>Ga0102944_1001544_pt1 | contig 15088 bp, 7 predicted proteins | sample SalPonD_shore_MG_FD_78172 | JGI IMG/M metagenome (GOLD analysis project Ga0102944, IMG submission 78172) | Salt pond soil microbial communities from South San Francisco under conditions of wetland restoration - Salt Pond MetaG... | ecosystem: Environmental > Aquatic > Marine > Intertidal zone >...
CGTCTGCGGCTCGATGGGCACGTCGCACTCGGGGCAGTCCTGCGTGCCGAGCTTGACGAAGAGCAGGCGCATGAAGTGGTGGATCTCGGTGAGCGTGGCCACGGTGCTCTTGCGCCCGCCGCGGCTGGTGCGCTGCTCGATGGCGACCGTGGGCGGAATGCCGAACACGGCATCGACGTCCGGGCGCGAGGCGGGCTGGACGAACTGCCGCGCGTAGGCGTTGAGCGATTCCAGGTAGCGGCGCTGGCCCTCGTTGAACACGATGTCGAAGGCGACGGTGGACTTGCCCGAGCCGGACAGGCCCGTGATCACCGTCAGCTGATCGCGCGGGATGCGGATGTCCGCGTTCTTCAGATTGTGCTCGCGGGCATGGTGAATCGCGATGGCTTCCGGCAGTCCCGCGGGCGCCGGGGCACGGGCTTCCGCCACCGCCGGGGCGCCTCCCATGCGCAGCGCGGCGGTACGCCGGTCCCCCCGGCCCGGCGCCTCCCCGCCTCCATCGCCGGTGACGCCGAAGTAGTGTCTGAGCGCACGGCCGGTGTGGCTGCGCGGCTCCGCCATCACGGCCTCGGTCGGACCGCAGGCGACGACCTCGCCGCCGGCGTCGCCGCCTTCCGGGCCGAGGTCGATGAGCCAGTCGGCGGCGGCCATCACGTCCTCGTTGTGCTCGACCACTGCCAGCGAGTGCCCGGCGTCGAGCAGGCGGCGGAAAGCCTGCAGCAGCGTGGCGACGTCGTCCATGTGCAGGCCCGTCGTGGGCTCGTCAAAGATGAACAGCAGGTTCTCGCCGCCGCGGCGCCCGCCCGCCTTCGCCAGGTGGCCCGCGAGCTTGAGACGCTGCGCCTCGCCGCCGGACAGCGTCGGCACCGGCTGGCCCAGCGCCATGTAACCGAGGCCCACCGCCTGCAACGGCTCCAGCCCGCGCAGCACGTCCGGGTAGTCCGCGAAGAATTCCACCGCCTGGCTGACCGTCATCTCCAGCACCTCGGCGATGGAGCGCGGCCCCGTGTCACAGCCGACCGACGGCGCGAGCGTGACCTCCAGAATCTCCGGGCGGTAGCGGCGGCCGTCGCAGTCCGGGCAGCGCAGGTAGACGTCCGATAGGAACTGCATCTCGACGTGCTCGAAGCCGTTACCGCCGCAGGTCGGACAACGCCCGTTGCCGGCGTTGAAGCTGAACGTGCCGAGCGTGTAGCCGCGCTCCCTCGCCTCGGGCTGCGCGGCGAAGACCTTGCGGATGGGGTCGAACGCCCCGACGTAGCTCGCCGGCGTCGAACGGGTCGTGCGGCCGATGGCGGACTGGTCCACGAGCACCGCATCATCGATGTGCTCGTGCCCGGAGATGGCGGTGTGGGCGCCGGGGACCTCGCCGGGATGGCCCTTGAGTTCGCACAGCGCGCGGTAGAGCACGCCTTCCATCAGCGTGGACTTGCCCGAGCCGCTGACGCCGGTGACCACCACCATGCAGTGCAGCGGCAGATCGACGTCGATGCACTTGAGGTTGTGCTCGGCCGCGCCGCGGATGCGCAGGCACTGGTCGGCCTTTGGGCGTGGTGGCTCCGCCGCCCTGGCCGTGGAAATCCGTTCGTCGGCCACGGCGCGGCGGCCGGTGAGGTAATCCGCCGTCAGGGAGTGCTCGGCGCGCAGGAGCTCGCCGGGCGTGCCCTGGAAGACGATCTCGCCGCCGCGCTCTCCCGGGCCAGGACCGATGTCGAGCACTTGGTCGGCGGCGTGCATCACCTTCGGATCGTGCTCGACGACCAGCAGCGAGTTGCCGGCGTCGCGCAGCCGATGCATCACGCCAATGATGCGGTCCATGTCGCGCGGGTGCAGGCCGATGCTCGGTTCGTCCAGCACGAACAGGGTGTTCACCAGCGAGGTGCCGAGCGCCGTGGTCAGGTTGATGCGCTGCACCTCGCCGCCGGAGAGCGTGCGCGACTGGCGCGCCAGGGTCAGGTAGCCCAGCCCGACGTCGACCAAGTAATCGGTGCGCGCACGGATCGCATCCAGCAGCAGATCCGAGGCGGCGTCCAGCGGCGCCGGCAGATGGATTCGCTGGAACAGCGCGCGCACCCGGCCCAGCGGCAGGCCCATGATGTCGGCGATATTGAGCCCCGGCTGCGCCTGCAGCGTCGAATCCGCGAACTCGGCGCCCGTGGGCCGGAACCGCCGCGCCGGCTCCAGGACCGTGTCGGCGTCTTTCTTCGTCCCGACGCGCCAGAGCAACGCCTCGGGCTTGAGCCGGGCGCCCCGGCAGCTCGGGCACTCGTCGTAGGAGCGGTAGCGCGACAGCAGCACGCGGACGTGCATCTTGTACGAGCGCGACTCAAGCCAGTCGAAGAAGCGCTGGACGCCGTACCAGCCGCCGCGCGACGAGTGCCAGCTCCACTGCGCATCGCCCCCGATGATCCAGTCCCGGTCCACTTGCTCCAGCTCGTGCCACGGCACGTCCGTGGGCACGCCCGCCTTCCGGCAGTAGCGGATGAGATCGCGCTGACACTCGGAATAGCTGTCTGTTTGCCAGGGCTTGATGGCCCCGTCTGCCAGCGACTTGTTCTCGTCGGGGACGACCAGCCGGTAGTCGATGCCCATGACCCGGCCGAAGCCGCGGCAGGTCTCGCAGGCGCCCATGGGCGAGTTGAACGAGAAGGAATTGGGGATCGGGTCGGTGTAGTCGCGGTCGCAGTCCGGGCAGTGCAACCCTTCCGAGAAGCGCCAGTGATCCGTCACCTCGCGCTCGTCGTCCAGCCGGAGGACGCTCGCGTGCCCCTGGCCCGCGCGCAAGGCCCCTTCCACCGCTTCCGTGATGCGGTCCCGGTTGTCATCCGCCAGGCGCACCCGATCCCGGGTCACGCGCAACGTGTTCCCGTCGACGGTCTCCACGCGCGTATAACCCTGGCGCTCGAGCTCCGCGCGGACCTTGTCCTCGGCGACATCGCCGCTGAGAGGGACGTCGAAGGCGATCATCGCCCGCGCGCCCGCACCGCGCTCGAGCAGCTCGGCGACGATGTCGTCCGCGCTGTCGCGGCGCACCTCGCGCCCGCAGCCCTGGCAGAAAAGTCGCGCCGCGCGGGCGAAGAGGAGCTTCAGGTGGTCGTTGAGCTCCGTCATCGTGCCCACGGTGGAGCGCGAGTTCTTCACCGGGTTGGTCTGGTCGATGGCGATCGACGGCGGGATGCCCTCGATGGCGTCGACCGCCGGCTTGTCCATGCGATCGAGGAACTGCCGCGCGTAGGGCGAGAAGGTCTCGACGTAGCGGCGCTGGCCCTCGGCATAGACCGTGTCGAAGGCGAGCGAGGACTTGCCCGAGCCGCTGGGTCCGGTCACGACGGTCAGCGCGCCCAGCGGCAGCTCGACGTCGAGGTTCTTGAGATTGTTCTGGCGCGCGCCGCGCAGGCGGATCACGTTATCGGGCATTGGCTCGGGCTTCGGGTCGGGAAGGATTTCGGGTCGAGAAGGTTTCGAGCCGGACGATTATCGGGGTTCAGGGCAAAGGGCTCAATTTGGCCGGGCTAATCATGCGCGCGAGGACCTGAACCGGGACAAACCCCGAGAATGATGCAACCTGCCGCCTCCTTGTCCCATCAACGGGACAGGATTGCAGCCCGGTGCGACACCGCTGGGCGGATTTGACCGCTCGTCGGGCCGACAATAGGCTCCTGACCCCATCCCCGGCACGACACCCCAGGGCCGGAGATCACAAAGTGAAAAGACCCTGTCCACGGTGATCGTGGGCCTCGCCATCGCCGCCGCAATCGGCGCGTCGAACTGGCACTTGAACCTTCGAGCCGACAGCGCCGCCGCGCCGCAGAAAGATAGCAGCGGCGGAGACATCGCGATCGAAGCCGCCGCAGTGGAAACGGACATGGTTGCCGTCGTCGGTGACGGTGATCCGCGACGCCGCCGGGCGCTACTTCGCCAGCTTCGTCGTCGAGGCCGGCGACGAGCGCCTCGCGCCGTCGGTCGGTTCCGGCATGAGCGCCGCCACCGGGCCGGGAATCTCCGTCCTTCAGGGTGGAGAGGAAGTCAACCGACACCTGTCGAGCAGGTCGCCTCTTCCGTCGTGTGCGTTTTCCCCGCAAGTTTCCGACGATTCGACGGATTCCTTCCATGGCCCCGCTTCTTGCACAAGTTTTGCCACTTTCTCAGGAAACTTGCCAGGAATCCCGCCGGGGAATTCCTGCCGCCACGTCGTGAACCGCCTGCTCAACCGAGCGCGCTGGTCGCACGGCGGGATCTCGACTATCGTCTGCCTGCAGGACAGCGAACGGCACGGCACTCACCGCCGTGATCAAACAGGACGCCCGTCCCGCGTGCCATGAGGACATCCGCCCAACAATGAGCATACTGAGGATACGCCCCGCGACGGAGGCCGACCGCGAGGCCATCTGGGGCATCTTCCAGGCGGTCGTGGCGGCCGGCGACACATATGCATTCCCAGAGGACATCGCCCGTGACGACGCACTGAAGGCGTGGATGGGATCCGGCATTCGGACATTCGTCGCGGAGGACGACAGCGGCATCGTCGGCACCTATACCGTGAACCCCAACCAGCAGGGCCGCGGCGATCACGTGGCCAATTGCGCCTACATGGTGGCTCCAGAGGCACAGGGAGGCGGTGTGGGACACGCCATGGTCGAGCAATCGCTCGAGGATGCGCGGGCGCTCGGGTACCGAGCGGTGCAGTTCGACTTCGTGGTCAGTACCAACGAGCCGGCGATCCAGCTGTATCGCGACTTTGGATTCGAGATCGTGGGAACGCTGCCTGGCGCGTTCCGGCATCCGGACCACGGCGAAGTAGACGTCTACGTCATGTACCGCAGGCTGAAATGATATGCGCGGTCGTCCGCGGCGAACATGCGGCGCGGGCGCAGCTGAACGGGCTCACGCCTCCTCCGCGGCCCGGACTGGTCGAAGTGCTGCATGACGTCCAGAACGACCGGTCCAGTAAGTGTCGTCGGCACAGTCCACGCCGAACGAGCGCGGTCAGAATGGACTTCCGGCCGTCGCCTGCGGTCCGGAAGGATGGGCTGCTCGCTCGAAGACGGGATGGAAAATGCTGCGGCCGAGAATCTGTTCTGACCGCACTCGTTTCGCCACCCGTGCATCGACCGGGGTCCTACAGCACGGCGTCCAGCGCCCGGACCACCTGGTCGATCTCGTCGGGATGCGTGTAGTGCACGAAGCTCAGGCGCAGGACGCCGTGCTCCGGATCGATGCCCAGGGCTTGCAGCAAGCGCGTGGCGTAGAAGTCCCCGCCGCCGGCCATGATCCCGTGTCCCGCCAGCTCGGCGGCGACCTCGACACCCGGGCGCTCCAGGTGCATGGCGACGGTCGGGACACGGCCTTCGGGTCGATCCGGTCCGATGAGGCGGATATCGCGGCGGCCGCGCAGGTACTCGAGCAACGGCGCAAGCAGGCGCTGCTCGTGGTCGGACTGGAGCGCGTGCACCGCCGCGGCGCGCTCGGCCGGTGAGGCCTCGGCATCGCTGTGATGCGCGTACAGGGTGTCGACGTAGTCGGCAATCCCTGCGCTGGCGGCGACCTGTGCGTGGTCCGGTCCCGCCGGGGTGAAGCGCTTGGCAGGGATGCCCGCATTGAAGTAGTGACCCTGGTTCGGCAGGCGCTGGTTGAGCGCGCGGCGAATGACCATCACGCCCTGGGGCGGCCCATAGGGCTTGTAGCTCGAGAACAGGTAGATATCCGCGCCCAGGGCATCGACGTCCGGAAAGCCGTGCGGTGCGAACGAGACGCCATCGACGCAGGTGACGGCGCCCGCAGCGTGCACCTTGCCGCAGATCTCTGCTACCGGGTTCACCTGCCCGACGATGTTCGAACAGTGCGGGAGGCATACCAGCGCCACCCGGTCGTCGAGCAGCCGCTCGAGGCCGGCCGGATCCAGGTGGCCGCTGTGCGGGTCGACCATCCACTCGCGCACCTCGATGCCGCGATCGGCCAGCCGCCGCCACACGCCCGAGTTGGCCTCGTGGTCCTGATCGGTCACCACGATCGCGTCATCGCTCCCCAACGCGCCGGCAAAAGCCTGCGCAAGGACGTAGGTGTTCTGGCTCGTCGAAGGGCCGAAGGCGATCTCGTCCGTCGCAACGTTGAGCAGTGCCGCAAGCCGCTCGTGGGCCTCGTCCATTTCCGCGCCCGCCGCCTGCGAGGCCGCGAACGGCGCGTACGGCTGCACCTTGCGTTCACGATAATAGCGACACAGGCGATCGATCACCTGGCCGCAGGCATATGAGCCGCCGGCGTTCTCGAACAGCGCCTGGCCCTGCAGGCTCGGCTCGCGGAAGGCCGGAAACTGGTTGCGCACGAAATCGACGTCGAGGGGCATCGCGGGAACGGTCCGTTGGCTGCGGGTCGTGCAGGGAGGATACGCATCTATCGCGGGTGGGCAAGGGTCGGCCTCGATCCCTCATCGTTTCCCTTCATGAGACAGGAGTGGATCGGACTCCACTCGCTGCCGCCACACTGCCTTCGGACGCCGACCGCCCTCCCGCCCGGATATCCTCTCCGCGATACGCTTCCCGCATGCACCAGCCTGCGCACATTGCCACTCCAGCGCAGGCGTCCACCGGGTCGGTGCTCAACAGCGTGTCCGCGAATGCCGTTTCACTCTGGGTAGGCGATCACAGTGCGATCGCGCCCGCCTTCCTTCGCGGCGTACACGGCCCGATCGGCACGCCGGATCAATTCCTCCGCACGCTCGCCGGATTGGTACACGGCAATTCCCGCCGAGCAGGTCTGCCCGTACGGCACCAAGGCGCGAAGCCGTTCGACTACCGAACGGCCCTGCTCGACGCCGGTGTCGGGGAATACGCCGATGAACTCCTCTCCACCGGCACGCGCCAGCAAATCCGTTGGTCGAAGGGCCTCGTTCCAGGCGACCACGAGCTCACGCAGCAACACGTCACCGGCCGTATGACCGCGGATGTCGTTGTACTGCTTGAAGTGGTCGAGATCGAAGAATGCGACGCACAGCGGGCTCTCCGTGCGCCACGCCCGGGAGATCTCGCGTCTCAACTCGTGCTGAAGGGACCGGCGGTTGGCGGCCCCGGTGAGCGGATCCGTTCTCGCCAAGCGCTCGAGCTGTTCCGCTTGCCGCCGAACCCGGCGCATCAGCCCGGCGAGGCGAAGCATTACCAGAACGAACAACAGAATCGTGGCCACGGCGGCGACACGCACGAGACGGGCATTTGCCGCTGCACTGATGAGCATCACCGCGGGCACGATCACCGCGGCCGTCCCGAGGAGCGTGAGGCGCCGTCCCGACAGCTCGGCATACCACGGGCGCATCTCCGGCTCTGCAGCCGCCGTGGGATGCCAGACCGCGCTGACGAACAGCACATAGCCCAGCAGCCAGAGGCCATCGATGAGACCGCCCGGCGCATACCATCCACTCGACGTCCCATGGGCATACAGGATGTCCGCCAGCAGGTAAGCGATCATGCCCGCCAGCAGGAACTGATGGGCACGAATTCCCACGCGGTACTGGAGCAGAAGGCGCAGGACCATTGGCAGCAGGATCAGATCGGCCACCGGATAAGCGGCCGAGACCACCAGCTGCAGCATGCCGAGCGTGGGATCATTGACATACGGCGTGATGAGCAGCGCCCAACCCAGCGTGGCCGCGGATATCCCCACGATGAGCGCGTCGAGGATCGCACCGCCGTCATGGCCCGGGCGGTGGCCGAGGGTCCACAGTGCCCCGATGAACATCGGGTAGGCAGCCAGATAGAAGACATCGGCGGCCGATGGGAAAGGCTGCAACCCGTGGAGGTCCAGCCAGTACCACGTGAAATGGCCGATCGTGGTCACCGCCAGAGCGCAGGCCAGCAGAATCCACGACGCCGGCGAGAACGGCCGCCGGCGATACACGGCCAGGCCGACGAGGATCGCCGCCCCCAGGGTCATGCCGACATAGAGTGCCCCGGCCGCTGCCTCGTACGGCATCACGACGTACAACGCCGTCAGCAGCAACCCGCCGGCGAGGAACGCGCGCCAGGCGCGTTCGGCGGTCCGCCGCGAATCGCGAGGAGACAGGCTCTGCCCGGAGGCCGGAGCCGCCTCCGGGGACAGGCGATCGGTCGCCGAAACGGGGTCGTCGCTCACGGCGGGGTCCCGGAGTCTGTGCAGGGACCGCGTTCGAGTGCACGTACACTCGAGGCCGGCGTGCCCCGTTCAGGCCCGCGAGCGAGGCATGGCACTCGGCGGCCGGGCCGCCGGCGCTGTTGGTCCGCTCGAGCCGATCGCGAGCGGCCCCCTGGAACCAGCTGGAACAGCGATGAGCCTGTGCGCAACTCTCTACTATTCCCGTTTCCGTTTCGCCACGTGCCCTCTTCTCGGCCTCAGCTTCCGCTGCGGCTTCGCCCCCTGGGTTTCCAGCCAGCCCTCGGCCTCTTCCCCGCGAACCGGGCGCCCGTAGTGGAATCCCTGGGCGGCATGGCAGCCAAGACACCGCATCTGCTCCGCCTCGGCCTCGGTCTCGACGCCTTCCGCTATCACGTACAGGTCGAGTGCCCGGGCCATCTGGACCAGCGCTGACACGATCGATCGCTGCCGCCCGTCACCGGCAGTGCCGGTGACGAAGGACCGGTCCACCTTGAGTACACGGAATGGCAGGCGGGCCAGATAGGCGAGCGACGAAAACCCCGTACCGAAGTCGTCTATGGAGAAGTGCACGCCGCGCTCGGCGAGCGCGGTCATCGTGGATTGCGTCGCCGGAAAGTCCTCGACCAGCGTGCTCTCGGTGATCTCGAGCGCCACCTTCGCCGGATCGATCCCGCGGTCCGTCACTTCCCGCGTATAGATCTCGACGAAGTCACCCGTACGGAACTGCTGCGCGGAGCAGTTCACGGATACCGGTGGCACCTGCCGGCCCGTCGCCGTCCAGTGACCGACACGTTCCGCGACCCGACGCAGCATGAGTTCGCCGAGCCCGGCAATCAGACCCGTCTCCTCCGCCAGCGGCACGAATTCCGCCGGTGACACGACTGTCCCGTCCTCCAGCTGCCAGCGCACGAGGGCCTCGAAGCCGACGAGCCCTCCGTCGTCCAGACTCACCTGCGGCTGGAAGTACGGCTCCAGGCTTTCCTCGGCGATCGCCGCGCGCAGACCCTCCTCCGTATGGAAGCGTCTGCGAACGCTCTGGCTCAGATCGTCGGCATAGAACTCGTACGCCATTTCGGGCCGCACGTGCGCGCGGCCGTACGCGAGGGCAGCGGCACGAATCAGGTCCTCCGACGAGTCGCCGTCCTCCGGAAATCGGGCGATTCCGATCGCGAGATCCATGCGCACCGACATTCCCTCGCCGACCGCGAAGTCCGCATCGCAGATCGATCGCAGGGTCCGCAAGGCCGTTCCGAGATCGGCACCGGTCTCGGCGAGATCGAGCATGACGAGAAAGATGTCGCCGTGCGACCGAGCGATGATGTCGTTGGGCGGCAGCTCGGATCGAAGCCGCGCCGCGATGCCCCGGAGCACTCGATCGCCGGCGTCGAAGCCGTACGTCTCGTTGACCTTCAGCATGCCGCGCAGCCCCACCTGCGCGACGGCCACGTGCCGGCTCTCTGCCACGGCCACGCTCAGCGAGCGCCCGAGTTGCTCGTTGAATTGCCCCCGATCGATTAGGCCGGTCAGGCTGTCGTGCGTCGCGAGCCAATGCGCTCTCTCCTCGGCGCGCTTCTCCCTGGACACATCGATTGCCACACCGTCCCAGAGGGTGCCGCCATCGCCACGCCGGTGCGGGCGACTGATGACGCGCAGCCAGACCACCTCTCCGTCGGGCGCCCACAAGCGCACCAGCATGTCGATGCTCGCCAGGGAATGCTCGGACTGGCGGAGCGCGTCCTCGAAATCATCGCGGTCGCCGGCATGCACACGATCGAGGATCACGGCGGGATCATTCGCCGCCGCGGCGGGATCAATACCAAGCTCCGCGAGCAGACGGCCGGAGAGATACGTGTAACGATCCGTACCGTCGGCGGCGCGCTCACGGCGGAACACGACGCCCGGGATATCGAGTTCCATGGACGGTGAAAACTCGGGCAAGTGCTCCGCTTCCCACGTCGTGTCGCAGAACGGGAGGTCACGCACAAAGCTCAGGACCGCGATCGGTCCCTCACGCTGACAATGGATCACCTGGACCAGGTTTTCCGTGGGGAATTCCGTGCCGTCCTTTCGCCTCATGCGAAAACGGCAGCGATAGTTGTGAATGCCGGACTCGATGTAGGACTCGCTTTCACTGCCGAAACGCTCGAAGGCGGCATCGGTCACGTGCAGCGGATGGGTTGATTGTCCGATCAATTCGTCGGCCGAATAGCCGAACACGCGTTGGACTGCATCATTGCAGGCAAGGATGCGGCGAGTGTGCCATTCGACCACGAACACCGGGCAATCGCTCAGCACGTGCGCCGCTTCTACCAGCGTGTCCGCCACGAACGGACTGCCGGGGAAAGACACCGCCGCATCCTCGGAACTGCCGGGCACGCGAACCTCCCAGCGGCCAGTCGTGACCGCGACGCGTAAACGACGCTACCACCATACGCCGGCCTGCTGACCAAAAAAATGCGACCGACGAGGAATGGGTCAGCCCGGATCCGGGGCCAGTTATCGAATTCCGATTGCCGCGCGCAGCGAGCCGGCGTGTGATCCGCTTGCCGTAATCGGCTTCGGGGCTTCGCTCCCGATCGGGCCGGCCTTCCTGACGATTGCACGCTGGGGCTGCCCGCCAGGTGGCAACAGGCCAAGCCGACAGCGACTCATGTCCCGACGAACTCGATCGGGTAGACGTGCACGAGGTAGAGGTAGAAGAACGCCAGCGAGATGGCGAGGATAATCACTCCCAGCACCGGCGAGCTCACGCGGATGCCCGTCGCGGAGGCCTCGAGCTCCGTGCTCGCCTGTTCCCCTCGGCCCTCGCGCAAGCCGTGGTGGAACTGGACGGCCGCGAAGTAGATGCCGGCGCCAACGAGGATCACCACGACCCCGAAAGTGACCTTCGCCGACAGCAACTGCCAACGGAACACGCGCAGCTGGTGCTCGTTGCTCGCCATCCCGTGCTGGAGATAGGCGGCGATCGCCTCCTGCTGCAGGGCCTGGTTGTCCGCGGAGAGCTCCATGCCGCCCGGCAGCAGCGGGCTGCCGAGCTGGGGCACATTGCCCTGGGCCCCCGAAGACTGCTCGGCCTCGCGCTGCTCGATCAGCGCCTCCAGCCGGTCGCGCATCTCGTGGGCACCGGCCGGACTCTCCTCCTCGCCCGCGTAGCCTGGGGCGGCGATCGCGATCAGCAGCGCCGCGAGGATCACCCGCGCCATCATTGCGCCACCAGGTAGTCGATGGTGTCGCTGCGCTCCTGGATGCGCCGATAGATGTGCCACCCCTGGTCCTCACTGTCGAGGTAGCGCTGCACCATGTCCGGGTCGCCGACCAGCCCCGTGATGATGCCGAGCAGCCGGTTGCCGTGATAGTCGAGCCACTCCGCCGTGACGTCGTCCGGCAGCGCGGGCGGCAGCGTGGGCGGAATCTGCGTGCTGAACAGGGCCTTGATCGGGGCCTCGGTGCCGTCGGGACAGTACACGGTCCAACCGCCCTTGCCGCGCCGCTTGCTCGATCCGTTGGCGTAGACCAGCTCCACGGAGCCGTCATCCCGGATGCGCCGGTCCACGGCCTCGCCCTGCGGCAGCGGGCAGTCGGCGCCGGCGACGTCGTCGCCCGGCACGAGCACGACCCGCGGCCGCAGTCGCCGCAGGACCGAGGGATCCACGCGGCCGACAATCGCGCCCACCCGGGGCCGCTCGGCTCGGGCCGTCGCGATCTCCGGTCGTGCGGCGAGCACGCCCATGATCATGGGCGGCCCCGCGAGCCGGATGCGCAGCAGATCGCCGAAATCACGATAAAGGCCCTGGGGGTGCTCCTCGGTGAAGCTTGGCTCGGCGGAGTGGAGCCGGAGGCCGAGGCGGACGGCGCCGCCTGCCTGAGCGCCGATCTCGGCAAGCGGAATGGCAAGTTCCCAGACCCGGTGCGCGTCGCGGCTGGCCGGGCTCGCGCCGAATCCCGCCGCCAAGCGCGCGCGCGTGGACTGGAGGCCGGTGAGCCGACCGGGTTCGTGGAACCGTTGCAGTCCCAGGCGATCGCTGTCGCGATACATGCCGTAGGCGATATCGCGGTTCGGCGTCACGGTGCCGTTGCCGTCGACGTCGACCACCAGCGCCAGGTAGTCGCGGCCGGACGATCCGTCCGGGCCGGTGTCCGCGGTCAGGTCGATGAGCAGGTACAACCACTCGGCATCGTTGCGCGCGTAGAGCCAGCCTCGGTCGAGGCGCAGCGCGTTGCGCGAGGCCGACCAGAACCGATCGAACCGCGCGCTCACGCGCCGCTCATCGCCGGACCAGGCCGAGTCGAGGGTATCCGCGGCGGCGGCAGGGACGACGAGCAAGAGAAAGCAGGCGACGCCGAGCAGTGGCCGGGCGGAGGGCGAGACCATGGCGCTGACCTCCCTGGCCGGCATCCGGCCGTCACACCGCGGGGGCACCCCGAGTATAGTGCCGCGACCGCCGGTGCACACGGCGGCGGAGCGGGCAGTTCCGGGGCAGACCCTGAATGTTCCCCGGATGTCCCTCGCACGACGAATCCGTATACTTTTGCTGCGGAATGCACCCCGGCGCCGGGCTCCCTGCGCCGGGTTCCTTTCTGGAAACCCGACAAGCGCAGGTCACATGAGCCTCGAACGCATCCTCCCCCGCCTGGCCCAAGAAACCGAGGCCCAGGTCAAGCAGGTCTCCGCCGCGGTGAAGCTGCTGGACGACGGCGCCACGGTCCCGTTCATCGCGCGCTACCGCAAGGAAGCCACGGGCGGCCTGGACGACATGCAGCTGCGCCACCTCGAGGAGCGGCTGCGCTACCACCGCGAGCTGGAGGATCGGCGCGCGACCGTGATTGCGTCGATCGACGAGCAGGACAAACTGACCGACGAGCTGCGCAAGCAGATCGAGGCCGCGGACACCAAGACCCGCCTCGAGGACCTGTACCGCCCCTACGTCAAGAAGCGCCGCACCAAGGCGCAGATCGCCCGCGAGGCCGGGCTCGAGCCGCTGGCCGAAGCGCTGCTCGCCGACCCGTCACTCGATCCGCAGACCGAGGCCGCGAAGTTCGTCGACGCGAACCAGGACGTGGCGGACGCCACCGCGGCACTGGAAGGCGCGCGCCAGATCCTCATGGAGACGTTCGGCGAGGAACCCGAGCTCACCGGCAGGCTGCGCGCGTACGCGTGGGAGAACGGCCGGCTGCAATCGAAGCTGCGCAGCCGACTGGACCAGGACAAGGAAGAGCTCGCCGGGAAGTTCTCCGACTATCACGATGCCACCGAGCCCGTTCAGAAGATCCCCTCGCACCGCGCGCTCGCGATGTTCCGCGGCCAGTCCGAGGAGATTCTTTCGCTCCACGTCGTCATCGACGAGCTCGACGAAGACGGCAACGTGAAGGCGGCGCGTTCCGTCGGCGAAGACATGATCGCCCGCCAATTCGGCATCGCTGACCAGGGCCGGCCGGCCGACCAGTGGCTGCTAGAAACCGTGCGCTGGACCTGGCGCGTCAAGCTGCAGTGGCACATCGAGATGGACGTCAAGAAGCAACTGCGCGAGATCGCCGAGCAGGAAGCCATCAAGGTCTTCGCCACCAACCTCAACGATCTGCTGCTCGCCGCGCCCGCCGGCCCGCGCCCGACCATCGGCCTCGATCCGGGCATCCGCACCGGCGTAAAGGCCGCCGTGGTCGATGCGACGGGCAAGCTCGTCGACACCGCCACCATCCACCCGTTGAAGCCGAGGAACGACTGGGACGGCAGCATCGCGACGCTCGCAGCCCTCTGCGAAAAGCACGACGTGGAGCTCATCGCGATCGGCAACGGCACCGGCTCGCGCGAGACCGACAAGCTGGTCGCCGACCTGCTCGAGCGCCACCCGCCCATCAAGGCACACAAGATCATGATCTCCGAGGCGGGCGCGTCCGTGTACTCGGCCTCCGAGATCGCCTCGCGCGAATTCCCGAACGTCGATGTATCGTTGCGCGGTGCGGTGTCCATCGCGCGCCGGCTGCAGGACCCGCTGGCGGAACTGGTGAAGATCGAACCGAAGTCCATCGGTGTCGGCCAGTACCAGCACGACGTCTCCCAGGTGAAGCTCGCGCGCATGCTGGATGCGGTCGTCGAGGACTGCGTGAACGCTGTCGGTGTGGACGTCAACACGGCGTCCGCGCCACTGCTTTCGCGCGTATCGGGCCTGGGGCCGGGACTGGCCGATAACGTCGTGAAACATCGCGAGGACAACGGCCCGTTCCGTACCCGGCGTGACCTGTTGAAGGTCATGCGTCTCGGCGACAAGGCCTTCGAGCAGTGCGCCGGCTTCCTGCGGATCATGAACGGCGACAACCCGCTCGACGCCTCCGCCGTCCACCCGGAGACCTACCCGGTGGTCGAACGCATCATCAAGAGCACCGGCAAGGACATTCGGAAGCTCATCGGCGACACGGCGTTCCTGCGCGGCCTGGCCGCGAACGAGTTCACCGACGACAGCTTCGGCGAACCGACCGTCAAGGACATCCTCGCCGAGCTCGAGAAACCCGGCCGCGACCCGCGCCCAGAGTTCAGGACCGCCGAGTTCCGCGAAGGCGTCAACGAGATGAAGGACCTCGCCGAAGGCATGCGCCTGCAGGGTGTCGTCACCAACGTCGCCAACTTCGGCGCCTTCGTGGACATCGGCGTCCACCAGGACGGGCTGGTGCACGTCTCGCAGATGGCCGACCGTTTCGTGAAGGACCCGCGCGAGGTCGTGAAGGCAGGCGATGTCGTCTCCGTTCGCGTTGTCGAGGTCGACCTCAAGCGCAAGCGCATTGCACTGTCCATGCGCAGTGGCAATACGGACGAAGCGAAGCAAGACACAAACGCTTCAAGGCGATGCGGCGGAAAGCGCGGCTCGAAAACGCGCAAGCCCCGCGAACCCGAGGTGGCGAACAACCCGTTCGCGGAAGCGCTGGCCGGCATGAAGAAGAACCAGAGATGAAGCCCGGGGCCAGGGGGACAACG
>Ga0102944_1001545_pt1 | contig 15087 bp, 12 predicted proteins | sample SalPonD_shore_MG_FD_78172 | JGI IMG/M metagenome (GOLD analysis project Ga0102944, IMG submission 78172) | Salt pond soil microbial communities from South San Francisco under conditions of wetland restoration - Salt Pond MetaG... | ecosystem: Environmental > Aquatic > Marine > Intertidal zone >...
GATGGCCAACCGGCAGGGACGGGACCGCCGGAGTCGCGCGAAGGCCCGTATCAGAGTGGGGTAATCCTTTTGCGGCCGGAGCCGTCCGACCGCCACGATTACGGGCGGTTCGTTGTGTTGAAACCATGGATGGTCGAGCGGCGCCGCCGCCTTTGCCCCGATCGCATCGGACACCAGCGGATTGTAGATGACCCGCACCCGGTCGCTGTTGAGGCCAAAGGACTCAACCAAGTCCTCCTTGACCCCCTCCGAGACTGCGACCACGCCGTCGGCCGATCCATACAAGTGGCGGATGGCCATGTGCTGCAGCCGGCGTTTTACCGGTCCCAGCGACGCCAACCGCCGCGACATGGTGTTGTGGACGCTGAGGACGATGCGTGTGGCCACCACCGACCTATGGCGAGCGATGGCGGCCATCACGTTGCACCGGTGGCCGGCTGCAAGCAGCCCTTCCGGCCGCCGCTCCTTCAAGTAACGGGCAACGGCTAGTCCGCCCCCCCACTTGCTCCTTCGGCCAATGTCCACAACATTAACACGGTCGGAAATCTCCATTGGCCTTCCATCCGCATCCTTCGGCGGATAAACCAGAAGATCGGTCTCGAGTCCCCATCCTGCAAAGGTATTGGCGAGATTGGCGATCACCACCTCGATACCGCCCTGGGTTCGGCCGGGATTACTATGAAGCGGGCTAAGGAGGGCTACGCGCACGGGCTATCGGTCAACTGTTCTCTAGATACCGCTTATGTTGTGCCGGTACCGGAGTGAAACATGTCCCGCGGTATAGGCCGCGAGTGCTTCTCGCCAGCCGCGGGGGAATTGGGGTATTGTAACGGATTGTCTCGTTGTCCGTAGATTAAGGGCACTTCTATTAATCCAACGCGGATTGCGTTGCTGCCCAGAATCGCCGAATGCAAGGCGCGGTGCGCAGGGGATGGCCTGGCCCTTTCCAAGTACCAGAACGCAGCAGTCGGCGATTCTGGGCGCAACCCTTCGGGCTCGGGCCGTTTTGCCCCCTGGCGGCGTTGCGGCTCGCTCATGTAGAGCAACTACATCGCGCTCTCCGCGCCTTGCCAGGGAACAAAACGGACGCGAGCGCAACCGCGTTGGATTAATAGAAGTGCCCTTAAGGGTCTATCGGTACCAATGAACGGCGTTTCGGCCCGACATCCAGTTCGAACTCTTTGTATGTCCAAACCCATCGTCCACATCGGCTACCACAAGACGGCCACCACTTGGTTCCAAAAGCGGTACTATCCCCTGGTGGAGAATTACCGTTATGTGCCACGCCGGATAGTCCAGAAGGCGATCCTGGAAACAACCGCTTTTCGGTTCTCGCCGGAGCGGGCATGGGACCTTCTGGCTGAAGGGGATGACGGCAGGCCGTTACTCCTGTGCGAGGAGGAATTGAGCGGTAACCCGCATTCTGCGGGGATGCGGGGCGCCTTTTCCAAAGACGTGGCTGGGCGTTTGAAGGCGCTGTTCGGCGAACCCACAATCGTTGTGTTTATCCGCAATCAAGTTGAGATGGCTGCCGCCCTGTATCGGAATTATGTCCGTGAAGGCGGGACCTATCGCCCCCACCGGTATTTCTTCCCGGAAGATTACCGAAAGGATGTTGCCCGACACCCTTTCAAGTATCCGGTGTTTTCTTTCGACCATCTCGATTACCGGAGGCTTCTTGCGTGGTACGCAGAGTTGTTCGGCCCTGAAAATGTGCATGTTTTTTCGTACGAGGCCTTTCAGGAAGATCCCGGAAAGTTCGCTAACGAGTTTGGCGCGAGGCTCGGACTCCGGCTGGATACGGCGGGGTTAGTGTTTTCCAGGGAGAACGAGGGGGATGCCTCGCGGAGCTTGGAATTGACGCGGCTGTTGAATCGGCTCAGCTACCGTAATGTCCTCGACAAGCGCTGGTGTCTGAACCTGATCTCCAACAAGCTTCGCTCTCAGCCGCGTCGTTGGCTCAATGGGACGGTGCTCGGTGGACCAATGCCGGACGCGGAAACCCTGCTGGGCCCAAAGCTGGAGGAAACCATCCGACAGCGTTTCGCCTACTCTAACCGGAGACTGGCAGAGGATTGGGGGTTGCCCCCTGGGCCGGTTCGGTTATCCGGGCCTTGCTTAAGGGACTCCTGACTGAGCCACGAACCCCTTGAGAACCGGTGCGTCGCTTCCTTGCAAATACGCGCGTCAGGGGAAATGGGTAACCCCGACACCTCCTCCCTAACGCTGTAACCTCCCGGCCTTCCGGTGCGGATTGGAACCGCATAAAGGCTTGATGGCTGAGCCGGAATCACGGGATGGACCCGGCTGCGTCAGGCCTAGCGCAGCCATATAGTTATGGACGACCTGGCTTGCCGTGAATTCCGCAGCCCTTGCCCTGAGGGCGGTAGGATCAGGCGGTGCATCTAGGACGGTCTCGATGGCATTCGCCATTTTCTCGGCATCTCCCACAGGCACTAGGGGACCGTATTTCCCGCCCTCCAGGATTTCCATAGGCCCGCTTGGGCAGTCGGTGGCGACTACAGGGACCCCGACGGCCATCGCTTCCGCCAGAACGTTTGGGAATCCTTCCCGGGAGGAAGACAGGACAAAGAGGTCTGCCGCGCGCATCATTGCAAATGGATTCTCCGAAAACCCGGCCAAGTCGACATCGTCCCCGACCCCCAGCGCTGCTGCCAGGGCCTCTAGCTCCCCGCGGAGCTTGCCTTCCCCTAGGATTATCAGGCGGCAGGGACGTCTCTGCCGCACCGCTGAAAATGCCCGAATCAGCGTGGCGAAATCCTTCTGCGCCGTTAGTCGCCCGACCCCCAGGAAGGTCGGGGGGCCGTCCCCGGCAAGCCAGGGGTGTTCGACCGCGTCTTTGGCGCGTTCCGCGATTTGGGGTGTGACGGTGGGGTTGTGGATGACCTGGGTCCGCTCCTTAGGGACCCCCGTGGTTGCGATGACATCGTCCACCACCCCTTGGGAGTTTCCTATGATCCCGTCCGTCCGGCGGTAGAAGAATCTCAATGCCGCCCTTTTGGCGAAGCGCTTTCCCGGTGGGCGGCTTCGGACGACCTGCGACACCGTGATCCCTACCCGAACCACATGGCATGGCCGGTAGCGTGCAAAAGACTCTGATAAAACGACGGTTTCCGTCGCCCAGTCCTTGTTGGTCACCACCGCTTCAGGTCGGTTTTCGTTTAGGTATCGGACCAAAGGCCGGAGACTTCCGAGCCGTTTCCCCTCCCCGAGCGCGATGAGGCGGACCCCCGGTGCCAATAACGACGCGTCTGCCGCATCTTTGCGACTGATGAGCACGTCGACCGCAACTCCCTCGGCGGCAAGGGCGTTGATTAAGTTGGTCATCACCCTGCCGATCCCGCCAGGGCCGGAGTGGAAACCAAAGAAGGCAATGTCCGGCATGACAAAAGGCACCTAATCCAGTCGAGACAATCGTTTACGCTGTTTCCGCCACCGGATCGCAGGGCGGAGCCAGTGTGTGTCTGAACCGCCGGGCAATTCTGCCATTGGTGGCGCAGTGCCGGTAGCTTCTCTATTCGCGGGCTTCGCGGCAACCCTGGTAACGGTTAAACTGTTCGTCACCGCCTTGAGATATTCCCTGAGTCGCGCACTGCGAAAACCTGCGGGAAATGTCGCAGAAAGCCTCGCAGGGCCAGTCGTATTCCAGATCACGAACACGTTACAGGTATTGTGGCGTCTCGAAACGCATGACCGGCCGCATCGAACATGTCTGACAACTTGACAACCTGGTCCAACCGGCTCGGTATCGGTGGGCTTTATATTTTTTCCCTGTTCGCGTTCTTGGGGACCGCCGGGGCGAACCTTGGGCTCTTTTTGATGTTGGTGGGCCTGTTGGTTGACTGGAAAAGGGTGTGGCCGATATTCCGGCGAGAACCGCTCTTTTGGCTGTTCCTGACCTTCTTTGCGTACGTCTATGTACGCGCATCCTTCGCAGCGCTGGAGTTTCCCGAAAGCGCGGATTTGCAGTGGGATGATGCAAGAGGCTGGGCCTACTTGTGGCTATTTCTGTTGGTAGCTTGGTGGACTGATGGTGAAGCACGCCGAATCACGCGTGTTCTGGGTTTGGCGCTTGCAGGCCTTACAACGAAGATGGTCCTGGAACTGGACCACCCTACCCTCGAACGAATCGTCTTTGACGGTGTCCGATACGAGTTCGGATTCGCCGCCATCGCCGCCGGCCTTTTTAGCGGGATCGCTTTGATGGGGCTCGCGCTTTTCGCGCCCCGCGCCCTCCGCAATGCCCAATCACCGGGAGAGAAAGTTGTTAGATTCCTGCTCTTGGTCACGCTGCTGCTGTTTTTCCTTCAAGCACATGTTGCAACGCATTCGCGCGGTGCCTGGCTCGCGATGCTTGGCGGGATGGTGGCCGTGGCGGGGCTCGTGGTCGTGCGATATCGGGCGCCGTTTTTCAACCTATGGTCAGGCAAGCGTGTTCTGATGCTATTGGGTGGCGTCTTGCTCCTTGGATGGACCGTAGCGATGAATAGCGACGTCATTGGGAAGCGGATGGGGCAGGCTGAAGGGGTGTTATTGGAGATTGTATCAAACGGCTTGGATGTTGAGCAGGTACCATACACCTCCTTGGGAAAACGAGTTCATATGGCACACTTCGGTTTCCAACGTTTTCTCGACCGTCCTTTGTTTGGGTGGGGGCCAGGGAGCCGGATAATGAGGCTGCTAGGACCCGAACATGCGGAGTCCCGTCTTGAGGAAGAGGAGATCCGAAAACTGAATCAGCCGCACTTACATAACGGTTACCTTTCGGTTCTAGTCCGTCTTGGGCTTGTGGGTTTCGTTTTGTTTGCGGGAGCTACAGTGATTGTGGTTCGCGGCCTATGGCGGGGCTATAAGACTGGCAGAATGAGTAATTCGCACGTTCTTTTCCTCGTCGGGGCCATGATCGAAACGGCAATTTGGAATTTGAGCGATAGCCGGATCGTGCATGTGGACTTTGCATTCCTTACCATCCTGATTGTGGGGACTATGTATTCGTGGCGGCTGCACGAACGTAAACGAGAGGGCGGGTACAGCACTAAGAGCTGTCAAACTGATATGCTTCGCCGGTACGCCGTTGACGTAGCATGAGCGATTCATCCCAAGTTGGCCAATCGCATCGAGTGATGCATGGCGGGGCTTTCGCCTCCGGTCCTCGGACGAAACCCGTGCCCAGTTTCGGGCTAAATACGTGTGGCCGGGGATGAGGATTCTCATCATCCGACTATCGGCCATCGGCGATGTGGTGATGGCTTCTTCGCTGGCCGGCGCGATCCGGGCCCGGTACCCCGACGCCTACATTGCCTGGCTTACCCAACCGGAAGCTGCCGGTCTGCTCGATGCAAATCCCGCGCTTAATGAGGTGATTGTCTGGCCCCGTGACAGTTGGGGGCGGCTCTGGCGAGCGGGCCAAGGTCGACGATTAGCGGGGGAAATGACAGCCTTCGTCCGAAAGCTTCGTGCACGACGGTTTGATTTGGCCCTGGACGCCCAGGGGCTCCTCAAGAGCGGCGTATGGGCATGGTTGTCGAAGGCGCCGGTTCGCATAGGCATCGGCGGCCGCGAGGGCAGCGGCCATTTGATGACACAGGTCCTTTCCGCCCCCAAAAACAATCCCCTGATTGCCTCCGAATACCGTCTACTGGCCGAGACCGTCGACGCCAAGACGGATGACTGGTCATTACGGCTATCGCTGTCGCCCCAAGATCGCGCATCGGCAGAAAAGGTGAGTGCCGTAGCGGGAACCGGGGGCTATATCGTTCTTTGCCCTTTCACCACCCGGCCGCAAAAGCATTGGATCGAGGACCGTTGGCGCGCAATCGCTTGGCGGGTTGCTGCAAGATGGGGCCTGTCCACGGTCATTCTTGGCGGCCCGGGGGACCAGCAGGCTGGCGCCAACATCGCCGCGGCCGGTGGTGCGGAAAACCTCGCCGGCCAGACCTCGCTTCGGCAGGCCGCGGCGATACTCGAAAGCGCCAGGGCGGTTATCGGCGTCGACACCGGCCTGACCCACATGGCGACCCTTCTTAACAGGCCGACGGTGGCCCTGTTCGGCTCCACCCAGCCGTACCTGGACACCGGCCGTCCCCAGTCAATCGTGCTTTATAAGGGGCTGCCGTGCTCTCCATGCCGCCGACGGCCGAATTGTCGCGGGGAGTTCGCCTGCATGGCGGCCATTTTGGAGGACGACGTCGAAGAGGCGTTAGCATCGGTCATGCCGTGACAGACATCGGAGCAGGCCTGCAATCTAACAGGTACGTTGATTTGTAGGAGCCCATTCCCCCGGGCGATAATACGCCTTACCGGTAACCGCAGAGCCAAGAACGTGAGGCTCAAACCCATCTGCGGCATCAAGCATTCGAGACGCGCCTACCGCTTCTACGACATTCCGTTAGGCGGCGCGGCCGCTGGCAGGAAACTGTCGAGCCGATGTTCCCTCGTTACCTCTTCATCCGTCTCAGTCTGGGCGCCCACAACATCGCCCCGATCCGCTCGACCCGTGGCGTCACTGATCTAGTTCGGTTTGGCGACGATCCCACACCGCTGCCAGACGGTTTGGTAGAAGCCCTTGATGCGAATGCGGATACCGCCACCGGGATCCATCACGAGGAGCCGCTCATATTCCTGTCGGGTGACCTCGTTTCCATCCTAGAGGGCCCGTTCGCCGGCCAGACTGCCCAATTCGAAACCGAGACCAGCGAGGGCCGTGTCATGCTCCTGCTGGAGCTGCTGGGCCGGCCGAATCGCATCTCCCTACAGCGTGACGTTGTCCGCCCCGCGCATTAAATCGAGGGGCGCCGTTCAACTATTGAACGCAGCCCCGGCCCACGTTAGAATTCTTCCCTCAATCCCTTGTGCCCATAAGAGGTACGGCATGGCGGTAGCGTGCCCAAATGCCCCATCTGGCCAACCGTAGGGTGGGCTTCAGCCCACCACCGAGAGCGCTGATAAAGCTCCTTTGAGCCTCACCGAAGAAAACCGTTACCACATCCTCAAACTGCTTGAGGAGTATCCGGAAACCTCCCAGCGCCAGCTCGCCGACACGATGGGCATCAGTCTGGGCAAGGCGAATTATTGCCTTAAGGCACTAATCGACAAGGGCTGGGTCAAAGTGGGTAACTTTGCGCGGAACGACAACAAGCGCAGCTACGCCTATTTGCTGACGTCCAAGGGAATCCAGGAAAAGGCGCGCGTGACCAAGCGGTTCCTCCTGCGCAAGCTCCAGGAGCACGAGGCGCTAGAGCGGGAGATTGAAGAACTCCGGAAGGAGGCTGCGATGCTTTCGAACCACACGGCTGTGAGCGAATCGGGAAGCACCGAATAATATCGAAGACCTTTACAACCGCGTCTTATCAATGCATTTCTTTATAATCAGAAAGTCACGGATCACCAGAAGAATTGGTTCCTACTGTTCTGGAATTATTTCCCGAGCTTTTTGCTGTTGAACGCCTGGATTGATTTCTGAGAATTGTTGTCACCAATGAGGTGGTTCAATAATGCCGGACACCCCTTTAAGCTTGAATGCAAAGTGAGACGAGGTGTTGTGGTCAATTAAAACCAGACATCCGGCTAGACTTACAGCCCCCGTTTTTGCTTGGAGCATTTTCATGCCATCCGTTCTCAAATCCTCCCAAAAACAGCCTTCCCTGGAAGGTGCGATCATCCTGATAACTGGCGGGACTGGCTCCTTCGGTCGGACTATGGTCGAAGAACTGTTGCGCATCGGCGTCGAGCAGGTCCGGGTGTTTAGCCGAGATGAGGAAAAACAGGATGCCCAGCGGGTCACCCTGAGCGATGGTCGGGTCCGGTTCTATATCGGTGATATCCGCGATCGCTCTAGCGTCGACTATGCGATGCACGGCGTTAACTATGTTTTCCACGCGGCGGCGCTGAAACAGGTGCCATCCTGCGACTTCTTTCCCATGGAAGCGGTAAAGACGAACATCATAGGTTCGGAAAACGTCATCAAGTCAGCCATCCAAGCGGGGGTCGATAGCGTCGTCTGCCTGTCGACGGATAAGGCAGTGTTCCCAGTTAATTCCATGGGTATGTCCAAGGCGCTGATGGAAAGGGTGGCTCAGGCGGCGGCACGGGAACTGGGGGACGAGGGGGGGACCTGCATCGCATGCGTACGTTACGGCAATGTGATGTATTCCCGGGGCTCCGTGATCCCGCTCTTTTCCCGCCTGCTGCGCGAGGACCGGCCGATCACCATTACCGAACCCAGCATGACCCGTTTTCTGATGCCATTGCGTGATTCGGTGGATCTTGTCAAATACGCCCTGACCCACGCCAACCAGGGCGATCTTTTTATTAAAAAGGCGCCAGCGGCCTCGATCGCAACTCTCGTGGCGGCGCTAAAGAACCTCTTTGGTAAGCCGGATCACGAGGAACGCATAATTGGCTGGCGCCATGGCGAGAAGTTGTACGAGACCCTGGCCAGCGCCCAGGAGCTAGCCAACGGCGAAGATCGGGGCGACTATTGGCGCATCCGGATGGATGACCGAGACTTGAATTATGGAAAGTACTTCGATGAAGGCGACAGAGCGACGGTGGAACAGGAGGATCTTCACTCCCACAATGCGCCCCAAATGACGGTGGCGGAGGTCGAGGATCTCTTGTTCAGCCTTCCGGAAATTCAGCGCGATCTGGCGGGAATTCGATAATGCGTATCGTGGTTTTAGGCGGTGGTGGTCTGATCGGCCACAAGCTTTTTCAAATACTCGGAGAACGGTTTGGGGATGTCCACGCCGTCCTGCATGGTCACCGAAACGCCTATTCCGCAAACGGGCTGTTTGAGTGCCGCCACGTGGTGGAGCGCGTGGACGTTCAAGATTTTGATCTGTTGCGCGGGGTCCTCACGGCGCTGGCGCCGGACGTGGTGCTCAACTGTGCTGGTATTACCAAACGCCGGCCGGAGATCAACGACCCGCTGGAGGCTATCCCGGTAAATGCGCTCTTCCCCCATCGGTTGGCAGCTTGGGCTTCTGAGAACGGCGTGCGACTGGTCCATTTCAGCACCGACTGCGTGTTCGATGGTAATGATGGGCCCTATACCGAATCGTCTCCGACCACGGCAAAGGATTCTTATGGGCGGACCAAGGCTATGGGGGAAATCGATTACGGTCCGGGGTTGACCATCCGCTCCTCGTTTATCGGGCGGGAGCTGGCAATGGGTTCGGAGCTCTTGGAGTGGTTCCTGGCCCAGGATGGCCAGGCGATCAAAGGGTTTGATGAGGTCTACTATTCAGGGGTGTCGACTCCCGTAATGGCGAGAATCGTCGGAGACATCTTGGCATATCATCCGAACATAGAGGGGCTTTACCAGCTCGCCATGCCGACTCCCATCTCCAAGTATGACCTTCTGTGTCTTGCCCGCGATGCGTTTGGAGTAAATGTTGAAATACGCCGGGATACGGAGGTGGTGTCCCGGCCGATCCTGGATGGCAGCCGCCTGCGAAAGGCGTTGAACCTTGCCCTCCCGTCTTGGCCGGAGATGATGGCGGAATTGGCTTCGGAGCAAGGGCTATATGGGGCGAGCGCCGTGAATGAAAGAGGTCGGGCATGAGAGAAACCGCCCCGCCGATCCGTGTACCGCAGTTTCGGTCCTTCATCGACGAGTCTGATTATCATGCGCTGAAAGAGGTCTTCGACCGTAACTATATTGCCGAGGGCCCATGCGCGAACACTTTTCGGGACAAGTTGCAGGAGATGATCGGCGCACCCTACGCGGTGCTCGCCAGTAACGGGACGGTGGCACTTTACCTGGCCCTCAAGGCACTCGGTATTGGACCGGGCGACGAAGTTATTGTCCAGGACGTGACCTTCATCGCTACCGCCAATGCCGTGGAGATGGTGGGCGCTACTCCGCGCTTCGTCGATATTCCGGCGTTTGACGATCTTACCGTAGATATTAGCCGGATCGAGGTTGGGCCCCGGACCAAGGCCGTGATGGTGGCGCACCTGTTCGGGACGGCATGCAGGAACATTGAGGAAGTACGCGCGTTCTGCCGCGAGCACGGTCTATTCCTGGTGGAGGATGCGGCCCAGGCGCTCGGCATCACCAACGGCGAGACAGCCTGCGGCATGTTCGGGGATGCCGGCACTTTTAGCTTCTATGCGGACAAGACAATCACTGCTGGTGAAGGCGGCTTGGTTGTTACGCCCCATGAGCATGTCTACGAACGCATGCGGCTTCTGCGCAACCAGGGGCGGCCGAACAGCGGCACATTTGTCCATCCGGAGATCGGCTTCAATTTCCGGGTGACGGACATGCAAGGGGCGTTGGGGCTATCGCAACTGTCCAAGCTGGACACCATCATCGCGGATAAACGCCGCATCCACGAGCGCTATGCGTTCGGCCTCGGAGGACGGGTCCGCTTCTTGCGCATCCGCGAGGATTTTTCCTACATCCCCTTCCGTGTGGTTGCCTTCGTCGAGGATGCTGATCATTCCATCGACGTGATGCGCGCCCATGGAGTGGAGCCGAGGGCTATGTTTTACCCGCTGCATCGGCAACCATGCTACGCCCATCTGGGGCCGGCACAGGAGGACGCCTATCCCAATGCTGACGAGTGCCTGCAGCGCGGTATATGCTTGCCGACGTGGGTCGGGCTGCCAGATGCGGACATTGATTACACGATTGAGGCGCTGCTGGCCTCGCTGGGCTGAACGGCGCGTAATCGAAAGAGGGGTTTGTCATGAAAGTGATGACGATTGTTGGGACCCGTCCCGAGATTATCAAGTTGAGCCGTGTCGTTTATGAGATCAGCCGTTTTGCCGATCATGTTCTGGTTCACACTGGGCAGAACTATGATTACGAGTTGAATCAAGTGTTCTTCCAAGACCTCGGGGTCCCGCAGCCGGCCTATTTCCTGGACGTTGCCGGGGAAACCGTTGCGGAGACCATAGGTCAGGTCATCGCCAAGTCCGATGCGGTTCTGGATAAGGAGCAACCGGACGCCGTCATGTTGTACGGCGACACCAACTCCTGCTTGGCGGTGATCGCAGCCAAACGCCGCAAGATTCCGGTGTTCCACTTTGAGGCCGGCAATCGCTGCTTTGACCAACGTGTGCCAGAAGAGTTGAATCGGAAGGTCGTGGACCACCTAAGTGACATTAACATGCCGCTCACGGAACACGCGCGACGCTACCTGCTGAACGAAGGACTGCGGCCCGAGACGGTGATCAAGACCGGCTCTCCCATGAAGGAAATCCTCGATTACCATAAGGCAGATATTGATGCCTCTGATGTCCTCCAGAAACTCGGCCTCAAGTCGCGCGAATACTTCATCGTCAGCATCCACCGTGAGGAGAACGTGGATTCTGAGGAAAATTTCTCGGAAATTCTCAAATCCCTTAATGCGCTGGCGGCTGAGTATGATGTCCCGGTTATCGTCTCTACCCACCCGCGGACCCAAAAGCGGCTGGATGCGCTAGACGACACGAACCTGGACGACCGTGTGCACTTCCTCAAACCGATGGGCTTCTTCGACTACGTCAAGATGCAGAAAGAGGCCTTGTGCGTGGTTTCGGACAGTGGAACTGTGACGGAGGAATCCTCGATCCTCAATTTCCCTGCCATCACCATCCGGCAGGCCCATGAGCGGCCGGAAGGAATGGATGAGGGCGCACTGATTATGAGCGGTCTGCGCAAGGACGACGTGTTACGAGCCGTGTCGGTGGTCACGACCCAGGGCCGCGAAGGGGGGCAGCGGCCGCTCCGACTGGTCGCCGACTACGATGTGGACAACTTCTCGAAAAAGGTTGTCCGGATCGTCTTGAGTTACGTGGAGTACATCAACCGTTATGTCTGGCGAAAACACGTCTGAGGCCGAGGGCAATAGCAGAGCGACAAAGACCCGACGGCTCCGAGTGCTCGCTGCCCATCGCTTCTTCTGGCCCGACACCCCTGCTTATGCCAGTATCCTGCGCCGTATAGGGGAGAACTGGGTGGCAGACGGGCACGCGGTGGAGGTCGTCTCTGCGCAGCCGTCCTATAATGCCGGGCCGGGTCAGCCTAGTGAGCCCGCCAGAGAAAACCTGAACGGCCTTTTGGTCCGACGGACAGCCCTGCCGCCGGAGCGCAGCCGGCGATCCCTGGCACGAAAGATCAATTTCGGACTGTTTCCGCTTAAGCTCGCTTTTCATATTCTCACCAACCGGCGCTACGACTTGGTTATGGTCTCCACCTTCCCCCCCGTGGTGATGGGGATCGTGACTGCCGTGGCGGCGCGCCTGCGTGGTGCCCGTTTCGTTTACCACTGCATGGATATCCATCCTGAAGGAGGGCGCCTGGCGGGGGAATTCGGGCGGCCGTGGGTATACCGGCTCCTGCGCGCGCTAGATTCGCAAACGTGTCGCATGGCTGAACGCGTCGTGGTCCTGTCCGAAGATATGCGCCGCACCTTGCAGAGCCGTCCGAGGCCGATTTCCTCTGATGTGATAGATGTTCGACCCAACTTTGTCATCCCTTCCTATGCAGATGAGATTAAAGGCCAACCACCTGGGGTCGTGGCCGGTGTCCCCTTAGAGCATGGTGAGCGCTTCCGAATTCTGTTTGCTGGCAATATCGGCCGTTTCCAGGGGCTGGACGGTTTGCTGGAAGGAGTCATTGCGCTGCCCGAAAAAGAATCCGTAGAGTTGATTTTCGTCGGCGATGGCGCGGCACGGGCGGCCCTGGAAGATAAGGCCAGCTCGGCGGGGCCGGACCGGGTGCGGTTCGTCGGCCAGCAGCCTATTGCAAGCACCGAACGGCTAGTCCGGTCCGCTGATCTTTGCGTGGTCAGCTTAATGCCGGGTGTGTATCGGTGCGCCTATCCCACGAAAACCATGACCTATCTGCATGAGGCGCGGCCCCTTTTGGCCATTGTGGAGGACGAGAGCGTTCTCTCCCGGCAGGTTCGGGAGGAAGAGCTGGGTGTGGCCGTCCCCCCCGGGGAGACTGAGCGGCTGACGAGGGAGCTTTCGGAGCTGATTAACGATCCGCAGCGCCTAACCCGGATGAAGGTTGCCTGCCAACGTATCTATGAGCGGGACTATGCCGAGGCCCGGTCGATGGAGTACTGGTCTCGCCTTGCCCGCGAACTGTCGTAACCAGGCCCCAGGCCACCCACATCGACCAATCCCGCCAGGTACCGAACTCCAGCCGGCACCGCCAGGAAGAGAGGAAAGCCGAATTCCATGTGTGGACTCGTAGGACTGTTCGGCCCGGAAGCCAATGCGGAAACCGTCTACCGAATGGCTGACGCGGTGACCCATCGCGGCCCGGACGACGGCGGAACATGGGTGTCCGACGTCTATCCGGTGGCCTTCGGTCACCGGCGCCTGTCAATCGTTGATCTAAGCGCTAATGGCCACCAGCCCATGGTCTTCGCCGACGCAGGCTTGGCCATGGTTTACAATGGTGAACTGTATAATACCCCGGAACTGCGCGGTGAGTTGGCGGCTGCCGGCCACCACCTCCGGGGACATAGCGACACCGAGGTGCTGCTGCGGGCCTATCAGGAATGGGGTGATGCGGCCTTGGAGCGGATTTCCGGCATGTTCGCGCTGGCCATCCTGGACGAGCGGACGGGGCAGCTAATCCTGGCCCGCGACCGCTGCGGCCAGAAACCACTCTATTACTGCCGGCGGGGCCGGCACTTCGCCTTCGCATCAGAGATCAAGGCCCTGCACGCCTGGAGCCCGGACCTTCGCCGGATCGACGACAGCGCATTGGAAGAATATCTGGCTTATGGCTACACCCTGGGACCCGAGACCTTAACGGCCGGGGTGAGCAAGGCGATGCCCGGAGAGGTTTTAACCTTGAGTCTGGTCGGCGGCCAGCTGAGTCATCGCACTCTATGGCGGATTCCCGAGGCGGGGCCGCTTCCCGTCTCGGAAGAGGAAGCTGTTGACCGCCTAGAGGCTGCACTCGAAGACTCGGTCCGCCGGCACATGGTCAGCGACGTGCCGGTAGGTGTCCTGTTGAGCGGCGGGATTGACTCATCGCTGATAACCGCACTGGCAGCGCGGGCCCGCCCCGGAGTGCGGACTTTTTCGGTCTCTTTCCCAGGTCAGCCGCAACTCGACGAGGCGGACCGGGCACGCGCCGTGGCACGGCATTTTGGTACCAAGCATGTCGAACTGGAGATGGAGTCATTTAGCGTCGACATCCTGCGCGACTTAGCCCGGCAGTTCGACGACCCGGTGGGAGACCACGCCATCATTCCGACTTATCTGCTGTCCCGACGCATCCGCCGGGAGGTAACGGTGGCTCTGGGCGGCGACGGCGGCGACGAGTTGTTCGGTGGCTATCCCCATTACGGCGTGATCCAGCGGCAGGCCCATCTGCGCCGTCTACCGGCGCCGCTTCGCGCGCTCGTCGGGCGGACGGCGAACGCGGTGCTGCCGCCGGGTGCACGCGGGCGAAATCACTTGGCCGGGATGGCGGGCCCCCTAGAGAACGCCATCGCGCACGTCAATTTGTTCTGCGACGCCGGCTTGCGGGCGCGACTGTTGGGCGGGCCGGCCAGTCTCCGGCCCGAGTGGCGCAAGGCGGAGATCCTTGCCGGCGTCGGGCAGTCGCCAACCGAAAAGGCGATGATTAGCGATTTCCGAACCACTCTGCCCGAAGGCTACCTGGCAAAGGTGGACCGGGCTTCCATGCTGAACTCGCTGGAGGTCCGAGCGCCGTTTCTAGGCGACGGCGTGGTCGACTTTGCCTGGCGCGAAGTACCGCCGGGCCTCAAATTCGCCGGTGGGCGCGACAAGATCCTGCCGCGCCGGCTGGCCGCGCGGCTTCTGCCCACCGACGCGGCAAATAAGCGCAAGCAGGGCTTCACCATGCCCCTGGAGGGTTGGTTGCGCTCGGGTAGCACCGATTTTCTGCGCGATGTCCTGCTAGATTCATCGCAAACGCTATTTGACCATGGCTCCGTGGGCCGTCTTCTGGCACTCCAGGACCGCGGTTACAACAATGCGGGGCGACTTTTCTCCCTCGCCATGGCTGTGTTGTGGAAAGCGGAATACGGAATGGAGCGAAGTTAGCGGATGCGGATTGGAATCGACGCTAGCAACCTGCGCGGC
>Ga0102944_1001546_pt1 | contig 15084 bp, 14 predicted proteins | sample SalPonD_shore_MG_FD_78172 | JGI IMG/M metagenome (GOLD analysis project Ga0102944, IMG submission 78172) | Salt pond soil microbial communities from South San Francisco under conditions of wetland restoration - Salt Pond MetaG... | ecosystem: Environmental > Aquatic > Marine > Intertidal zone >...
AATTCCTAAGTAAATTTCACAATCTGAGTCGTTTTTGCTCCCAATCAATCCTCACTCTACCTCTACTATTTTAATCTGAGTAGTTCGCTAATTACTTGTTCGATGAGAATTCTTCTGACCAATGACGATGGTTTAGAATCACCCGCTCTTCTACCAACCATTCAAATGCTTGAAACTATTGGGGATGTTGATGTTGTTGTCCCACGGTACGAGCAGTCTTGGACATCCAAATCCAATATTCGCCGGGCCAAAACTATTGTGAAGGAAACTCATGAAGTTGATGGCTATCATATTACCACATTGGATGCTAGACCGGCAGATTGTGCGAATTATGGAATTTTCAATCTCGATGAGACACCTGATTTAGTGGTTTCAGGTGCTAATGTTGGTCATAATGTAGGTATCTCTGCATTCTTTTCCTCAGGTACAATTGGTGCTGCACTTGAGGGGATATTTGTTGGTATCCCATCTGTCGCCATCTCCATCCCTTATCAAAGTGGTGCCCGACTTGTTTCAGAACCGTTTGAAGAGGCAATCCAAGGTGCTGAGGACTTGTTGGAAACATTCTATCATCAACCTCCTGAGAATACCGGTCTGATGGTTGTAAATTTACCCTATGGTAAATCTCAGAAATCGTTGATTGCTACTTCACTGGGAAGATATCCGTATGGAAGATTATTCATCGATGAAAAAAATTGTATCCGCCCATCCAGATACCAAGAATTGAGTTATCCCAAAGACATTGAGAAAGGGACCGATGTCTGGGCAAGAAAAGAGAATCTTGGATCTGTAGTGATGATGGATTTTGACGCTAGATTACATAATCCTGCAAAAGTTTCATCCTGGCTCGATCTTCATCAGCTCAATAGTCTGGGATAATCTTTAGATTAGTAATTATTGCAATGTTAATTGAAAAATTAATTAACATATTTCTAAGAAATCTCCTTAATAGGGTCGTCAAAAAAGAAATTGATTGATTTCCTATAACCCTCATCCTCATCATAGTTCGCATACCAGTAAGGATAGCTGATTGATTCAGGTAGGAAAAATTGGTATTGTTCGAGATAGTAGGGATCGGTATTTCGGTAGAGGAATCGCATCAGATCTCCTGCAATACCAATCGTAGCACGTGTATACATCAGAAAATTATTCTTATCAACGGTGGCATAAGCATCAATTGGGATTGCTCCAGAATTAATGAATTTCAGAAGTGCAGCCTCATCAAGTGGATGGTTATCCATTAATTTTCCAGTAATTATCTGAGTGTTATTGTAGCCATGAACTTTTGATGCCATTTCACCAAATAGTAACCTTCCACTGGTGATAATATGTTGACGTATTTTTGAGACACGTCGTGATAGGGTGGATTTATCTCGGTTATAATAATCACTTAGTGCAGAAATATTGACCTTACCATTCAGTTCCAGCTCGCGAATTAATTCAGCATCGAGATTATCAAATGACGTCGATTGTTTTGGTTTGGTTAATCGATATTTACCAATCTCATTTTGGAATTGGTCCCAGAGACTTGTGATATTTAATTTACTCGCTGGAAGATCTGATTGTTCTATTTGTTCTTCAAATCCCAGTTCTGTCTTAGTTTCATAAATATCTTTGTAGGTAATCAGTTCATCAAACTCTACTAATTCTTGTCCAAGTTGATGTAATGAATCAATCAGTAATGTTTCCGTCTTAGCTGGAATATCATATTGTGCATACAGCGATACTCCCGTCCCATACAGTCGGGTTTGGTATCTAGTGTAGGGATGTGCATCATTGAATTTGTATAATCGATCAAAATCATCCGTTGAGCGAAGTCGTTTAAATAACACATGGACACGATGCAAACCTACGCTCGATGGATTATGTGTTCCTCTCACCTCAGTCTGCGTTCGATTTACCGTATAATACTTACCAGTCTCTCGGTTGAGTCGAATATCTGTTTTTTCGATATCCTGACGCAAAATATGTCGTTCCTTCATCGATTGGATATGATCTGATACAGTTGAATGGTGGACGTTCACAACCTTCGAAATAGCATTAAATGATTGAAATGGATCTCTATCATACTCAAGTAGAATCTTCCAGTCGAGTGGATCTAAGATAGATTTGCTCATTTCAAATAACCTCAATTTATAATAATGTATATGGTGTTGGATATTGACATAAGAATCTTCAACCTAATAGCTGAGATCCGCTTCACCAGGTGGTGTATTGGTTTGTCCACCTGGAGGGTCGAAAACATGTTCCACATCCAGATATGTTGCTCCTCCGGTTTTCAAGACGATCTCTACATGCAAGTGATACATTCCAGCCTCTATTGCAGTATTGTACATAGTTGCAGTTAGATTCAAGAAATTTAATCTAGTGTTGATATTCCAACCAAATACGAATTGTCTCCCACTTGGGAGGGTAAGGGTAACCCAGTATTCAAAGTTGAAACGATTAGCACCTGTAAGATTCATTTCTACACGAGCAAGGGTGTCATCTTGGTGACCATCATTGTCAAAATCACCATATTTTGCATCTTTGACTGCCATCACAATCGTAGGTCCACTATCTTCCTGAGTTAATGTAGTTGTTTTCCAAGAAGGTTGTGCAACACTTGAGATTGTTGACAAGGCAAAGATTGCAATGATTGCAGAAGCATATAGTGTTTTTTTGTGGTTCACTGTTACGATTTTCATTGCTCCCTATATAAATATTGTGACGATAAATGTCATTAATTTACAGGTTCGTTTATAGTTATAGCTGGATAGATATCTAGGGGTTGAAATCCTCATCTATTGAATTATGAGGTGTATATTTTATCCTGATAAAATATCATGCAATAATTTCGGTCTCTCTGACAGATGAGATTTTTACGATAATCGTAATTTTATGATTCAGCGTACCTGTTCAATTTGGGACTGGCAAAAGATGTTACAGAGACGTTTCCCATAGCTTTATAACTGGTCCAAACAAATTCAAATTACGGAGTTATTCGAATGAGGGATCGCTTTCCATTCTGGTATATCAATTAAATTATGGCTAGAAAAGATTGATAGTGAATATACAAGGAAATGTTTTGTAACTTATTTGGAGATTGTACTCCGTTTAGAGGTGTAAAATTATGATACACGGTGAATACGTTCCACTACGATGATTCAAAACAATTACAACAACTTAACTCAAATTTTGATTACCTTGGTAATCTCAATTTACTGAGCAAAGAGCAGCTACAATCTGTTAGTCAGAATGATATGGCTTATTTGATTGATTTATTAGACCTTCTGTGGCATCAACAGCTGTTAGCCAAATCGATGAAGGCTATAAGTCTGAAATTATCAGTTCTTCAGAATTTGAAAATATCTATTCGTGAACTATTGGACATTAGTAACCTTGATTTCTTGATAGATGCCGAATCTCAGCGTCTTGATAGATGGTTATTAACAGCAATATCTGATGGTATTATCAAAACATCTGATCTCAATCGTTTAACAATTACTCTCCAAGTTCGTAGAGCAGATGCCTTATCGCAACTAAAAAATCTCGATGCCTACTACGAGAATGAGTTGCGAGTGCTTCTGGTAGCAGGTCATATGAGTTATCTCAATCAAGATAATGTCGAGATACTCTCAACTATAGAAGGTTTCAGTAGGATTGGTAACCATCGCTTAATCAAAATGATCGGATGCGGTGCCAAATTATATCATCGCTTGGTTGCTGAAGAAATAATAACAAACACACGACAATTGGAATTACAGGGTTATCAGAATGGGAGAAATACCGCCCTCTGGGTTTATTATGGTGGTAAAACATTGAGTAGGGAGGCTGAACAATATCTCGTCCGTAGAAATAATTCTACTAACCACTTTATCTGTCGATCTGCAGCTGAACTCTGTCAATATGGTAATAGGCATAACCTCTATATATTCATCGACGCATCCAAGAAAAAGGAATTTATATCGAAATTAGTCACATTCAATCATATTAACAACAATTTGGTAGAGAGTTCTTGATAAATTCTAAATAGGAATAATAATTACTATGACAGGAATGGACAATATACGCGAGGCAAGTTATCGTTGTTCATTATGTGGCCAAAATCGTCATATCCACGTCGATATTGAGCACCATAGAGCAAGAGTATCCCGCAGTCCAAATGGTTTGCTTTCTATAAGTGATATTCATTATTGTACCGATGGATTACTATCTCTCAATAATTTACATGTAGACCATAATCTTCACGTCCGTTCCTTTTCACTGATGGAATTACCTGATAAAAAACGGAAAAGCATCTCTGTATTGGGGATACCAGAACCCGGTATCCGTGATATCAGTACCTACCGCATCACGAGAATGATAGCTGAAGGTGGATATCGTATTGTATTGATAGATAAACAACTACAGGTAAAATTGAATATTGGTGAGGTAATTCCTGAGGAGAAACCTGATGAAACTATTACCTCCAAGAAGGGTGATGTTATCCTTGAATATTATACTTCAGATCTCCCCCTTCGTAAATTTAATCGGATTTGGTTTCAGGAATTAGTTGATGCTTTAGAAAGTCTACCACCAACACGATTGGGTCTCTTCATTGAAGCTCTACGGTATGTCTATAAGCATGAAGGTCAAAAACCTGATTTCTTTGGAGTCCAGCAATTACGTACATTATTAACCTCTCACAAGACCAATTTCACTGTGCTGAAGCATAATTGGAAAGCTATTCGAACAGTCACCAATAAATATGGTAACGACAAAAGAGAGTCGATTGACGACATGCTTCGATTGATCCGGAATCAACCAGGTATTTCCCTTCGAGAAATTCAAATCCAAATGCGAAAGGATCTGGTATATCTAATTTTTCTCGCAATAATCTTGGAATTTGAGGGTATTCTAGAAATTCATCGTGATCAGGATATACAAGGTTGATCAATCTTCCTATGTACCAGGTACTCAATTAATCAGTACATTATCTATCATGATTCGATTCTCTACCATTGGATTTGGTATAATTGTCAATTTCCAATATTAGTTTAATTGTTCCTAAAAGTATCACTGCCAGACCAACATATGACATCAATGAACCTAATAACGGTATCATCAAGAGGATAATGAGAAAATATTCGCCATGTGAATACTCATACGTAACTTGCACAATTTTAGGCATCGAGAATAGGAGAATTAACGTCAATCCCAAAAATATTGGACTAAATGACTTGGTTACGATTATAATGTAACTCAGAACGAGTATAAATCCCCAACATAAGAATTGAATCCCTAATTTAATTGATAGTTTGTCCCATATTTTTGTAATATTCATTGGTCTGAATTTTGTTCTAACAAATAAATACTATCTCAAATGATGAAGGCAGATTGGAATCTCTTTTCATTCAATCACAATTAGGGAAGTTCTGCGAGGAACTGATCAAGTCAATTCCCTTATGAATTACTCATTCCACCACTCTGTATATTCTGTAAGTATTTACGATTTTCAGGATTTGGTGTGAATTGCGTTGGTGATCACACTAATGATTACACAAAAATCCTAAGATCATTAAATACAGAGAATTTATACTCATTTAATGCAAATTAGAGAGAATTTAGATCCTGAAGATCTACCTAAACTTCGACAGGAGGTTGAACAGAAATATCATCTTATCCTGAGAGCTGGTAATATCAAACTCTTTCTTCGACAATGGCAGCATGCCAAAACAAAAGAAACCGCAGTGTTAATCTTTCATGGAATAACCGCACATAGTGGGCCCTACACTATGATTGCAGAACCCCTGACTACAGCAGGATACACTGTATTTGGTTTGGACCTCCGAGGACATGGTCTATCTGATGGGAACCGGGGTGATTATCAAAGCAGTTCTCAATTAAATGAAGATCTGTTGGCTTCTGTGGATTATATTCATCAACTCGGATTTGATGATATTGTCATTCTTGGTCATAGCCTTGGGGTATTAACTTCGTTGAAATTGATAGAGCTGGATCCCGAAGGTATAGTTGGGCTTGCCTTGTTCTCAGCCGCACTTGAAGTCAAAGAAGGTGCTCGTCCAGGGCTTACTTTATGGTCAAAAATTAAAATCGGGATTTCTTCCATCATCCGACCTTCGATGCCAGTAATAACTTATTACCGGGAAGTGATGACAGGAATGGGCGATCCATTGTTCATGTTCAGGTATACCTTGAGATTCATGAAAATATTTGATGCTGATTCAATTAAACTGCCGTATGATCTCGAGATCCCATTCTATATGGGTATTGGTGAGAATGATGAATTATTTGAGGTTGATGCTGCAAAAGAATTATTCGAACAGATAGATTCAGATGAGAAGATATTTACTGTAATCAAAGGGGCGAAACATGCTTTGTTTCCATTTTCGGCATTCGATGATCTTGTAAAATGGATGACAGATCATTTTAATTAACATGGCTTGAAAAGAGTTTTTTAGGATAGGATTGCTTCATGTACGTTCAGTCATCTCTACAGAATCCTTATACTCGAACTCACCAAGGTTTCTACGAGGATACCACTCCAGTGGTATCAGTTGCCGGGATTCAACTATTCCCTGGAATATAAGTCAGCTGAGCCAGTAACTCTCTCATTCATTGCCTAACCGGTGGTGACGGCGAAAGGGATGAGATTATCATGTTTTGATGACCGTCTGGTGATCAACGCTGTTAAGATTCACGTCATCCGAGTGGCTTGCTAGTTGGTGATACTATCGTTGGAACCTGCTGAAGTTTTCGAATGACGGTGGTGAAATAGATAAGAGAAACGTTTTGTAAAAAACATTTTTAGATCATGATCTAATTCCTGTGCTGCTGGGTATCATACCTCATGGTTTACTAGAAGTCCGAAATGTTAATGACCATTCTAATTTAATCCATTCTGCATTCATAATTTGTAAAAATAGGCAGATGAAATGAACTTATGAAATGTCCTGAGTGTGGTACCGAGAATTCTGTGGGTGCTACTCGATGTAAAGATTGCCGAATCGTGTTTAAATCAGCCACACACAGAAGATCTCCCGCGAAAAGGTTGAACGAAGATCAATCAAACTTTACCGATAAACCTCAGAGTTCTGTGATGCCTGAAAAGATTGAGTTATCAAAAACCGATCCAGCTGTTAATATTTATAATGACGATCGAGTATTTCTCCGATGTGGTAATGGTCATGGATTGCTCGATTTGGGTCAGGAGATAAGTCCTACAGATATCAAACAACTCCCAACTAGTTGTCCTGAATGTGGTCATACTCCAAAACGGATGGATGGTGAAGTTGTAATCAAATACTCCAAATCAAACTATATCTCCTCGATTTCGACTTTTCTTATCTTTGGTTTTCTAACTTATTTCTTCTACTCGTTAAAGGATACTTGGTATTGGTTGGGATTGACTCTGATATTTGGAGTACTTGCAGGATTATCTGTTTTTAATATCGTTCGGGCAGAGGTTTTCAAAGTTGATCTTAGAGAAGATGTGAATGTTTTTGTGAGTGGTGTCCTCCAAATCAAACTTGATCGGGATAATCTTATGTTTTTATTACTTGAGAAGAATAAAATCGTCCTCAAACCTGAGGAACTTGCAAATGATACCGCTCTACGATTTATTACCATGGATAAAATAGATAAAAATACCTTTATTCGTGATGGTTCATTTGATGAGCACCGGGAGCAGTATCTCGAAATCTTGACGATTTTTGCTAATGCCTGGAAATTAGCTTACTAAGTTGTTTGTTGATAAGACATGAATTTTGATATTGCACCAACTGCACTAAGTATTCGTAGAATTCCAAGCAATACAAGTGCAGTCATTATCAAATCATCATACCGACCGAATTTGAACGGATAGTTACTACTAAGTAAAATCGATCCGATACCTCCAATGAGTTCTGATATGATCCTCAGTCCAATAGTCATCTGATTTTTACCTTTGAACAACCTCACTAAATTGTACATTAAATCACCACTAAATATGATAAGTACTATGATAATACCTTCTGTATACCAGTTTTCTCGAAATATATCAAGATCTAATGTATCTACATAGGATATTATGATGGTGAATACAATGAGGAGGGTACTTCCTAGAACTCCAATTAAACTACCTAGTCCTCTGAAGAAGATAACAATCTTTGATTCTTCATCGTTGATAATTTGTCCGCTATTCATCTCGTTGATATTGGGTTGCTTCATTATTTAGATATTCCATTGATTCTTGGGTAATTACGATCACCTTGTTCAATTTTAGATCAATATTAGAACATCTGTCTAGAAAATAGTGCATTTTAATATATTCTTACAAAAGGTTACTCGATTTATGAATATAAATTAAGTATTTATTGAGAAATAATTCAAATTCCTATTTTCAACCCATCGAAAATGAAAAATTGCTTATTTGATCTGCACCTTATGGGATGGTATTTAGAGTTGTATCCCTAATTACCTCCTTGATAGTAATTGGGTGGATGAATTATGAATCTGGGTGATATGAAAAATATAGATACTGACCAAAGTACCAATCCTGCGGATGATGAAGAACCTTCTATGAGAAAACGAATTATCGTGATCTTAACAGCAATATTGTTATTCATTGCAGGGATGCTTCTAGCTCCACCGTCAGTTACACCTGATAGCTACAGTATTACCATAAATTATGGTAATCAACAATTCAATTTTCAGCTAAATATTTCTGAAACAGTTTCTACTCCATCTAATTTGATTTTAGTTCAATCGGATAGTTACAATCTGAGTTATTATGCAGTTCAACCTTATGCTGTTGGTCAAGTAATCAAATTTGATCTTGTAGTACCTGATGATCCTGTGGATAGTAGTGAGATCTATGGAAGGATTAAGTCCGCGAATTTGAATTATTCATTCTTGGCCGAGAAGATATCTTCTGATACCTATCGCTACTCGTTCAAAATCCTGACGAATACGGGCATTGCTCTCGGTTTGCTTTTTGCAATTGCCTTTCTCTGGTTAACGGAAGTGATACCTCTTGCAGCATCTTCCCTACTTATTCCTGTTATTTTGGTATTATTCAAGGTGCAGGATGCAACTACTGCCTTGGAACCATTTGCAGAACCAATTATCTTCCTGTTCTTAGCAGGATTTCTGATGGCTGAGGCAATGCACCGTACCAAGCTGGATCAAGCTATATCATACCGATTATTCTCCTTGATCCCTCCAGATGGTAAAATTCTATTGATTGCCTTGATGTCACTATCTGCCTTCTTCTCGATGTTTATGTCCAATACTGCTGCAGTCGCTATTTTAGTTCCTCTATCTTTGCAATTACTCAAAGGTGCAGATCTTGGTGATGCTAAATATCGTAAAACAACAGTCCTTGGTATAGCCTATGCGGCAACAGTTGGTGGTATTGGGTCTTTGATTGGAACTCCACCAAATATTATTGCTACTGAATTACTTCGAGAATTTAATCCAGACTATGAGATCACCTTTGTACAATGGTTTCTTTTTGGACTTCCGGTGGTGATATTAATGGTACCTATCATCTTCATCTATCTATGGTTTAGATTCAAACCAGAGGTATCTCATCAGGTTATAAGACATGCCCAGCTCGAGACGAGAAGATTCATTAAAGAAGAATTACCATTTACACTGGATCAGAAAATAATCAGTGCAATCTTTCTACTCACTTTTGGGCTGTGGTTGACCTCTTCCTTTCATGGAATTTCTGCGGGTATTATTGCATTGATGGCAGCAGTTCTCCTCTTTTTTGTCGGTCAACTACAGCAGTCAGATCTAAATGTAATCAACTGGAATGCGCTTCTGACGTTTGGTGGTGGACTCAGCCTGGGGGCGTTAATCATCCAAACTGGCCTTGCTGATTATATCGGATCCAGGGCAGTTATTATTGCTGATTTTCCTTTAATTATTATTCTTTTCATATTATCACTGATTGGTCTTATCCTTACTGCCTTTGCCAGTAATACTGCGTCTGCGGTAATTTTGGTACCAATTGTCCTGCCATTGAGTTACATTCTGGGAATATCTCCAGTTATTCTTGCGGTTTTAGTAGCAATTGCATCCTCTGTTGATTTTGCAATTGTGATAGGTACTCCACCGACAATGATGGCGTATTCAACTGGATTATTCAATACCCAGGAAATATTTCGTATTGGTATCGTACTGGATTTTGTTGGACTTATCGTCATCACACTTCTATCTTGGTCACTCTTCGGTTTCGTTGCAGGGATAATATAGAGTTAATCTCACTGAAATGATAGACATCACTCCGCAAAGATGGTATTTCATACTGCTATCAATCCGCACATTTCTCCAAATGGTCTCAAAATGAAATACATTTCTTAAAGGATAAGATTTACATAGTTTACTGGCATCTCTATTGATTGTGGTCAGGATAAAGGAATATGTTAAAGCTTTCGAGCGACTTCATCCCGAATTATCCGACACTCTACAATTTCATTTTGAAAAAGAAGCCATTCAGGCAACGATCACCCTAACTGATCAAAATCCATTAGACTTTCTCCCATCAAGAATTACGATGCAAATAACTCGACTTCAACTCAATCTTTCTGAAAATGTCTCTGAATTTGATTTGACTGGTCTATCGCAATGTCAATATCTTGCATTATATGGGAAAACTACTGTTCCATTTGAACTAGATCTTCATAATAGAGTGATCAGTGTGGAATGTTATGAGACACGTATCACCAAATTATCATTGTCTAATGTCAATTCTCTAAGATCGTTGCGGATCCGGTATCGCCATCTGTTGGGACTTCATCCTCGTGATTTCCAGAAATTGAGAACCCTGCATCTTTGGACGAATCAGGAAGGATTATCTTTCAACTTGGATACTTGGACTCAGGTGGAGAATCTCTACTTGAGTGGAGATCATGGTGATTTTGAGAAAGAATGCTGGACACAGTTTTCGCTACCACTTGGAATCAAGAAATTATCTCTAAGTAATTTTAAACTCATAAGATTGGATCTCTCACGGTATACCAACTTAATTGATATCACCTTGTTTAATCTGGTAAGTACTACAACCTATGGTCCAAACCGGCCGATTTCTATTTTCTGGCCAAATCCTATGGAAACCCGACTTGTTCAGCTCACGATGAGACGGATTACCATACTAGATGATTCAATCAAATTTACCGGAGAGATCTTCCCATATTTGGAAAAATTACGATATGAGGATCATATGAATACTTCCATAGTGATTGCTGATCTAACTACATTAGTTGAATTCAGAACCAGTATCTACCGGAATTTGGTGGGGCATCATCTAACTTGTTATCTCGTGAATTTACCTCATCTTCAGAATCTTCGCACCTCTTATCATATAACCCGGAAAATTTGGCGGTGCCCTGTTATATCTGAATTCTCACAGGATTTTCTGATGCTATCATCTCGTCCTATCATTTCATCTGATACGAAGGTTCAACCTTGAAATGTCCTCAAAGAATGTGTGGAATATACGTAGAAGTTTTAAGCATTACAACTTGATTAGAGGATGATAGAAATGACTGAGGCAAATTGGACAGTTGTCAAAGATTATGAAGATATAACCTACAAGAAGAGTAATGGGGTAGCTCGGATAGCATTCAATCGACCTGAGGTAAGGAATGCATTCAGACCCAAAACAGTTGCTGAATTATATGAGGCATTTGTCGATGCCCGGGAGGATACTTCTATCGGAGTAGTATTATTATCTGGTGAAGGCCCTTCTCCCAAGGATGGGGGATACGCCTTTTGCTCTGGTGGAGATCAACGATCGAGAGGACGACAAGGTTATGTCGACGACGAGGGTATGCCACGGTTGAATATTCTTGAAGTTCAACGATTGATCCGGTTCATGCCAAAAGTCGTAATTGCCGTTGTCCCCGGTTGGTGTGTTGGTGGAGGGCATTCTCTCCATGTTGTCTGTGATTTAACCCTGGCATCTAAAGAACATGCTATTTTCAAACAGACTGATGCAGATGTCACTAGTTTTGATGGGGGTTATGGATCCGCATATCTTGCGAAAATGATTGGGCAAAAACGTGCCAGAGAAGTATTCTTTCTCGGTATGGATTACAGCGCTGAAGAAGCCTATGAGATGGGAATGGTTAATAAAGTCGTGCCTCATGACGAACTGGAATCTACTGCCTATGCCTGGGCTCAACGGATTCTTGATAAATCCCCAACCAGTATTAAGATGTTAAAATTTGCAATGAATCTGACTGATGACGGGATGGTAGGTCAACAGGTCTTTGCCGGAGAGGCAACTAGGTTGGCCTATATGACTGATGAAGCCAAAGAAGGGAGAGATGCCTTTCTCGAAAAGCGTAAACCCAACTTTCGCGATATCAAATGGATCCCTAATCTTCAGGTTGATCCCTCATTTCCCTGACATTCATCCTTCTGCTGGTCCTTTGTTGACAATATATTAATCCGAACTTTGGTCCTTTCTCCACATTTGGTAATACAGCGTCAAAAAATTATATCCAAATAACCAAATTTTATGCTCAGCTACGAGATCAATAGAATCATCAATCTCACCGAAATCATGATTTTGAGGTAGCATATTTGGGGTCCAGACTTTAATGGTTTCATTAAAAGGTAATCTAATAGGCAACCACTTGGTGACAAGGTAGATCCCCTCATGTCCGTGATAAACCGACTTGGGAAAGGTGGTCAACTGTAGAGCTTGGCTACCATTTGTGGATAAATGTTCCATTCTCATGATACTGGTCATTTGCATGTTTTGTAAGGGGAAGGCGATATTCATCAAGGTATCTTCATGAAATCGATAATGATGATAAATCGCAGCATACAATGTCTCCGAGGTAGTATGATACGAACGTACCCAACTCAGCACCTCGGATCGACTATCATGTTCTTCCGAGATTGGTAGTATTTTATTGTTAAGCTGAACAGCAGATTGATTCTCCTTATCTGAGAGAAAATTCATCTGGCCCGTTTTTTGGGAAATTTTACGATATATTCGAGAGAGAAAACCAAATCCTCTTTTCCACCTGGCATCAATTTCTAGGTCATAATCTCCAGTTCGTTCATAAAATCGAACAATTTCAGGATTTACCTCTCCTGACCTAAAATTAATTGAATCGTATCTCGTGAGGGTATCCACCATTCCATATGCTGTCCTCTGTGTATCGACTAAATCATGATCCTCAATGTAGGTGGCATACATTTTTTCATCTATTGTAATCGCAGAAAATGGGATTTGTGTTTTGTCAAGACGAGAGTCGGGATTATTAATTCGTACTGCAATGAGCCCTATCAGAACGAATCCAAAAGCATTGAAAAAACCATGAAGGTAGAGCATCTTGTCGATTTTGATCCAGTTGAGATTAAAATAGGTCGAAGTTGCATAGATTACGGCCAAGGACATTGACCAAAAGGGGATCATGGACGAAATGGTCAGTAGTATTTTTGGTAATCTTTTCAGATCCATCTCTCCCATATTAGTAATCATGAGTGTAGCATACCAATACAGTGCTGTGGAGAGTAGAAGAGTAGCTAAAAGCTCTATGATGGGTGAAAAGGTGATCCCCACTGCTATTAGTGGTGTGGCTAGGAGAACCATGATTATAATCATTTTGTACTGATCTTCCAATCGGGTATACATATTTTCAGGAAAGATCCTTGCAATTGATCCTATCAGTATGGTTGCCAGGAAAGCAGTATAATGAAAATGGATTGCTGTGAGGATGACGAAGGGTTCGGTGAACCCGAGAAAGTGTAGATCAAACCGTGAGGCAGAATACCAGATTGCACCAATAACAATGTATATTGAGGCGATGTCAATTGCTAATTCTTCAATTCTCTCATTTCCATGACGTAGATAACGATACATGCCATGTAATGCGAGAATAATCGTGAAACCCAACCAACCTAGACTGAGCCATCCTCGAACCGATTTGAAATGAGGAAGATGAGAACTAACTGCCATTAATGCGACAACTGGATAAATATAACACATGAGCTGATAGATCTGGGGTAATTGTCCTGAATTCTTCGGTTCCTCGAGTAATGGTAAACTGAGGGGAATGGGTACCAGAATGGCAAGTAAGACGATCTTCTCGATCAGATTAGTTTGCAAAGGTGATGATGGTATAAAGACCACTATTGTAAGAAGACTACCAATCACGGTGTACCATATGCTAATTTTGCTTGAAGAATCAATTGATTGCTTCATTGAACTATTTTCCCGCGATCTTGTAAATTAAAAAACAATGGCATAATTTCGTCATCTGATTCACATACAACTTTTGCGGATAATATTATATTGTATTAATCACGTCTATATCTTTAATATATTTAAAAATTATCAAATTATTTTCCTCAAATTGCTCAAGTAATATGCTGTTGATGTATGTAAAATGATATTACAAGTTTTCTTAGAGGTGTTTAGTAATTATTTTTTGCAACATTTGATAGTAATATTTTGTTGCGGCGACATCTTTAAATATCATACTCGAAATGGGAGATTCGTACCGGAATTCGGGAATTCGTTGATTGATCGAAATCTATCGTCGAATGTCGAATTCTAAGGAAGAATAAAATTATGAATAAAAAAGCATATTTCGTAATCTTACTGATGGTCGTTGCAGTTTTTCCAATTGCAGCAACCTCGGCTGAACAGGTGCCTGCTTTTCATCTTGTTGATGGATGGGATGGTAACCTTACTCCATATGCTCCCCCACCAGGAAAAGGTCCTGGCGGTGGAGGAACTGCATCGCAGGAAGTTGACTGGGGAGTGGCTAGAATTGGTGCTCTTGCAGCATCATCTGGTGTATCCCGCAGTGGTGTAACTGTTGCAGTACTTGATACTGGAATTGATGTTACTCATCCAGATCTTGCTGGTGTTGTTGTTGCCTGTTTCTCAGGTATCAATCGTGCTGACTACTCTGATTGTACTCAACGTGGTGTTACCGATGATGATGGACATGGAACCCATGTTGCCGGAACCATCGCAGCACTTGATAACAGTGAAGGAACCGTTGGTGTATTCTCTGGTGTTAGTATTATCAGTGGTAAAGTACTTGGTAAACGTGGTGGAAGCTGGGATGACCTTGCATGGTCTATCCA
>Ga0102944_1001547_pt1 | contig 15083 bp, 14 predicted proteins | sample SalPonD_shore_MG_FD_78172 | JGI IMG/M metagenome (GOLD analysis project Ga0102944, IMG submission 78172) | Salt pond soil microbial communities from South San Francisco under conditions of wetland restoration - Salt Pond MetaG... | ecosystem: Environmental > Aquatic > Marine > Intertidal zone >...
CGATACCACACCCGAAGATTTGGGCATGCATCTTACTTATGATGTCTGTCATAATATAGCCAAATTTGAGGAACATCAGTTAGCTGATGGTACTACTCGTGAAGTATTGGTACATCGTAAAGGTGCTACCCGATCATTTGGTCCAGGTAGTAAGGATCTTGCTTCAAAATACAAAGAAATTGGACAACCGGTAATTATTGGTGGATCCATGGAGACAGGCAGCTATATCCTCACTGGTACGACTCAATCAATGACGGAGGCATTTGGTAGTTCTGCTCATGGTTCGGGACGGACGATGAGTCGAACCGCAGCTAAGAAGAAAGTCAATGGTAAGCAACTCCAGCAGAATATGGAACAACGTGGTATTTATGTCAAAGGTGCTTCCATGAAAGGTTTGGCTGAAGAAGCAGGACTAGCCTACAAAGATCTTGATGATGTAGTCTCCTCTGCTAGAGATGGTGGATTAACCAATCCTGTTGTCAAACTACTTCCTATTGGTAATATCAAAGGATAAATCTCAGATATGTACTAATTCAGAACGAAAAGATGTAAATCTATTTACAAAATGATGGTACCACTCTAGATCAGATGTAATCCAGCTTCCTCTGCTTTACCTTCAACTTTACGAAGAAGGACTTTGGTGCCAAGAAGGATAATGATGAAATAGCAGGCAAACAATATCCACTCCAACCAAACTGGAAACAACGTCGGCCAATTCCCATTCATAGTGTAATATCTGGTCAGATCGAAGACATAGGTATGGGGAAAGAGTAGTGCTGCATACTGAAATCCTCTTGGTAATGCAATTAATGGGATATAGGCTCCAGCAAAGAATTGCAGTGCTGTAGCGATAATTCCGGTCAATGCTCCAATCTGTTTGTAGAGAATGGCTAGACTGGCAAATACCACACCAATACTGAGGAAGGCAATTATTGACAGGCTCATAATGAGGAGTGCATAACCTAGAAAGTAGAATGCGGTATTGGAGTAATACAGTAGGATTGCAGTTAATGGGAGGAAATAGATCATCCGGATAATCCCATCCGCAATAGAGGTACCTAGGAAATATGCCCATTTTGACCCACCTGTGGAATGTATGTATTCCAGCGTTCCATTGTACATATCATTTTGTACAGTATTGATCGGAGCCCACATTGAGGAATTAGTAAAAACTGTTAGAATAATACCAACCATGAAAAAGATGAATTGTTGGTTTTTAGTCAGTCCAAGTCCCCGAAATTCTGATACATTGGCAAATAAGCCAAATACCAGGGCCATCACGATCATCGAGACCAGACCAGATAGCAGATTAGCTTTGTACCGTTTCCAGATTGTCAGGTCCTTTCTAATAGTGGCAAGCAGGACGGTATAGAACCCCACAGGTTGTTTATGTTTTGAGTTTATGATTTGGTTGTTTTCGATTTGGTTAATAGCTACCATAATATCACCTCAGAGTAAATGTAGTCCCTGTTTTTTGCTATATTTCTCCACTCTGACAAGGAGAAATTTGGCAACAAGAAAGAAAAGTACTACTTGTCCGATGAGAATGACCCACATCACAGGGACTGTATAGATAGTTGTCCAAACCGAGCCAAAGAGATAATATCTTATCAGATCAAGACCCCACGTAATCGGCAGAAAATAACCAACATATTGTGCCCACACAGGTAAAGAGGCAAAGGGGATAATGGTACCAGTTGCAAATTGGAATACCATTCCTAAGATATTGACAAATGCTCCCATATTCTTCCAGAGGATAGCAGATAATGCGATCAGTATCCCCATTGCCATCAGACCACACAATGCTATTGCAATCGTGATAAATACAATTCCAAGAGTAATCATACTAGGTTGAAATACCAAGATAATTGTCAATAATAATGGAATGACAAATACTGAAGAGTAGATTGACTGGGCCATAATTCCACCAAGGTAATAAGCAGCTCTTGATGCTGGACTTTGGTAGATTGACTCAAGTGTTCCATTATAGAGATCTCGTCTGACCGAATTATAGGGACTCCACATGGCCACTCCATCATACATCATCAGAATCAAGGCCGAAATATAAAACAGAAAGACTGTCTGTGTTGATTGGTCTGGGAGATCATCAAAGGCAAAACTCAATGAGAAGAGGTAGAATGTCAGGATAAATAGCATGGTACGGATAAATTGTGATACAAAATTTTGCTTGTATCGCATCTGTATCTGAATATCCTTGATCAGTGAACTCCTTAACACCGTCAAGAATCCTACTTCTTCGGGTTTTCTGTCGGTACTGAACTGGATTGACAATTCTGATGCATTGATTGTAGCCATTACGCATCAAATCCCTCATTCAGCTTGCCGACATGATGAATGAATGCATCCTCTAAGGTGACACTGGATTGTCTAAAAGTAGATTTGACCTTATCTTCTTTCATAATCTCAAGTATGGATTGTGTTCCCTCAAAAACATCATGGACACCATAAGCCATGAACCCATCCTCTCGTTCCATTGTATTGACAACTACCTCAAGCTGAGAAATTCGTTGTTGAGTTTCAGTTGGGATAGATCTGGCATCTAATTCGATGAAGTCAGTCACGCCAACTGCCTTTTTCAGGTCTGAGGGTGATCCCGATACCTGGATTTTTCCACCATGGATTAACGAAACATGATCTGAGAGGATTTCAACTTCTGACATGATATGGCTCGTAAGAAGTAAGGATTTCCCCTCATTTCTAGTATAACTCTTGAGAAATTCTCTGATCTTTTTGGAAATCAGCGGATCAAGACCCTTGGTCGGTTCATCAAGGAAGATGATCGGAGGATCATGTAATAGTGATCGCATGATGACCACCACCTGTTTTTGACCTCCTGAGAGGTGCATAAACTGTTTATCGAGATGATCATCAAAATCAATATAATCGGAGAATTGATGTATTTTCTCATCAATAGTGTCCTTATTCAAGCCTCGAAGTGACCCGAAGAACCTGAGATTCTCCATTGGTGTCAATCTGGCATAAGCAGAGCGTTCAGTATCCTGACCCACGTATCCTAGTATCTGTCTGATCTGTTGTTCATCAGAATCAAGATCATAACCTAGGATATTGACCGATCCCCGGTCTTTTGAGAGGAGTGTCGCCATGATCTTGATAAATGTGGTCTTTCCCGCTCCATTTGGACCGAGAAGTGAGTGTATCTCTCCTTTATTCATCGTAAAATTAACGCCATCAAGAGCTACTTTATCACCATAACTCTTTGCAACATCTACAGCACTGAGTACTTTCATATTCTTAGATGGTTCTGATATTTAAAATAGGATCTTCAATATCCTGCTTGAACCATCACATACAGGGTTGCAGTAAGTTGATAGGAAGTGAATATTATGCACCGCAGGGTGAAAGGTTACCATGTTCTGTTGATCTCCATCTATACGAGTTGAGACCTTGAAATTCTATCTTTCCTTAGGTGATCTACTTGAGAAGTTAGAATAAGAACAGGAAAAACACGAGAACCTCTATGAATACGCCACCAAATATGGCAAATAGCGTGAAGAGATCCTTACGATATTCTATTTCATGTCTGAGTGCGGCAAATTCATCATCAATGAGACCCAGTGACGAGTCGAGTCGATCCATCAGCGTCTGTACCTCAATTGGTACTTCCTTGACATCCCCACTCTCAATTGCCTCGGTTAGTTCTAACCAGGCTTCCAATGCTTTGACATCTTCTTCCTCCAGATCCGATCGATATTTCTGAAGATTACCTCTGAGTTGAATGATGGTGTCTCGACTGGGCACAGTCACCGTATACGATCGCGGTGCAGGGTTACCAGAATGTACCTTTACTGCACTATCTCCAGAGACAAATGTATTCAGACCAAATTCCACGGTTCGTTTGATTGTATATCTGCATTCCTTTGCAGTTTTGCCTTCTACACGAAATACTTTCATATCCAAATCATTCAAATCCATCGTCTTACCATACTTAGAGGGATCAACAACAATTGCAATAGCATTCGGCATTAGTGATTGATACAATAATTGTGTGGTAATATCTGTTGTTGACATAAAGGCAGATAATCCTGGATGCGTATGAATCCAGCCAACGATGACCAGCCCATCCTCGCGTTCGGAGACTTCAATTGCAGCTTGCGTCAATTCTGCCTCACCAACCTGAACATGAACTGCGTTCCCTGTCTGATCGCCAAGACGAACATCTTCAACATGTACCACTCCATTCTCCTCCCTACCAATGAGCAACCCAATCGTCTCGGTTCCTGCCATAGAAAGGTCAAATTTAATCATTTTTGCAATTGCAGCTAGAGATAGCTGGATCATACTTGGATCATTGGTAGACATCTATTGAACCCGGAATTTATATTATTATAAAATCTCCTTATTTCATTTGGTTGGAAATTCAAAATTTACGTCTTTAAGTATAAAAATAACAAAATCCACCCGATTCTGCACCTCATCCGACTTTAAATTACCTCCACGATTTAATGCCAGATCAAGTGCATCCATCAAGGCCCATTGAGCGATAAAAAATCCTATAGGATTACCATACGGATACATTTCCTTCAGGCGGTATCCCTGTAATTCACGTAATTTATTTTCATATCCTTCAAGGAATTGATTGAGATCATTTAAGGTGTTTGAGATCGTCCCCACATTGAGGTACTCGTCCAATGCCTGAGAACCAAAAAATGTACCAACGTCTTCCATCCGATCAAATGAACCCTTCTGCATGAATTCAGGATCGATGACATATGCTTTCAAAATCTGTTGGTCATACATTGATAACATTACATTCGACTGATGATAATCAGAAAAGGGATTGGTTCCAGACATGGCATCCTTCATCCGTTCAAAATGAAGGCTCAGTAAATTGGAGATTTCCTTCTCTCTACCCAAGACACTAAGTTGTGAGCCCAACATCCTCGTCAGATTCTGGTAAATCTCCATGTTTACTGGTCTACTATCTGCGCCATGAATGGTGGCTAATAATCTTCCTGCCTCGTTTGCCTTGCTCTCATGTTGGATTTCGTCGTAATTTGTACCAATTACTCCTTCATAGATGATAAGTGTTGGATTCTGGGTAGAGGAGAAGATCACACGGGGAATACCGAATTCTGGTGCAGTACGGAATTTGATATCTAATTCCATTGCATTTCTCAATTCTCGCATGGCAGATTCCTTATTATCAAAGAATTTCATTGCAATGGATGCGGATAATTCTCCAAATTTACACTCGTACCAGACTTCTGAGATGAGTACTCTCCCAGATGCACCACGTTTCTGTGAGGTACTTGTTGCTGTATAGGTGATATCCTCTACATCTTCTCCGTAGTGATTACTAGCCTCACCAATGAAGTGATACTTGATGAGGGGCAAGATGGATTGAACCGTACTATCTAAGTTCTCCTCAGCCACAACTTTAGACGAACAATTTCCTTTAATTCTATTTCCCAATCACTACGTGGAAAAGACAAATCAACTATAACCTAGCTCAAATTGGAAACCAGCATCTTCGTTCTTTAAAATTCATTTTACCTCAATTTTGCAATCTGAAGATCCCAGATTGTAAAGCAGATTATCCAATTGATTGATGAGATCCTAAAATATTCGAAAAAAAAATTGGGGCCCAACTACATGAGCGGGGCCCCGCCATTCAGAACGTTTCTTACACCTTATTGGCTAAGATTAAACATCTTTTGCCATGAGGGTCTTTCGATCGTTAGCCTTTGCACGAGCAGCAGCATCATCGATCAAACCAGCAAGACGACCATCGAGTGCATCGAGTGTGTCTCCACCAGTGTTTAGACCTTTCTTTTTAATGTAAGCACGAACCTTAGATTGAACGAGTAGTTCTACCATAGTGTTGTTTCACCTAGACTTTGCTCCCATTCGACAAATAAATGCGTCCTGAGAGTCTCTGTCTAACTACTATCGTTCAGGCTCTCTATATAAATATTTCGCCACTTGAATATAATGTATGATCTAGACGCACTCTAGATCAATAATTTTTGATTTCTACTATTATCCGCTGAAATGCCATAATACTTCATTTTAAGATAGATATTGATGCTCATACCTGAGAGATCCACTTTTCCTGAACCCCGTTCAAGTGCCAATATATGCCGTTTTCAGAAGGATTCCGGTTTATGATCACTAAATTCTAACATTTGTTCAATTTTACACTACAATTTGATGAAAACTTTATGAATTATAGTAGTTAGGACAGTTCTATCCACATAAAATACAGCTTTCATCCTAAAGGTCAGCTAGAGGTTGTCTAGATCCCGTTAATTTAAGCTAATATATTTGTCTTAGAAGGTATCTACTTATCATATTTTTGTTTTCGATGTTTAATCTGTAGTTTCATTGATGATCGGTTGTATCATCTCATCCTCACTGAGGAATTGTTTGAAGTAGAGGTCCTGGTATTTTCCCTTATTTTTAACCAATTCTTTGTGCACTCCATCCTGTAATATCTCTCCATGATCAAGTACAAGAATCCTATCGGCATTTCGGATCGTGCTCAATCGATGAGCAATTGCAATAACAGTACGATTAGCAATGACCTTTTCCAATGCTTGTTGCACGCGGATTTCTGATATGACATCAAGTGAACTTGTTGCCTCATCCAAAATCAGGATAGGTGGATCTTTGATCAGTGCCCGTGCAAAAGAGATCAGCTGTTTTTGGCCCTTTGACAATCTATTGGCTCCTTCACGGACAATAGTATCATACCCCTCTGGTAGATGTGTTATAAAGGTATGAAGACCGACCATCTTGCTGACCTTGATGATCCTTTCCATCGATGCATTCGGTGTTCCGTATCGGAGATTTTCCTTGATGCTTGTATTGAAGAGATGGGTGGTTTGTGGTACGACTCCAATCTGATTACGAAGTTGTGAGAGTTTGACTCCTCTGACATCCTGACCATCAATGGTAATTGATCCATCAATAACATCATAGTACCTGGGAATAAGTTTGATAAAACTGGATTTCCCTGCACCGGTCTCACCCACGAGCGCAGTTACCCTTCCTCCTTCAACGGTGACGTCCATATTTTCGAATACCGTCAGACTTTCATCATATGCAAACCGGACATGGTTGAACGAGATTTGTCCTTGGGTGATCTCTAAGTTATCCGCATCATCACGTTCAGTAATATCTATATCCTCCTCAATAAAGAGATAGACACGTTCAAGACTGGCAAGAGCGGATTGGAACGTTGAATAGAACATACTTATTCTGAAAACCGGTCGGAAAAATCGAGTGAGATATGCCATGAATAATGCAACTAGACCGACTGTGTAGGTTTCATTACCTATCACTGCAGCCTGATAACCTGAGTACCCTAGGATCAGACCTGTTCCTATGGCAGAAATCACTCCAACAAGTGGGAAAATAAAAGCAAAGAGTTTTGTCGCCTTCATCGATGCATTATAGTTTTCCTTGTTAACTTCTGAAAATTCCTTTTTGTTGGTCTTCTCTCTAGCATAGGTCTTCGTAGTTTTCGCACCTGAAATATTCTCAGACAGATTATCAGTTACCTTGGCAATGGTCTTCCTTGTCTTTCTTGATGCACTTCTGACCGGACCTCTGAGGAATAATGCCACGGCAATCAATAGAGGTATCAGTGAAAAGCTGATCAATGCTAGAGTTACATTGAAAACCAACATGATAATGACAATTCCTGCCAGTTGAATGAAAGCAGCAAGCATATCAACCAATCCAGAACCAAGAAATCCTGACAGAGTTTCCAAATCATTGGTCAGTTTAGAATTGATCTTACCTGACTGGTTCTTGTCAAAATATGCCTGGCTCTGATTGAGTAATTTATCATACATGTCAGTTCTGAGATCATATATTGTTGTCTGGCCCAGTTTCGATGTGGAGTAGGTATAGAGAAAACTGAATGCCCAACTGGCAATATACACAACAATCATAATGATTGCCGATACCAGTAGTCCCTGTCTATCACCCAGTGCAATATCGTGATCAAAAATCTTCTTAATTAACAATTCTGGTAGGAGATCAAGTACCGATGCCACTACGATAAACAGAACTGACCCGATAATCAGTGGGAGATAAGGGCGTAGATAATCCAGTGCAAAGAGTGCAAGTTTTTTGTCTCCAACCTCTCCAGGTCGGTCAGAATTGTCACCATGCCAGTGTCTACTCATTGCTCTCCCTCCTCTATCAATTGTAACTCTCTCAACAGCTCGGGATCTTTTTGTGTATTATAGATCTTAGTATATATCCCGCCTTTTGCCATCAATTCATCATGAGAGCCTTCTTCAATAATCTCTCCTTCCTCGATCACAATGATCTTATCTGCATATCTTGCAGAGCTAACTTTCTGTGTAATAATTAATGTTGTTCGATTCTCAAGTAATCGTTCCAAAGCTTCCTGAATCTCTGCTTCAGTCTCGGCATCGACAGATGAGGTAGAATCATCAAGAATCAGGATCCTCGGTGACATCAGAATCGCCCTTGCAATTGTCAGCCGCTGTTGTTGTCCACCAGAGAGGGTGATACCTCGTTCTCCAATTACGGTGTCATAACCATCTTCCAGCTCGTGGATGAAGGTATCAGCTTTTGCAGCCTTGGCTGCAGCTATAATCTCCTCATCTGTAGCATCCGGCCTTCCGAAAGCGATATTTTCTTTTACCGTCCGCGAGAATAGGAAGACATCCTGCGATACCGTGGAGATCTGTTTGCGAAGTCGTTTCAAATTGTATTCTCTGACATTGATATCATCAATGAGTACCTCCCCGGCAGTAGGATCGAAAAATCGTGGAATCAGATTGATCAAAGTTGACTTCCCAGATCCAGTAGAACCAAATATAGCTAATGTGCTATTTGCTGGTATGTGGAGGTTGATGTCGGAGAGTATCTGTTTACTGCCCTCATACTTGAAGTAGACATCATTGAATTTGATATCTCCCACAATGGTTTTCGGATCTACTGGGTATGTGATTTCTTTTATGTTATTATCACTCCAGAGGATTTCAAATACCCGCTGACCGGAAACATTACTTCTCGTATATCCAACGAGGAAATTACCAAGTAACCTGGTTGGAGTAACAAGTTGAAGTAGGTAGAGATTAAATTGGACAAGCATACCAAGCGTCATCCCAAACTGATTGAATCCGATAATATCCAAACCCCCAACATACAATACCGCAACCGAACCGAACGAAACGAGCATAGTCGCCACAGGTAGAGTCAATCCTCTGACTACCTCCGCCCGGATATACAAATCAAGATATTCTTTATTGGATTCATCAAATTCTGCGGACTCATATTGTTGCTGATCGAATGAACGGATGGTCTCAATTGCAGTGATATTTTCCTGTATCTTATTGGACAAATCTCCAAAATATTCCCGACGTTCTCGAAACAGTGGTCGTGATTTTCTGGCATAAATCCAAGAAATAAGAATTAATGGAGGTAGAATAGCAATTTCTACAATCAGAAATGCTGGTTGAGTAAGATAGATAATTGTTCCAATTGCAACAAAGTAAAATATCGCATCAAGACCCAATCTAAGGTTTCTTCTGAGATATTGTTTGATGATATTCAAGTCTGCAGTCGCCCTGGTCATCAACTGACCTGATTCCTGTTCATGAAGAAACTTGAGCGATTGATTCTGGATTTTCTCAAACAATCGATTTCTCAACTTGAAAATAGTTTCTTCAGCCGCTTTGTCATTAAAATATCTATTCCCATAATTGGCTATTCCTGCTCCAATGGCAATCCCAATAATTGCTAGGATATACCATAGCAGATTGGAGGCATCTCCACCTGAGATTACCTCATCAATTATTTTCCGTATAAATATTGGGGTGGTTAGATTGAACAGTACTCCGAGGAACATTGCTGATATCCCCAGAAAATAGTAGATCCAATCGTTAGATGCTTCTTTTAGAATTGCCTTTTGGATTTCTCTATTACTATACTCCGGCAAAATGATACTCCTTAAACTATGGTAATATCGGTCTTATAAAATAATTAGTTTTCTACTGACTGCTCGAATTGTTACTGACTAAGTCTTAAAGTTCTATACTAATTACTCTCAGAATGGATTTTGGATTGATCTTATCCCCAGTTCCCATATTCTGCAACATCGGCAATATCCTCAGGGTCCTTTGTTTTCATAGCTTCTCTGGCCTGTTTGATGTCATCGATATTCATTCCAACTATTGTTCTTCCAAAATAAAATCGCTCATCTGCAGCTAATTTGGACATGAATATCATGCCCACGAAGAGAATTATCAGGGGTGATAACACCAGTATCTCAGGACCAACCAGACTATAGACCATAATTCCATCAATGAGTAATAATGGTAAAGTCCAGAAGATATACCTGCCATCATCTTTAATCGATTTGAATACGTAGGCATATATTGCCATGAAGATGATAAATGGGGGAAATGCCAATATCGCAATATAATGAAAAATACCCAGATATATGGTTAGGAAAAGAATTGGCTTGTAGAGCTTGGCAGTATCTAACATACTCTAACTACCGTTGTCATATAGTTAAATATTTGTTATTCAAGCAGTTCAACTTGGTAATTATACAAATTCTACAAGCTGATTTGGGTTATACCGTTGAATCTTATCTTCTATAATCTCTTTCCAGTCTTCATCAAATCCCAGTTCAATACCAATTGAGGATCGATCAAAAGCACTGGCCGCGGCAAGAGTGGTTCCACTTCCAGCAAATGGATCAAGTACCGTCTCACCTACAAAGGAATACATACGAATCAATCTTTCGGGGATTTCAAACGGAAACATGGCTATATGATCATCCTGAATCTCGGGACTAATATGCCAGGTATCTTTGAACCATTCCCGACGTTCCTCTAGTGTGAATTTGGATGCTGCCTTATCCTCTTTAGAGGGCCGTCGATCCTTGCCGAGTTTCTTGAATACGATTACATGCTCATAATTGACAAAGAAATGCCCATTTCGGGGATGGTAGACACTGCCCATGATCTTTCCTCCACCAGAGGTATTGGAAGTACTTACTTTCTGCCAGTGAATGGTACCTGTATAGATCATGGTATCGGGAAATTCATTGATAATATTAGAGATAAGTTGTGCCGCATTAGGTCTGATATGATAGGGTCGCTTTTTTGTGGTTGAGACAAATTCATCACCGATATTGATCACCATTCTACAACCTGAATGCAGGACACGGACACATTCCCGAAACACTTCCATTAGAGATTCATGATACTCATCATATTTCTGGTTGAATCCTATCTCTCTTTCATCATCTGTATACTGTTTGATCGATCCATATGGTGGTGATGTGACAATCAAATCCACACTGTTTGCTGGCAATTCCTTCATTCGATCTCGTGCATCACCATGCATTAACCTGCAGGATTGCAGATTTTCCTGTTGGATCTCATTTATAGTCGTAGATATTGCCTCAGCCATTATATGCTTTTTTAACTGGAAATCACATTTATATTATGATCTTACCCTTGTAATAGCTGGAGCATACTTCGGCTCATTTCCGCTCGGATCTTGAGTATATATCAACGCAAAATATGTGCTCTGAAGTAGATGATTGTACCAAAAGTAAACGTAGCTAGCCACATGAAATATGTGAGAATCATGATTGGTCGAGTATACCGTAATTTAGTCAGATCATAATCATTCTTGTCCTTGAGAAACATATAGGCTAGAAAGAGTGAAAGAAATATCGTCGTCAAGCCCAGAATTGCATGAATTATCAGTAATTCTGAGACAAAACCTCGGCTGATAAGGAACAGAATCCGCGGTCGCATGTAAAATGTGAACACCAATACTTGACCTATAATCGCCGTGTAGGTCATGATATGATGCTTGTCCATATCAAGTCGTCTTGCATAGTAACTACCAAAGGTTAGAAGAAGGAGAAGAATAACCTCCACAATAAACATCCAGTGCCAGATTTCCATTTAATTATCATACTCCCTAATTTCAAGATCGGTAATACTACCTCGTGTTGTGAATTTGCACTGTCTAATTTTATGATTTCCCAGCTGACTACTCGCAACAATTGCTTTGGCGATCATCCCCCAAGGACAGAACCGAGTCTTCCCATCCAGATATGCGCTTGAGTTGTGAATAGATGAGAACGCACAGTAATTGACTCGGTACTGTATCTGATCATCACGATATGCGAAGTTGGCCTGTTTTACAAAATTATTGTCTCGGAGATAGGAAGAATACCGCTTCAATTTTTCTTCTAAGTTTAATTTGGGATTATTGAAAACCTCAGGTAGGTATACTGCGAGGATTTCTGCAATTCTCTTGTAAACGTAACTCTCAATTATATCTTCTCCAAGGATGTCGAGAAATACATTCTCGAATCCAAAAATTGCTGCACGTAATTCCCATATCTCACTCATTGAAATATTGTGATTTGACCGGTCTGATTCTTGAATGGCATATACTCTATTGCGTATATCATCAAGGAAGTCAATAATCTGTGATTGTATTGCATCATCACTCATTCCTCTGATCTTACTAGGCAGAAAATTTCTCACATAAAATATCATACGCGGTGCGACTTCTTCTTTGAGAACTTCTCCTCCAATCAGATCCTCTGCAATCGCCTCATATGCATCTAAAATTCCAAGGTATAAGAAAACAGCATCATTTGTATTTCCCATTACTTATTCAAATTAATTGACCGATTAATAACATATAATCTATCGGTCAATCAATATACCGTAATGAATAATTTTCCCTGATCATCCTGATTGATCACGAGTAAATCGATCTCTCCATCTGCCTGTTCATACACAACCCGGACGAACTCAGCTTCTGCAGCTCGAAAAATTTTACCAAAAATATTGGAGACATTGTTCATCAGGGTTGTAAGGAAGATATGAGCATTTGGTGGTAATATAGCATTTCCCGAGTGGTGCTCTAAATTCCCCGCAGAAAACTGATATTTTGCCAATCTATCTCCGATTTCTATCGATCCTAACAAACTGTCTTGATAGCCCATCCTCATAACTACTTTTTCCAGTTTATCCCTAGCAGCAAGAGATGAAACGATAGTGTTGAGATTGTACCCATTATCTGAGATTGCAATAATTCTCTCTTTATTCTGCATGGTAAGTAATTTCATATTCTCACCAAGTCCAAGCTTTTGGATCATATTTGTCGCAATCCGCATGATAAGCAAGGTATCGTTGAGATATTCTGATCGATACATTGGTGGTGGAGATGCATATTTCCAATTTACTTCTCTACTATCGAGTTTGATGCTATATGCGAGAAATACTCCCTCAACACGTTGGACCAGATTCGTAAGATATGATTGTTTGATTTCATCATCCATCATATTTGCAATCAGATTGGGAATTTGCTTAGCGAAATCCTCTTTTTCAACCGCGTTCAATTCATTCAGTGTTTCCTCTCTGATTATTTCCTGTTCTAGTAATTCTGATTTGAGATGATTAAGTACTAGTTTTGCCATTTCCTCGGTGATATCGATTGCAAATGCCCCAACAATTATTGCATTGAACTTCCCCAATTTAAGGAATTGAAATACCTCTTTCTCTGAGGTAAACGAATCCACTGCGCTCGATCTGGTCTCCTCAGAAAAAGAGGAGATTGCTGATAGAATTCCTGAGGATAAGAGAGATTGATCAATGGTTTCCTCATCTACCGATTCTCCGCTCCAGTAGAATAATGGCGTTCCATTTTTCAGTACAAACAATTCCTTAAGCATACCAATTCGCTAATTTTAGATTTACACACATTTTAATTAAAGGTCAGTATAAGTTTTCCCTAAATTGCGTCATTGAATAGCTAATCAAAGTATGTACCCGAGATATAGGATTTCTGAATATTGTCGTCATTGGTTCATAATTTACATATTTGCAATCTGATGACCATGGTTTCTACTGGAACATTATGGGAATTACTCAATTTTGTGAAATTACGATAGTAGAACCTGTATCAATTGTGAATAGGTATCAGTCTTGATGTTTCTCAAATTGCAGATAGTCTGTACTATGCGTAAAAATTATTACAACCAAACCAGTCAGGGAATCAAATTTGATGGTATTTGGTAGGTGATATCCCATACTATTGGTCCTAGATTCATTTTATCGTACTTTCATTCTGAGTTTTTATACGGTCTCTAGCAGATATAAGTACATGATATTCTTTCAATCACTACGGCTCAGGCTTCGAGCTGAGGAACTTATCATTTACAGCAATGCTCTTCTCAGAAGAATTCAGGCTAAACGCGAGTTCTATCCTGATCTTGCACAAATTGATGTGGAATTGTTTATCGAGGAATTTGAGTTTACCAGTCATGAGAGTACCAAAAGGTATCAACAGACGTTGATCAAACATTTTCTGAAACATGATCCAATAGCCTGTCATTGTCCACGTAATATTCTTCGAGGACTCATTTACAAGTTTGGATGGGATCAATGTATTCCAATTGAAGCTGAAATGCAGATTGACAAATCACTACTGCTTGAGTTTGTCATCATGATGTACCAGGTAAAATTTCTTCATCAGATATCAATTATCAAGAAAGAGAACTTGGATTTTGTACTGATAGATCGTCAATCATTCATTGATCGATTTGATAGAACCGTAGTACCTCACCAAAGAAACCCAGTCTATGTAATTTCCAGTTAGGTTAGTTATTGAATATATCTACGTCTAACGAATAATTTCAGTAATTGGTTATAAATATCCAAATTCTAGTCATTGGAAGACCAACATAGGATAGAGCTCTTAGAACAAATTGACCGAGATCTCAAAATGTTTTACTGCAGAGGGAAAATTCTGAATATTTTTGGGAAATGATTTAATAGGAACCGTTCGGGATTAGATGAGGTAGATATGCACTTTCCCTTAAAAATAATAAGTAACAAATTGCTCAAAGAAGGTTATGGTGCAATTTTAATTACTAAGAATAATCGATTAAACCTTAAAATCTACAAAAAAGCTGAATATAACTCTAAATTCGATTATGTAATTTTGTTTCTTAGTATTTTGTTAATCTTTCTAACTACGCCTTTAGGCTTCAACTTTCTAATTTTGGTGTTCAC
>Ga0102944_1001548_pt1 | contig 15076 bp, 14 predicted proteins | sample SalPonD_shore_MG_FD_78172 | JGI IMG/M metagenome (GOLD analysis project Ga0102944, IMG submission 78172) | Salt pond soil microbial communities from South San Francisco under conditions of wetland restoration - Salt Pond MetaG... | ecosystem: Environmental > Aquatic > Marine > Intertidal zone >...
CAAGGGAGCGGAAGAAATCCACAAGCGCACGGACGGCCGCGTCAATTTCCGGTTTTTCCCCGGCGGCGTCATGGGCAATGACAAGAGCGTGCTGCGCAAGATACGCATCGGCCAGCTGCAGGGCGGAGCCGTCACGGCCGGCGGTCTCATGGATATCGCTCCCAATACCCAGATCTACACCCTGCCACTGCTGTTCCGCTCGCTTGACGAAGTGGATTACGTGCGCAAGCGCATGGATCCGATCCTCAAGCAGAACCTGCTCAAGCAGGGCTACGTCAGCTTCGGATTTTCCGAGGGCGGCTTTGCCTACCTGATGTCCGACAAACCGCTGCGTACGACGGAGGATCTCAAGGGGGAGAAGGTCTGGGCACCGGAAGGCGATCGCATCAGCCGCGCCGCCTTCGAGTCCATGAATATCTCCCCGGTGCCGCTGCCCCTGTCGGACGTCCTCACCGGCCTGCAGACCGGTCTCATCAACACGGTCGCGACCTCGTTCACCGGCGCCATCGCGCTGCAGTGGCACACCCAGGTGAAGTACATTACCGACATGCCGTTGATGTACATCTACGGCACCATGATCATAGACAAGAATGCCTTCGCCAGACTCAGCGAACAGGATCAGAAGATCGTGGATGACGTCATGAGCGGGGTTTTCCACAAGCTGAACCGGGAAAGCCGCACCAACAACGAGGAGGCGCGCGCGGCCCTGGTCAAGGAAGGCATCACCTTCGTTGAGCCCTCGCCGGGAGTACGCCAGACATGGGAAACCAACATCGACCACGCCATGCAGCAGCTGGCCAGCGAGGGGGTATTCAGTTCCGAAATGCTGAAGAAGGTACACGATTACCTGGACGAATACCGCAGCGGCAAGCACGACTGAGCCCGGACCCGCATGAGCAACGAACATCCTGATCGGGGCGGACCTGTCGCGCGCCTCGGGCGTGTCGTCGGGGCAGTGGAAAATTTTCTCATCACCGTACTGCTCACGGGGATGATATTGCTTGCGGGCGGGCAGATAATCCTGCGCGATATCTGGCACATGGCCCTGTCCTGGGGCGATCCGCTGCTGCGGGTATCCGTGCTCTGGATCGGGCTGCTGGGGGCGATGATCGCAACCCGCGAAGGCAAGCATATCCATATCAACGTGCTGCAGCGGCTGGTACCGCCCCGGCTGGCCACCATCAGCCGTGCTCTGAACGATCTGATCAGCGCGCTGATATGCGGGACGGTCTCGTATTACGCGGTGCTCTTCGTCCTGATGGACAAGGAGGCCGGCACCCGGGCCTTCGCAAGCGTCCAGTCCTGGGTATGCGAGATCATCATCCCCATCGGTTTCGGCGTCATGGCGCTGCGCTTTCTGTTGTGTTTTCTGCAGCGCCTGATGGGCAAGACGCCTCCCCTCGAAGATCGGATCCAGACTCCATGATTTTCCTCGCCGGCGCGCTGCTGCTGTTGCTGGCCCTGTTCGGGACGCCGCTGTTCGTGGTCATCACCGCCGCTGCCATGCTGCGCTTCGCCCATGCCGGTATCAACCTCTCGGTGATCCCCATCGAGATTTACCGCCTGGCGGAAACACCCGTGTTGCTTGCCATTCCGTTATTCACCTTCGCCGGCTACCTGGTCAGTGAAAGCCGTGCGCCGGGACGACTGGTACGTCTGAGCCATGCACTGCTGGGCTGGATGCCGGGCGGGTTTGCCATCATCTCGCTCTCGGCCTGTGCCCTGTTCACTGCCTTCAACGGTGCCTCCGGCGTCACCATCATCGCCCTGGGGGCGCTGATCTACCCGGCCCTCAAGGAGGCCGGCTACAGCGAGCGCTTCAGCCTCGGCCTGGTAACAGCCAGCGGCAGTCTGGGCGTACTCTTCGCCCCCGCCCTGCCACTTATCCTCTACGGCATCATCGCCCAGCAGCAGGGTGTGGGCGGCAGTTTCACCATTGATCAACTGTTTCTGGCCGGCCTTTTGCCGGGAATGCTGATGGTGGGCATGCTGTCGGCCTGGAGTATCTGGAAGAACCGCGGTCAGCCCCTGCATCCCTTCACCCCGCGCGCCGCCTGGGAGGCGATCCGCGAGTCCATCTGGGAATTGCCGCTCCCGGTGATCGTGCTGGGCGGTATTTACAGCGGTTTCTTCGCGGTGTCAGAGGCGGCGGCGGTCACCACGTTGTACGTGATCATCGTGGAAGTCTTCATCTACCGCGAGATAGCCATACGGGAACTGCCGCGCATCATGCGCGAGTCCATGCTGCTGGTCGGCGCCATCATGGTCATACTCGGCGCCTCCATGGCCTCCACCAATGCGCTCATCGACGCACAGGTTCCCACGCACCTGTTCGAGCTGCTGCGCTCGCAAATTCACGATAAGTTAGCCTTCCTGGCGCTGCTCAACGTGTTCCTGCTGTTCATCGGCACCATGCTGGATATTTTCTCGGCCGTGGTCATCATGGTGCCGCTGCTGCTGCCGGTCGCGGTCGGTTACGGCATCGATCCCGTGCATCTCGGCATCATCTTCCTGGCCAACATGCAGCTCGGTTATTTCACCCCGCCGGTGGGCATGGACCTGTTTCTGTCCAGCTTCCGTTTCGATAAATCCATCATTGAGGTCTACCGGGCCACACTGCCGTTCTTCTTCATCCTGCTGATTGCCGTGCTCATCATCACCTACTGGCCGGCCCTGTCCCTGACCCTGACCGGCCGCTGATCTTCCCGCCTGCGTTCAACTACTGAGTATTTTGACCCGTTAAGGCATCCAGACGGGAACAGCACGGCCCCGCCGTCAATCGCCACGGTATCCGGATAAGGTTCTATACTTGTACGAACAAGTGACCCGGAGGACCACATGGACGGGGAGGGACCATCCCTGCAACGCATCCTTGTCGTCGACGACGACAGGGATTACCGGAATCTGCTGCTGGCCTTCCTGCGCGAGGCTTTCCCGGATGTGGAAGTGGAGGAACTCGATCCGGCGGCTGCAGGGGTACCGGACGGGGATTTCGACTGGTCGCGCTTTGACGTGCTGATCCTGGACTATAACCTGCATCTGGACGGGATCACCGGCCTGGACATCCTTCAGGCCGGCCGCGACAGTCACGACTTCCCCGCCACCATCATGCTGACCGGCGCCGGTGATGAGGATGTTGCCGTACGGGCTTTCAAATCCGGCGTCCAGGACTACCTGCGCAAGGAACGCCTGAAAAAATCGCAGCTGCGCGACGCCATCCTGCAGGCCCGGCGGCATCAGGCCCAGCAGCGGGAACGGCTGAACGCCCTGGACGATGTCCGGGAGGTGGCACGGAGGGAAACCGCCAGGCTGGTTGCCGAATACAAGACGAAATTCGAGGAGGTCCGCAGGCGCGAGGAAACCCGACTCCAGGAAGAACTGCAGCGCCTGCAGGAGGAGCTGGCGCAGCGGCAGGAGGCACTGGTCCAGGTCCTGGCGGAGAAAGACGAGACCGAGAAGGCACGGGCCGCGGCGGAAAGGGAGGTCGACATCCTCAAGGTCAGGCTGGAGAATCGCGGGACGGGCGACAACGCGGCGCTTGAATCCCTGCGCCGGGAACTCAAGACGGCACAGGACAAGCTGGCCCACATCAAGGGTGAGCTGGCCGAAGCCCGGCGGCGGCAGGAGAAGGCGGAATCCGGCCTGCTCAAGACCAACTGGCACAGGGAGCAGGAAGAAGCCCTGCAGCAGCACCTGCAGGAGGATCTGACCAGCTTCAACAGCGAGATTGAAGAGCAGGAGAAGAACTACGCCCGGGTTTCTTCGCATCTGGAACGCATGCGCGAACTCAAGTCCGGTCTGCAGGCCCGCAAGCAGGTGGAGGAGAAAGCCCAGACCCGGAAACTGCTGGGCGACGTCTCTTCCCTGCTGAAAAAAGGCAAACCGGATACCTGAACCGGTTCCAACAAAGGGGGATAAACCATGAAACTTTCCGTAAAAGCATTGACCATCAGCGCCGGCCTCCTCTGGGGCGGCGCCATACTGTGCGTGGGCATCGCCAACATGATCTGGCCGGGATACGGTATCGCCTTCCTGGACATGGTGGCGTCGGTATATCCGGGCTACGTCCATGACGGCAGTATTGCCAGCATCATCACCGGCACCCTCTACGGGCTGGTCGACGGGGGCGTTGCCGGGGCCCTGCTGGCCTGGTTGTACAACCTGACCGCAGGTTAGACCGGCTCCGGCGTCATTGCCGCATGACGCCATTTCCTGAACGGCATTGAACCGCGCGCGTCCATAACAAGGGGGCAGGTTATTGTAGTGCCCGGCATCTGATCCCGTATCCAGGGCCGGGCGAGAAGCCGCCTTCCTGCCCGTGTTATACTGGGTTATACCTCGCGGGCGCCGGCCGTTTAATTCACCACGCGCCGTCCTGCATCCGGCAGGGCGCCTCGTTCTGTATCCGGAGGAGAATTCCCTTGATAGACCTCTATTTCTGGCCCACCGGCAACGGCAAGAAGATTACCATCATGCTGGAGGAATGCGGCCTCGAATACCGGGTCATTCCCGTGAATATCGGCAAGGGTGAACAGCATGACCCGGCGTTCCTGCGCCTCAGCCCCAACAACAAGATGCCGGCCATTATCGACCACGACGCGGAAGGCGGGTCCCTAGGTATTTTCGAATCCGGCGCCATCCTGGAATACCTGGCGGAGAAAACCGGCCGCTTCCTGCCCCGGGACATCCACGGCAGGTACCGCGTGCTGCAATGGGTATACTGGCAGGTGGGCGGTCTCGGCCCCATGGCCGGCCAGGCCCACCACTTCCTGCGCTATGCGCCGCAGAAGGTGGACTACGCCATGGCCCGTTTCCGCAACGAGACGGCACGCCTGTACGGCGTGCTGGACAGGCAACTGGCGGACAGTGAGTACGTCGCCGGCGACTATTCCATCGCCGACATGGCCGCCTGGCCGTGGGTGTTCCGGCACGACTGGCAGGAACAGGACTTGAATGATTTTCCCAATGTGCAGCGCTGGTTCGCGGCCGTCGCCGCCCGTCCGGCGGTGGCACGGGGCGCCGCCGTCGGTAAAGACTGGGTGAACCTCTCCGCCGCCATGACGGACGAAGACAAAAAGCGGCTGTTCGGCCTGCGCGACAAGGATTTCACCGCCACGGGGGGCTGAACCTGTATAACACCTGACACCAGGCAGTCGGAAGGGACGATAATGCAAACCACCAGTGAAACATCCGTTCTTGTCGTCGGCGGCGGCGCAGCCGGTTCGATCCTGTCGCTGGAACTGGCCCGGCGAGGGGTGGCGGCACGAACCGTCGATCGACTCGCCGCCCCGAATACCACTTCACGGGCGATAAATGTTCAGCCACGAACGGCCGAGCTGCTTGAGCTTGTCGATAGGGATCTGGTACGGCGCTACACCGACCGTGCCATACACAACAAGGGATATATTCTCCACTTTGTCAGAAACGGCAAACGATCCGAGGTCCGGCCGGGACTGGATTTCACCACTGTCGACTGCCGTTACCCGTATATCCTGATCAACGGCCAGGCCGATACCGAGGCGTTCATCAACGATTACCTCCGGGAACGATACGCCCGGGAAACCGAATGGAATAAAAAGCTCGTGGACGTTACCCAGGACAGCGACGGCATCACTGCCACCCTGGTACGGGGCGGCGATCAGAATGACCGCGAGCTTGTCCGCTGCCGCTACCTCGTCGCCTGCGACGGCATGCGCTCGCGCGTACGCGAGACACTGGGCCTGTCGCAGACAGGCAGCGACTACCGGGGCACAGTACTGCAGAACCTGGACGCTTATATCGAGGATTTTCCCGACGTGGAGGATTACGTGCATTATTGCGTCGGCGACGATCACTTTGTCATGGTTGTCAAAATGCCGGCCGGTTATTTCCGCATGCTGCTCAGTGATCGGGGCGAGGCGGCGGATCCGGACGTCACGCCGCAGCAGGCTTTTCAGCATCTCCTGGATCAGCACTTCGACGGCGCCCGTATAGCGGACACGGTCTGGCACTCCAGATGGGAAAGCTGGGTACGCCTCGCGGATACCTACCGCAGCGGCAATATCTTCCTGGCCGGCGACTCCGCCCATGTCCATTCCACCGCCGGCGGCCAGGGCATGAACTGCTGCATGCAGGATGCCTTCAACCTGGGCTGGAAACTGGCCCTGGTCGAGAAGGGACTCGCCAGGCCGGAGCTGCTGGATACCTACGAAGCGGAACGCCGTCCGATAGCGGAACAGGTGATCTGGGCGGCAAGCGCGTTGCACGAAGTCTTTATGGGCCACGGCAAGGACGTTGGCGAACGCAGCGAGCGGATCAATGATCCCGAATTCCTTAATGCGATTGTCGGCCGCTGCTCGGGCATCTCCTATACCTATCGCGACTACGTGGATCAGCCGGCAGGGCTGGCGCCGCTGGCGGGCCCCGCCATCGGTGATCGGGCGCCGGACGCGGATCTCGGGGACGGGACCGTTCTTTTCGACCTGCTCCGGCACCCCGGTTTTACACTGCTGGCGGTCGCCGGCAGTGAGGGTAACGGGGAACTCGAGCAAATCAGCCGCCGCTTCGGCGATCGTTATTCCGGCATTCTGCATTCCCGTGTGCTGCCGGGCAGCCCCGAACTGGAAAAATACTACGGCCGGTATGAACAGGATCGTCTTTACCTTATCCGGCCCGACGGTTATGTCGGTTACCGCTGTCTGGCCGCCGAGGCAGGCCGCCTCGACGAACACTTGCAATCCACCCTGATCGTATAGCCCTAAAAGCGATCAACCGAGACATATGGGGGCAAGTGAAGCGTAAAGTCGGCATACTTCACATGCTACGAGTCACGAAAAGATGAGCGAAGACAAAATGATTATCTACCACATCCCCGGCTGCCCGTTCTCGGAACGGGTGGAGATCCTGGCGGAACTCAAGGGCCTTGAGGATGTGTTCGAGGATATGGAGATAGACATTTCCAAACCGCGACCCGACTGGCTGCTGGCGAAGACCCGCGGCTCCACCAAGCTGCCGGCCATGACCCTGGAAAACGGGGAAACCCTGAAGGAAAGCATGGTCATTATGCGTTACCTGGAGGACCGCTTCCCCGATCCGCCGGTGGCACAGCGGGATCCCTACCGCCACGCCGTGGAAGGCATGCTGTGTTCCCTGGACATGGCCCTGGCCGGCGCCGGTTACCGCATGATCCTGAACCGGGACAGGGACCGGCACGAGGAATACCGGGCCGAAGTGGACGCCCGCTACACCGAGCTGGATGATTTCCTTTCCTACTACGCACCGGATCGGGATTACCTGTTCGATGACTACGGCTGGGCCGAGGTCGCCTTCACACCCATGTTCAAGCGCCTGTGGTTCCTGGAGTACTACGAGGGCTACCGGGTGCCGGCGAAACTCGGGCGCGTACAGCGCTGGCGCGAGGCCTGCGTCAACCATCATGCCGCCCGCCGCCGCACCCACGAGGAGCTGATCAAGCTCTACTATGATTACAGCCAGGGCCATGGCAATGGGGCCATCCCGGAGGGGCGCAAGGTCTCCAGCTTCACCCTGGATCCGCACTGGTCGTGCCGGCCGATGCCGCCGCGGGACAAGTGGAATCACGCCGCATCGGATGCAGAACTGGGCTTGCTGTAACAATATGATAACGGGATTTCAGGCGGCATTACCGGCCTTGCCGCTACTGTAATGCATTGTTTTGACTTGACCGGGATCAGGATAATACGGGCAAAATGGATATATTTTTGTTAGTTTTAAAGAAAAAAACCGCGCTCGAAAACGGTAAACGGACAATTATTCCCCGGGAGGCCTAAATGACGCAGGCCATGATCATTGACGATGACGAGGATTACCGGAACCTGCTGGTCCGGAAACTCAGTCGCGCCTATGACGGGCTTGTCGTCCATGAAATCAACCCGGTGACCATGGAATTGCCCGGAGACGATTACCCCTGGGACGATATCGACTTCATCATCCTCGACTACAAGCTCGGCATCGACGTTACCGGCCTGGACTGGTTCAAGCGTTTCAAACCTGAACGCATGCCGGCAACCATCCTGCTGACAGCCCGGGGCAGCGAGGAAACGGCGGTGCGCGCGATCAAGCTGGGGATCGATGAATACCTCGTCAAGGAACACTTTGACAATGACACACTTATCGATTCCATCAGCGAAAGCGTCTACAACAAGAAGCGGGAAAGAGCCAGGGCACAGGATCTGGCCAGACAGGGTAGCGTCTTCAACAAATCCAGCTTCATCAAGCGGCTTGAATCCATTGCCGGTATTCAGGAAAGCGGTCATCACCTGCTGGTCCTCAATCCCCTGTCTTACCGTGATGTCGGCAGGAAAAACGGCATCGCCGCCCAGGACAATTACATCCGTTATATCGCAGAACGCATCTATCGCTACCTCAGTTCCCATCATATAGACTGCAACATTTTTATTTACAGGGAGGAGTATATCGCCGTTATCCTGCAGACAAGATCGTTCAAGAAATATGTCAACGACCTTTATAAAAAGCTGAACAATGACGTATTTGAGGTCGATACCGGAAAATATTCCTGCAGCGTCAGCATAGGCACCATCAGCCCCGGCGGCCTGGAGCCTGACGAATTCGGTAAAAGTGATTTTGAATTAATCTCCATCGCCCAGGCGTTGTGTGATTACGCCGGCAGCGGGAAGGAAAAGAAGAAAATTTGTAATTACGGCGATGTCAATCTCACGGAGACCGGGTACGTCAGTAAAGACCGCAGCGAAGCACACGGCGGCCATTCATTTGACATCGAAAGGGCTTTGAACGAAGGGCGCATTACCGCCAACTATCAGCCCTGGGTCTATATCTCCACGGACGAGACGGTAAACCTCAAGGATATCTACGATGCCAGAATTGAACTTCTCGACGTCAAGGGTAACAAGATAGAGCAAAGTGATCTCATCGAACTACTGGACAACGCGTTCGCCAGGCGTGTCGTAGACAGGTGGATACTGAGGAATACGGTATCCCAGCTGGCGGAAATGGCGGAGAACAGCGGCAAGCGCGGCAAGGTCAAGCTCGCCGCCAAGATTACGATGAGCTCGGTTGCCGACCCGGAATTCCTGCCCTGGCTGAAAGCGCTGCTCGACGAAGCTGAACCGCCGGCAGGCTGCCTGCTGTTTGAAATAGAAGCATCCCAGTTACTCCGGGATCCCGAGGAACACGTGAGACTGTTCGAGGCAGTCAGCGGCGACTACGACATCAGGTTCATCCTGTCGGGAATCTACCAGATCAACTCCTATTACAAAGTGCGCGATATCTACCGGTTTAATTACGTAAAAATGAATGTCAAGGATCTGGTCTATGGCTTCCCCCGAAACCCCCTGTACGAGCTGATCGACGACATCAGGAATGACAAAGCCGGCATAGTCGCGGTAAATGTCGACGATGCCGAGATGCTGACACTGGCCACCGAGTTCGACATCGATTACGTGCACGGCTACCTGGTGGGCAAACCGTATATCGACCTCATTTCCGACAGTGACGGCGACCTGTACTGTATAATCTGAGCTACTGTTTCCCTGCAGCGCCTTCGCAAATATCGCCGTATTGCGCCTTGTCCTCGGGCATGTTCAGTTTTCCCGCCATTCCAGCCGCCATGCCGCCGGTCATCATGCCGCATTTACGCATCTGCCTGACATCCTCGGAGGAATTGACCTTTTTAGCGTAATCAATTGCGGCGGCTCGCGCCTGCTCCTTATTCCCGGCCGCACACAGTTTTTTGATCCGGTTCTCAACCTCCTTGCCCTCCTGCTCCAGCCTGTCCAGTGCTTTGTGATCGATATTTTTGAAACATTGCTGCATCTTCTGCGCGGCATCCCGCATCTGCTGCATCTGCTCGTCGCTCATACCGCCGGGGTTGGCGGCACGGGCGGCCCCCGTACACAGCAACAGGAACAGGAATGGCAGTGCAAATCGGCGGGTGAAGAACATCGTGACGTCTCCTGGCATGCAAGAACCTGCAGATTAGCGGCAGGTGGTCCGGACTGCAATACATCCGTGGCGTTTCTGGCGTTTCGCCCGCCCGGTCAGTCGTGCAGCAGCGCTGCCTCCACCAGCCGGTAGAATTCGCCGAAATCGTTAACCACCGCGTCCGGCTGGTGGGGATAGCGTTCGGTACCGGGGAAGATTTTCCGTAGCCAGTCGTCCTCCCAGTCCGCCCCGTTATAGAAAATACTGGTCACCCCCGCCGCCTTGGCGGTGATGGTATCGGTGGTGCTGTCGCCCACGTACCAGATACGCCGGTCCGGCTCCATGCCGAGCTCCTCCAGGGCCCGGAAAATCAGGTCCGGTGAGGGCTTGCGCCGCTCCACGTCGTCCCCGCAAACCATGACGTCGAACAGCCGCGGCCAGCCGGTCAGGTGTATGAAGCGGATTTCCTGTTGCAGAAATTCCCGGTTGCGGTTGGTCAACACGCCCAGTTTCATGCCCATGGCGTGCAACTGAATCAGCAGCTCATCGATACCCTCCTCGAAGGGCTCGATTTCGCCAAAGTGCCGGCGGTAACTGCGGTTGAATTCTTCGTGAGCGACAGCCTTGGCCTCCCCGTCCCGGCCGAACAACACCTCGAAGATGTCCGTCCGCGAGATCTTGCTCTCGGCAATGATCCGGGGGTGCAGGTGCAGGTGCTCGCGCACGTAACGCACCAGCCTGGCGTCATTCTCGTTACGGCAATCCTCCGGCTTCTGCAGGCGCTCCAGCAGGCCGAGTTCCGGCAGTCGCCGCAGCACGTCGTCGACGGCGTGATACATGGCATCCGCCGTATCCACCAGCGTGGCATGCCAGTCGAACAGGATGGCCCGCGGCGGCGCCAGTCCGGCCGCCGGCGCCGGTCCGGACCCGGGCATTACTGATCCGCGTCGCCGCCCGAACCGTTGTCCTGATAGCGGGTACAGCTGTAGCCCCAGTTCTCCTGTTTCGCCACGAAATCCTTGGCGTGACTCTCGCAATAGCCCTCGGTGTTCTGCGCCGACCACAGTACCCGGGCGCCGTCTCCCTTGTCGTAGCGCACCTCGCAGGGCAGCGGACCGTCGCTTAGGTAAGCCACCGTGATGGTACGTTCATGGCCGTCCCGGGTGCACACGAAGCGTATGTCCGCCGCCGCGGCGGTGCATGTGACCAGCAGTGCCAATGCCACAATTGAATTTCGCATGATCAGACCCTCCCTCGTCAGGTTGTTTCCCATTATCTCAGGCCGGTTATCTTTCCGGCAATCGCATATCGCGGATCCCGCCGCCAGGTTGTCAAAAAACGCCGATTACGGTTAAATCGAACTGACATTTAACCAGATTTCTGACCTATGCAGCGGAAACCGGATAACGGCAGCATTATCGACGCCGTCATTGTCGGCGCCGGGTTCGCCGGCCTGTATATGCTGTACCGGCTGCGCCGCCTGGGCCTGACGGCCCGCGTCTTCGAAGCCGGCGGCGGGGTGGGCGGCACCTGGTACTGGAATCGCTATCCCGGCGCCCGCTGCGACATCGTCAGCATGGAATATTCCTACCAGTTTTCCGCGGAACTGCAGCAGGAGTGGGAATGGACCGAGCGGTACGCCTCCCAGCCGGAGATCCTCGAATACCTCAACCATGTAGCGGATCGGTTCGGGCTGCGGGACGGCCTGCAGTTCAATACCCGCGTTACCGCAGCGGTTTACGACGACCGCACGGGCCTGTGGAATATCCACACCGACCGGGACGATCACGTCACGGCACGGTTCTGCATTATGGCCACGGGTTGCCTGTCGTCGGCCAACCTCCCGCCCTTCCCGGGCCTGGAATCCTTCGGCGGCACTTACTATCATACCGCCGCCTGGCCCCATGACGGCGTGGACTTCACCGGCCGCCGCACCGGTGTCATCGGTACCGGTTCCTCGGGGGTGCAGTGCATACCGCTGATAGCGAAGCAGGCGTCGCACCTCCATGTCTTCCAGCGCACTCCGACCTACGTCGTCCCCGCGCATAACCGCCCGCTGGAGGCCGCGGAACAGGAGCGCATCAAGGCTGACTATGATGCCTTCCGGCAACACAACAGCCTGGAACCGGGCGGTGCCGATTTCCGCACCAACTACGGCTCTGTCTTTGACGTGACGCCGGAGGAGCGCGAACGGATCTATGAGGAACGCTGGCAGAGCGGCGGCCTGCCCTTCATGGGCGCCTTCGGCGATCTTATGTTCGATCCGGCAGCCAATCGTACGGCGCAGGAATTCATCCGCAACAAGATCCGCAGCATCGTGAAGGATCCGGACACGGCGGAAAAGCTCTGTCCTTACCAGATGTTCGCCTGCAAGCGGCTGTGTGTGGGAACGAACTACTACGAAACCTATAATCGCGACAACGTAACGCTGGTGGATATTTCGAATGCACCCATAGAGACGATCACGGAAAAGGGGCTGCGTAGCGGCGGCCGGGAATACGAACTGGACAGCATCGTCTTCGCCACGGGTTTTGACGCCATGACCGGCGCCCTGATGCGCATCGATATTCGCGGTGCGGACGATGTGGCGCTGAAGGACAAATGGGCCGCGGGACCGCGAAATTATCTCGGTCTCATGACAGCCGGTTTTCCCAACCTGTTCACCATTACCGGACCGGGCAGCCCGTCGGTGCTGTCCAACATGGTTCCTTCGATCGAGTACCACGTGGAATGGATCGCCACCTTTATCGAATATGCGCTCGGACACGGGTACGAATATCTTGAGCCGGCGCTGGAGGCCGAGGACAAATGGGTGGATCATGTCAATGAAGTGGCGGACATGACGTTGTTCCCGCAATGCAACTCCTGGTATCTGGGCGCCAATGTGCCCGGCAAGCCGCGGGTGTTCATGCCCTACTTCGGCTATCCACAGTATGCGGAAGTCTGCAACAACGTCGCGACGGGGGGCTACGAGGGCTTTATCATGCAGCCGGCACCGGCGGGAGAGTAAACATGACGCGGACACGGACTGTTACGGTCTTTTACGACGAGCGCGTACTCGGCCACCGGCCGGACATGGAGAATCCGTTTCTGCCCGGCCGGCTGGAACGCCGTGTCCGGGAGATCCTCAACGGACTGTACGTCAAATGGAGTTACCCCGAGCATCCGGGCCGCGTCACCGCCATCGTGGATCTGCTGGAGAAGGAGCCGGTCGAAGGCGTGGAATACCGCGGCGGGCGGGCCGCTACCGAGGAGGAACTGGCCCGGGTTCACACCACCGCCTACATCCGCGATATCTACGCCCTGCGCGGCAAGGATGCCTGGCTGGACGTGGACACCACGGCCGTTTCCGCCGACAGCGTCCTGGCCGCCGAGGTGGCGGCCGGCACCGCCGTCGCCGCGGTGGATGCCGTCCTGGGCGGTGATACCGGCAGCGCCTTTGCCCTGATCCGGCCACCCGGTCACCACGCCGAGGCGGTGCGGGCGCGCGGCTTCTGCCTGTTCAACAATGTCGCCGTGGCGGCGGCCCACGCCCAGGCAGCGGGCGACTGCGAGCGCGTGCTGATCGTGGACTGGGATGCCCATCACGGCAACGGCACCCAGGACATTTTCTACGCCGATCCCGACGTGCTGTTTTTTGATACCCACCGCGCGCCGCCGTTCTACCCCGGTACCGGCCTGCTGGAGGAGGTTGGCGCCGGCACTGGCGAGGGCGCCACGGTCAACGTACCACTGCCTGCCGGCACCGGCGATGCGGCCATGCTCAAGGCATTCCGCGAGATCCTGGTGCCCGCCGCCGACTGGTTCCGGCCTGATCTGGTGCTGGTCTCCTGCGGATTCGATCCCCACCGCCTGGACCTGGTCTTCAACATGAGCTTCGAGGGATTCGGCGCCCTCACCGGCATCGTCCAGGATATCGCCGACCGGCACTGCGAGGGGCGCCTGGTGATGGTGCTGGAAGGCGGTTATCACCTGGAATCCCTGGCCCACGGCACCCGTGCGGTGCTCGAGGTCATGGCGGGCGCGGCAGCGCCGGCACCGGAAGAGCCCGGCCTGGCGGAAGTGGAGGAAGCACGCCGCTTCCACGAGAGCGCCTTCAGGGACTAGAACTTAACTCGAAATACAACAAATATCAGTTTGTTGTTCCGAATCGGGACCGAAACAAATGAAGGATCTCGCAGAGGCGCCAAGCCGCGAAGAAAAAGAATAAAAATGCATTCTTCTGCCTCTTTGCGATCCCGGATCATGTCCGGGGCAAGCTTGGCGAGAATCGATTTTTTATCAAATCTGTGACGGGTTCTAAAAACTCTCCCGCCTGTTACGTGCGCAGGTGATAGCCGGTTTTAAAGATCCACCAGACCACGCCCAGGCACAGTGCCATGAACACCACCGTCATGGCGAAGCTGACGGCCACGTTGACATCGGCGACGCCGTAGAAGCTCCAGCGAAATCCGCTGATCAGGTACACCACCGGGTTGAACAGGGTGATCTTCTGCCACAGCGGCGGCAGCATCTTGATGGAATAGAAACTGCCGCCGAGAAAGGTCAGCGGTGTTACCACCATGAGGGGGATAATCTGCAGCTTCTCGAAATTGTCCGCCCAGATACCGATGATGAAACCGAACAGGCTGAAGGTCACGGCAGTGAGAACGAGAAAGCCGAACATCACCAGAGGATGATCGATGTGGTAGTCGACAAACAGGCGCGCCGTGGCCAGTATCAGGAAACCCAGCACGACGGACTTGGTGGCCGCCGCACCGACGTAGCCGAGTATCACCTCGAGGAAAGACACCGGCGCCGACAGCACTTCGTAGATGGTGCCGGAGAACTTGGGCATATGGATGCCGAAGGAGGCGTTGGAAATACTCTCACTGAGCAGGGACAGCATCATCAGTCCGGGGATGATGAAGGCCCCGTAACTGACGCCGCTGATGGCACCCATGCGCGAGCCGATGGCGGCGCCGAACACCACGAAGTACAGCGAGGTGGACAACACCGGCGAGATGACGCTGCCCGCCGGCGTGCGCCAGAAGCGCATCATCTCGAAATAATATATCGCCCTGATGCCGTAAATATTCATGATCGCGACCTCACCAGACTCACAAAAATATCCTCCAGGGAGCTTTCCCTGGAATGCAGGTCCTTGAATTCTATTCCG
>Ga0102944_1001549_pt1 | contig 15073 bp, 13 predicted proteins | sample SalPonD_shore_MG_FD_78172 | JGI IMG/M metagenome (GOLD analysis project Ga0102944, IMG submission 78172) | Salt pond soil microbial communities from South San Francisco under conditions of wetland restoration - Salt Pond MetaG... | ecosystem: Environmental > Aquatic > Marine > Intertidal zone >...
CACGCCATCGCCCGCGCCGTGGCCCAGTCGGCAGACGCCACCCTCTACGCCTGCGCGAGCAACCGCAACCCCGGCATCGCCGGCCTCGCCGCGGGCCTCGAGACCATCGACGAGACCGACGTCGATGGCATCGTGGAATACGCGACGGACGTGGGTGCGACGCTCGCGGTCGTCGGCCCGGAGTCGGCGCTCGCGGCCGGCGTCGTAGACGCGCTCGACGACGCCGGCGTCTACGCGTTCGGCCCGCAGCAGGCCCAGGCGCGCATCGAGACGGACAAGGCGTTCCAGCGGCGGTTCATGCGCGAGCACGACATCCCGGGCTGTCCCGACTTCGCCACGTTCGACGACGTGGCGGCCGCCTGCGAGTACATCGACCAGTACGACGGCGACCTCGCGGTCAAGCCGGCGGGCCTGACCGGGGGGAAGGGCGTCAAAGTCATCGGCGACCAGGTGACCGCCGAGGAGGCCAAGACCTACCTCCGTGCGAGCGACTACGACCGCGTGGTCCTGGAGGAGCGCCTCGTCGGCGAGGAGTTCACGGTCCAGGCGTTCGTCGCGAACGGGGAGTTCCGCACCTCGCCGGCGGTCCAGGACCACAAGCGCGCCTACGAGGGCGACGAGGGGCCGAACACCGGCGGGATGGGCAGCTACAGCGACGTGACGGCGACCCTCCCGTTCCTCACCGAGGCCGACTACGCGGCGGCCGTCGACGTGCTCGAGCGGACCGTCGCAGCCCTCGACGGCTACGCCGGCGTGCTCTACGGCCAGTTCATGGCCACGGCCGACGGCGTCGCCGTCGTCGAGTTCAACGCCCGGTTCGGCGACCCCGAGGCGATGAACACGCTCTCGGTCCTCCGGACGCCGCTCGTCGACGTCCTGGTCGCGGCCCGCGAGGGCGAGCCGCTCCCCGAGCTCGCCTTCGACGCCAAGGCCACCGTCTGCAAGTACGCCGTTCCGGCGGGCTACCCGACCGACCCCGAGCCGGGCGTCGAGGTGACCCTCGACGAGGCCACCCTGGGCGACGCGCGGCTGTTCTACGCCAGCGTCGAGGCGCGCGACGGCCGGCTCGTCACGGGGACGTCCCGGTCGTTCGCCGTCGTCGGCCTCGGCGACGCCATCGCCGAGGCCGAGGCCGTCGCCGAGGCCGCCCTCGACGGCGTCGAGGAGACCGGGCTGCGGGTCCGCCACGACATCGGGACCGCCGAGCTCGTCCGGGCCCGGGTCGACCACCTGAAGGCGCTGCGGGGCCAAGCGTGACCACGAAGGGAGGGGACCATGACTGAGCCGGACATCCCGGCGACCGTCCCGGCGACGGTCGCCGACGGCCCGACGGAGAAGTGCGGCGTCGTCGGCATCGCCCTCGCCGACCGCCCGGCCGCCCGGCCGCTCTACTACGCGCTCTACACGCTCCAGCACCGGGGCCAGGAGTCGGCCGGCATCGTGACCCACGACGGCTTCCAGCAGTACAGCCACGTCGAGATGGGCCTGGTCAGCGACGTCTTCGACGAGGCCACGCTCGAGGGGCTGCCCGGCTCGGTCGGCATCGGTCACGTGCGCTACCCGACGGCCGGCAGCGTCGACACGTCGAACGCCCAGCCGTTCTCCGTCTCGTTCCGGGGCGGCTCGCTCGGGCTGGCCCACAACGGCAACCTCGTCAACACCGCCGCCATCCGCGACGACCTCGCCGCCGAGGGCCACGCGTTCACCTCCGACGGCGACACCGAGGTCATCGCCCACGACCTCGCCCGGAACCTGCTCACGTCGGACCTCGTCCCGGCCGTCGAGCGCACCATGCGCCGGCTCCACGGCTCCTACGCGCTGACCGTCACCTACGACGACGAGGTGCTCGGCATCCGCGACCCGGAGGGCAACCGGCCGCTGGTGCTGGGGAAGCTCGACGACGGCTACGTCATCGCCTCCGAGTCGGCCGCCATCGACACGCTGGACGGCGAGATCGTCCGGGACGTCCGCCCCGGCGAGCTCGTCCGGCTGCACCCCGACGGTTCGGGTTACGACGCCTACCAGCTCGCCGAGCGCGACCGAACGGCGCACTGCTTCTTCGAGTACGTCTACTTCGCCCGGCCGGACTCCATCGTGGACGGCCGGCTCGTCTACGAGGTCCGGCGCGCGTTCGGCCGCCGGCTCTGGGCGGAGAGCGGCATCGAGACGGACATCGTGATGCCCGTGCCGGACTCCGGGCGGGCAGCCGCCTCGGGCTACGCCGCGGCCGCCCGCGACGACGGGGCGGCCACGGAGCTGGCCGAGGGGCTCATGAAGAACCGCTACGTGGGCCGGACCTTCATCATGCCCACCGCCGAGGAGCGCGAGCGCAGCGTCCGGCTCAAGCTCAACGCCATCAAGCCCACCGTGGCCGGGAAGACCGTCACCCTGGTGGACGACAGCATCGTCCGCGGGACGACCTCGTCTCAGCTCGTCGAGCTGCTCCGCGAGGCCGGCGCCGAGGCCGTCCACCTCCGCATCGGCGCGCCGCCGGTCGTCGCGCCGTGCTACATGGGCATCGACATGGCCACCCGCGAGGAGCTCATCGCCTCGGGTCGGTCGGTCGAGGCCGTCGGCGAGGCCGTCGAGGCCGACAGCCTCGCCTACCTCTCCATCGACGCCATCGCCGACGTCCTCGACATGGACCGGGAGGACCTCTGCCTCGGCTGCGTGACGGGTCGGTACCCCTACGACGTGCCGGGCGAGGAGCGCGACCGCGACGTCGCCCTCGACCACGAACTGGTCACCGACGGCGGGGAGGACGAGACGGATTCGGCCGACGACGACGCCGACGGCCTCACCTACGCCGACGCCGGGGTCGACATCGCCGCGAGCGAGGCCGCGACGGCCGCCCTGGTCCGAGCCGTGGGGGACGTCGAGACCGACGCCTACGCCGGCCTGATCGACCTCGGGGACCGCTACCTCGGCCTCTCGACCGACGGGGTCGGCACCAAGCTCCTCGTCGCCGAGGCGCTCGGGGACTACACGACCGTCGGCATCGACTGCCTGGCGATGAACGTCAACGACCTCGTCGCGGCCGGCGTCGACCCCGTGGCCTTCGTCGACTACCTGGCCGTCGAGGCGCCCGACGAGGCCGTCGCCGCGCAGGTCGGCGAGGGGCTCGCCGCCGGCGCGGCGGAGGCCGGGGTCGTCCTCGCGGGCGGGGAGACCGCCGTGATGCCGGAGGTCGTCTCCGGGCTCGACCTGGCCGGGACCTGCGTCGGCGTCGCGGCGACGGACGCCCCGTTCGAGGGGACCGCCCGCCCCGGCGACGCGCTCGTCGGCTGGGCGTCGAGCGGCATCCACTCGAACGGGCTGTCGCTCGCCCGGGCCGCGGTGACGCGGGCGCACGACTACGGCGACCCGTTCCCGCCGGACCCGTCGAAGTCCATCGGCGAGGTCCTGCTCGAGCCGACGCGCCTCTACGCCCACCTGCTCGGGCCGATGCGCGAGGCCGGCGTCCGGGCCGCCGCCCACGTCACCGGCGGGGGCTGGACCAACCTCGAGCGGCTGGGCCCCAACCGCTACGTCGTGGACGACCCGTGGCCGGCTCAACCGGTGTTCGGGTTCATCCAGGAGGCAGGCGGCGTGACCGACGAGGAGCTCCACCGGACCTTCAACATGGGGACGGGCTTCGTCGCGGCGCTCCCGCCTGACGACGCCGAGGCCCTCGCCGCGGGGACGGACGGCCGGGTCATCGGCCGGGTCGAGGCCGGCGAGGGCGTCGCCATCCGGGGGCTGGAGCTGTGAGGACCGACGGGACCATCGAACCCACATGACGAGCGTCAAGACCTTCCGAATCGACGAGGAGCCGACCGCCGACGCCCTCGGCCGGGGCGCGTTCGTGTTCAGCGACGACTACTCCGTGTTCGACTGGGGACGGATGCCCGACCCCATCCCGGACAAGGGCGCGAGCCTCTGCACGACCGGCGCCTTCACCTTCGAGCGGCTGGCCGAGGCGGGCGTGGGGACCCACTACCGGGGCGTCGTCGACGGCGGCGAGCCCGCCCCCCTGGCCGAGGCCGGGGCCCCGCCTCGGGAGATGGCCATCGACCTCACGGTCGTGCCCGAGCTCCCCCACGACGGCCTGGATTACGACTACGACGCCTTCCACGCCGCGGCGGGCGAGCACTACCTCGTGCCGCTCGAGGTCGTCTTCCGGAACCGCGTGCCCGTCGGGTCGAGCCTCCGCCGGCGGACGGAGCCCGCCGACCACGGCCTCCCGTTCGACGCGTGGCCGGACGAGGCGGTCGAACTCGACGAGCCCATCGTGGAGTTCTCGACCAAGTTCGAGGCATCCGACCGCTACCTCGACCCCGAGGAGGCCGACCGCATCGCGGGCCGGGCCGACGTCGAGACGCTCCGGTCGGTGGCGCTGACCGTCGACCGGGTCATCAGCGAGCGCGCCACCGCGGTCGGGCTCGTCCACGAGGACGGTAAGCTCGAGTGCCTCTACGACCACGGGACGCTCCGCGTGGCCGACGTCGTGGGCACGTTCGACGAGAACCGCTTCAGCTACGACGGCCGGCCGGTCTCGAAGGAGGTCGTCCGGCAGTACTACAAGCGCGAGCAGCCCGCGTGGACCGACGCCGTGGACGAGGCAAAGGCCGAGGCCAAGCGGCGCGACGTGGCCGACTGGCGGGCGCTGTGCAACGTCGAGCCGATGTCGCTCCCCCCGGCCGTCGTCGAGTCCGTGGCCGACCTCTACCGCGCCGGCGCGAACACCTACACCGGCCGGGACTGGTTCGACGCCCCCGACCTGGGCGCGGCCCTCGCCGCGGCGGTGGTGGGATGACGCGGTACACGGGCACGGTGACGGTCCGGCTGAAGGCTGGCGTCCTCGACCCCGAGGCCGAGACGACGCGCCGGGCGCTCGAGCGCCTCGGCTTCGAGCTCGACGACCTCCGCGTGGCCGACCGGTTCGAGGTGGACCTCGAGGCCGACTCCGCCGCGGCCGCCGAGGAGACCGTGGCGGCGATGGCCGAGCGGCTCCTCGCCAACCCGACCATCCACGACGTCGCCGTCGAGGTGACCGAGGCCGCGTGACCGTCGCCATCGTCCGGTTCGGCGGGTCGAACTGCGACCGGGACAGCCGGGCCGCGCTCGCCGCCCTCGGGCTCGACGCGACCATCGTCTGGCACGAGGACGGCCTCCCGGCCGACGCCACGGCGGTCGTCCTCCCCGGCGGGTTCTCGTACGGCGACTACCTGCGTCCGGGGGCCATCGCCGCCCGGTCGCCCATCCTCGAGGACGTCCGGGCGGCCGCCGAGGCGGGGCGCCCCGTCCTCGGCATCTGCAACGGCGCCCAGATCGGCTGCGAGTCGGGGCTCGCCCCGGGGGCCTTCACGGCCAACCGGAGCGGCCGGTTCCAGTGCGAGCACGTCCACCTGCGCGTCGAGAACGCCGAGACGCCTTGGACCGCCGCCTACGACGAGGGCGACGTGCTCGAGCTGCCCATCGCCCACGGCGAGGGCCGGTTCGAGATCGACGAGGCGGGGCTCGAGACGCTGCGGGACGAGCGGCGCATCCTCTTTCGGTACTGCGACGCCGACGGCGCCGTGACCGACGCGGCCAACCCGAACGGCTCGGCCGACAACGTGGCGGGCCTCGTCGGCGCGGGTCCCGCGGGGAATGTCGCGGTGATGATGCCCCACCCGGAGCGGGCGACGCTCCCGGACCTGGGGAACGTCGACGGCCAGGGCGTGCTGCGTGGACTCGGATAGGCGACGGTCGTCGCCGATGTCACCACCGACGCCGACGCGAAGCCCGCCAGCTCGAGACGGTGGGGCTCGTCGTCGGTCGAAAGGGTCCGACGTTGGTCGGAAGAAGCGGTCGGGTGCTGACCCGCGGGAGTGGGGGGGGGACGCGCGGGGACCAACGCCGGTGACTGCGACCGCGGCCGCGCGTGAGATAGGTCTTCTGGCCGTCGGCTGGGACCCGGAAGGCGATACCCACGCCGACCGCTCGCTCGGCGTGAGAGAGAACCGGCGGGGGTGAACCCGCCGAACCATGACGCGGGTGCAGCGAGGGGAATCGCTGCGGGCCTCCAACGGCAGTCAGTCCCGCTTCGGGAGCCGCCGCGGCGTCAGGCCGGATGAACGACCGACCGGCACGCCGGGCACTCCGCGAACATCGCGGGCCGACCGCCCGCCGTCTCGTACTCGATGAGCAGCCCGCGGTTCGGGATGGCCGAGCCGCAGTCCGGGCAGCGACCGAGCAGGGGGCGGGTCAGGTCGGGTGCTGAGCGCATGGAAGTTGGTCGGAGGGAACCGACGGCGTGTGACACAGGGTGGGGGAGTTCCCTCGACTCCACAGTGGGCCCCTTCGAGTATAAACACCAGCCTACCGTCGTGAAAGTGAAACTTCTGTCTTCCGGCCCCAAGGAGCCGGAAATCGGCGGGCAGCGGACGGCCGTCGGACGGTCGTCGGCCCGTTTGTTCCGGTCGTCGGGTCGTGGGAAGAAGGTGGCCGCCGCTGGCGCCGACGGGCGACTCGGCTGGCGCCGTCAGAGCTCCGTCGGCGAAGAGCGGACCGTGGACCCGCGGACCCACCCCTCCGTTTCTCCTGGAAACCGACGTACTGCGTCATCCTGTCCCGTCACGCTCGACATGAAGCGAGGGGGTCGACGCCGGTCCCGCTCGACCGGGTCGTCGGAACCCGGAATGGCGGTCGGGAGGCTGTCGCGGAGGCGGTTGCGGAGGCGGTCGGGAGTCGGTCGCGGAGGCGGTTGCGGAGCCGGTCGCGAAGGCGATTGCGGAGGCGTTCTGCGACAGGCCTGGCCGCGCCGCCACCCACCGGGGAGGGACCCGACGCGTCGGTGTAGGGGTCGCTCGTCCCTGGGACCGAACGTGACAGGTACGGCAACATTGTGGGTGGGAACCAGAGATACGTCCACAGCGGGGTCGATGAAAGGTCTCGTTGGCGCTCGGCTCGTATTTTCACTCAGCTGAAGCCACGTGAAAGGTCAGTACATCCATCCTAATCGACAAAAACGAACGGAACTGGGGTGAAGGCTCGACCGGCTATATAGGGATGGCACGCGTTACCCCGTTCGAGGTCCCCGCATGTCCCTCTCAAACGACCAGTCCGCCCCCGACCGCCTCCACGTGGTGGCCGAACTGAGCCAGCCCCTCTCGGCCGTGGCCTTCTGGAGCGCCATCGGCTTGCCGCTCCTCTACATCCCCCTCCTGGCGTCCGGGCTCGGCAGCACCCAGGACCTGCTCCTGTTCCTGGGGCTGTTCGCCCTCCACCTCGTGGCCCTGTTCGGCGGCCGCTCCTACGGCTCCCACTGACGCCGGCCGCCGGCCCCGTTCGACGCCGTCCAGGCCCGAAGTGCCGCCACCAGCGCGTCCCGCTTGAGCAGCGCGAACCCGGCCAGGATGAGCAGGAAGCCCAGGCCCGTGAGCGCCGAGGGCCGCTCCCCGAGGAACGCCAGCCCGGTGAGCGCCGCCACGACCGGCACCGCGTAGGAGACGAGGTTGATCTCGACGGGCCCGAGCCGGTCGAGCAGGTCGAAGTAGAGCAGGAAGCCGACCGCGCTGGCGGCGATGACGAGGTAGCCCAGCGCCAGGAGCCCGGTCGGCGTCCACCGCACCGCGGCGAACGACTCGCCCAGCCCGAGGCTCGCCCCGTGCATGAGGAGGGCGCCGCCGACCATCGCCCAGGCCTCGAGCGTCTCCAGGGGGAGGTCGGCCGGGCTGCGGCGGGCCAGCACGCTGCCCAGGGAGAACGACGCGGCGGCCCCGAGGATGAGCAGCTCGCCGCCGGCGTCCCCGCCGAGGAGGTTCGACGGGTCGGGGTGGGCGAGCACCACCACCCCGACGAGGCCGAGCAGCAGCCCGAGGAGGCCGACGACGGTGAGCCGCTCGTCCGGGAGGAGGAGCCGCGCGAAGGCGGCCGTCAGGACGGGGCTGAGGCTGACGACGACGGCCGCGGCGGCGCTCGTCGTGTGCTGTTCGCCGACGAAGAGGAACGAGTGGTAGCCGGCGAACATGAAGACGGCCCCGACCGCCACGAGTCCCCACTCCCCGCGGGTGCGCGGCACCGGCCGGTCGGTGACGACCCAGGCGTAGCCGAGCATCAGGACGCCGGCCAGGTCGTACCGGAGGGCGGCGAACAGCACCGGCGGGAAGAACGCCAGGCCGGCCTTGATGGCGGTGAAGGCGGTCCCCCAGACCGCGGCGAGGAGGACGAAGCGGGCCAGGTTCCGGTACCGGGACACGGTGGGGGTCCCCGGCGGGCCCCGAAGCCGGTTTCGGTTCGAACCGTCGGTTCCGTTCGGCCCCGTCGAACCCGACGCCGTCGGCCACCCGATTCGCCGGACAGCTTAAGGTCACCCGGCGGGTAGCGCGCCCATGGTCGGGTACGGCCGGCTCCGAGACCTCTTCGACGACGCGCCGACGCCCCACATCGCCCACCCGCCCCACACCCACCATCGCGACTACTACCTGGCGACCGACGGGTCGTTCGCGCCCGACCGCGGCGGCCTGGGCGCCATCGTGGAGACCAGCGACGGGGACCGGGTGCTCCGGCTGGCCCTGGAGGCGCGCTCCCCGAACAACAACGTGGCCGAGTACCGCGCGCTCCGGTTCGGCCTGGACGCGCTGGCCGCCCGCGTCGAGCCCGGGGTGAGCGTCGGCGTCCTGCTCGACCACGACGACCTCGCCTCGAACGTCAACGCCGCGGCGCTCGGCATGCTGTCGCCCGGCTGGCCCGACGGCCCGGTCCGGGTGCCGCCCGCCGGTGCGGCCGACTGGGGCGACATCCGTCTGGCCATCCGGCGCTTCGGCGACCTCCGGGCCGCGGCCATCCGCTCCGACGACAACCCGGCGCACGCCCTGGCGAACGCCCCGGAGCGGTACCGCCACCTCGAGGTCGAGCCCCACGCGAACCGTCGCGACTGGGAGATCCCGCCGCCGTCGCGGGCCGACCGACCCCGGGCGAGCGACTGAGGGGCCGGCTGGAAGGCCACGGTGGGCCAGTTGACGCGCTCGTCGGCCTACCCGGTGAAGTCGGACAGCGGCCGCTCGCCGTTCGTCTCCTGGGCCTCCGTGACGGCGGCCCCGGCGAGGTTGACGATGTCCTTGACCTCGTCGCCGCGCTGGAGGACGTGGACCGGCTTCGCCATCCCGACGAGCATCGGGCCGATGGCCTCCGCGCCGCCGAGGCGCTGGAGGAGCTTGTAGCCGATGTTGCCGGCGTCGAGGTTCGGGAAGATGAGCACGTTCGCGGGCTCGTCGAGCCGGGAGAACCCGTAGGTGTCCGTCAGGATGTCCTGGACGACCGCGGTGTCGGCCTGCATCTCACCGTCGACCGGGAAGTCGGTCGTCGGGTCCGAGGCCACCAGCCGCACCGCCTCCCGTATCTTGCGGGTCTCCTCGTTGTCGACGCTGCCGAAGTTCGAGTACGACAGGAACGCCACCCGCGGCTCGACGTTGAACCGCCGCGCCAGGTTCGCGGTGTGGCGGGCGACCTCCGCGAGGACGGCCGCGTCGGGCTCGAAGTTGACCGTCGTGTCGGCGCAGAACACCACCCGGTTCTTGAACGTCAGCAGGTAGACCCCGGCGACGTAGTTGGCGTCCGGGGCGGTCCCGATGACCTGGAGCGGCGGCCTGAGCGCCGACGGGTAGTGGTGCGTCAACCCGGTCAGCAGGGCGTCGGCGTCGCCCTGTTCGACCATCACGCTCCCGAAGTAGTTCGTGTCACGCTCGACGAGCTCGCGCGCCTCGCTGCGGGTCACGCCCTTGCGCTTCCTGAGCTCGTAGAGCCGCTCGGCGTAGCGCTCGACGTCGGCCGAGGTCGGGCCGACGACCTCCGGCTCGAACTCCAGGCCGAGGTCGGCCACGGTCGCCTCGACGACGGCTGGGTCGCCGATGAGCACCGGCTCGGCGAGGCCCTCCTCGGCGAGCTGGTAGGCCGCGCGGATCATCTTCTCGTCGTCGCCCTCGGCCAGGGCCACCCGCTTCGGGTCGCGCTTGGCCTTGTTGAGCACGATGCGCATCATCTCGCGCGACTTCCCGAGCCGGGCCTCGAGCTGTTCACGGTAGGCCTCGAGGTCGAGCTCACGGCGGGCGGCCCCGGACTCGATGGCCGCCGCGGCGACCGCCGGGGCGACCTCGAACAGCACCCGCGGGTCCACGGGCTTCGGGATGATGTACTCGGGGCCGAAATGGAGCGGCTGGTCGCCGTAGGCCCGGACCACCTCGTCGGGGACGTCCTCGCGGGCGAGGTCGGCGAGCGCCCGGGCCGCGGCGACCTTCATCGCCTCGTTGATCTCCGTCGCCCGCACGTCGAGCGCCCCGCGGAAGATGAACGGGAAGCCGAGCACGTTGTTGACCTGGTTGGGGAAGTCCGAGCGGCCCGTCGCCATGATGACGCGGTCGTCGCGGGCCTCCCGGGCCTCGTAGTAGCCGATCTCGGGGTCCGGGTTCGCCATGGCGAAGACGATGGGGTCGTCGGCCATCGCCCGGACGTCGTCGACGTCGATGACGCCGGGGACCGAGAGCCCGACGAAGACGTCGGCGTCGACGAGGACGTCCGAGAGGTCGCTCTCGGGGAGGTCGCGGGCGAACTCGGCCTTGTAGGCGTTGACGTCCTCGGCCTCGACCCGGTCGGTCGTGATGAGGCCCCGGGAGTCGCACATGGCGATGTGGTCCCGGCGGACGCCGAGCGAGACGTAGAACTTCGCCGAGGCGATGGCGCTCGCCCCGGCGCCCGAGAAGACGACCCGGAGCTCGTCGAGGGGCTTGCCCTGGATCTCGGCGGCGTTGAGGAGCGCCGCCCCCGAGATGATGGCCGTCCCGTGCTGGTCGTCGTGGAAGACGGGCACGTTCATCGACTCGCGGAGGGCGGACTCGATGACGAAGCACTCGGGGGCCCGGATGTCCTCGAGGTTGATGCCGCCGAAGGTGGGCTCCATGGCGGCTACCGCGTCGATGACGTCCTGCGGGTCGTCGAAGTCCAGCTCGATGTCGAACACGTCGATGTCGGCGAACCGCTTGAACAGAACGCCCTTGCCCTCCATGACGGGCTTGGCGGCCTGCGCCCCGATGTTCCCGAGCCCGAGCACGGCCGAGCCGTTGGAGATGACGCCGACGAGGTTGCCCTTCGCCGTGTAGCGGTAGGCGTCGTCGGGGGCCTCGTGGATGCGCATGCAGGGGGCCGCGACGCCCGGGCTGTACGCCAGGCTCAGGTCGCGCTGGGTGTTCGTCGGCTTCGTGGTCGCGATCTCGATCTTCCCCGGCGGCTCGGCCCGGTGGTAGTCGAGCGCGTCCTCCTCGAGTCCCATGGTTCAACCACCCCCACGGGGCGCAAAAAGCTGTTCCTCTCCGTCGGTGTGACCCCTCGTCGTCCGTCGAATCCGGCCCGAGGCGGGTGGTGTGGACGCCCGACGCGACGACGGGACCACCGGCCGATGCGACGACGGGACCACCGGCCGACGCTCCCGGGATAGCTGGTCGCGGGAGCCGCTCGTCCGCCCGGGCCGACCGGAGGTTGTCGGGCGTCCCGGGGCCGTTATCCGGGCGCGTCGGCCCGTAATCGGTGGCTAACAATCGCGCTCTCGCCGGTATCCTCAGGGATGACACGGCGCTACCGCATCGGCCGACGGACGTACCTGCGGACGGTGGGCGCGGCGGGGGTCGCGGCGGGCCTGGCTGGCTGCCTCGGCAGCTTCGGGGCCGGGCAGGGCAGCAATCAGGAGCTCATCCCGGCCACGGCGCCGGGCTTCCCGCCCTTCGAGATCAAGCAGGGGGGGCAGCTGACGGGCTTCGACGTCGACCTCCTGGAGGCGGTCGTCGGGCAGACCTCGTACACGCTGGCCGACTGGAAGGAGTTCGAGTTCGACTCGCTCATCCCGGCGCTCACCTCGGGGAAGATCGACGTCATCGCGGCCGCGATGACCATCACCGACCAGCGCAAGCAGACCATCGCGTTCTCGGACCCCTACTACAACTCGAACCAGTCCATCATCGTCCGCCAGGGCGAGGCCGGCCAGTACTCGCAGCTCTCGGACCTGGCGGGCCACGTCGTCGGGGCCCAGAAGGGGACGACCGGCCAGGGCGTCGTCCAGGACCAGCTCGTCAAGCCGGGCCTCATCAAGCCGGACCAGTACAAGGCGTTCGACAACTACGTGCTGGCCGTCCAGGCCCTCGAGAACGGCGACGTCGACGCGGTCGTCATCGACCAGCCCGTCGGCGCGACGTTCGCGAGCCAGCGGAACGTCGAGGTCGCCTTCGTCTACCAGACCGGCGAGCAGTTCGGCTTCGGCCTCCGGCAGGACGAGACCGACGCCACGAACGCCATCAACGGCGGGATCGAGACCGTCAAGAGCGACGGAACGTACCAGCAGCTCACGAACAAGTGGTTCGGGCAGGGCTGACGCCGGGCGGATGATGGCCCCCCTGCAGCTCTCCGACTGGGTCTTCGTCTTCGACAACGCCGGCTACCTGCTCGGCGGGGCGGTCGTGACGGTCCTCCTCACGCTGTCGAGCGTGCTGCTCGGCTTCGTCGTCGGCTTCCCGTTCGGCGCCGTCGAGGTCTATGGCTCGGGCTGGCTCCGGCGGCTCGTCGTCGGCTTCGGGACGCTGTTCCGGGGGACGCCCATCGTCGTCATCATCGTCTACTTCTACTTCGTCCTGCAGGTCAGCAACAGCGCCTTCCTCACCGCGACGCTCGCCCTGGGGCTGCGCTCGGCCGCCTACCAGTCGCAGATCTTCCGCGGCTCGCTCCAGAGCGTCGACGAGGGGCAGTTCGAGGCGGCCCGGGCCATCGGCCTGCCCCGCCTCGGAGCCATCCGGTACGTCGTCGTCCCGCAGGCGCTTCGGCGGAGCGTGCCCTCGTTCCAGAACGAGTTCACCATCGTGCTCAAGGACACGTCCATCGCGTTCGCCATCGGGCTGGGCGAGCTGCTGAAGCGCTCGCGCGACCTGTTCATCTCGCCCGCCCACGGTGGGACGGCGGTGTTCGAGATCGTCGTGTTCATGAGCGCCATCTACTTCGTGCTCACGTTCACGACGAACCGGGGACTCGACTGGGTCAACGCCCGCTACGCGGTCCCCACGGGGGAGGGCACGTGAGCCGCCTCCTCGAGGTCGAGGACGTCGTCAAGTCGTTCGGGTCCAACGTGGTCCTGGACGGCGTCACGTTCGGGATGGACCGGGGCGACACGACCATCCTCATCGGGCCGTCGGGTAGCGGGAAGTCCACCTTGCTGCGCTGCATCAACCGCCTGACGGAGCTCGACTCGGGCACCATCACGCTCGACGGCGTCGAGGTCACCGCCCCGGGCGCCGACGTCAACGCCATCCGGCGCGACATCGGGATGGTCTTCCAGCACTTCAACCTCTTCGCCCACCTCACGGCCCTCGAGAACGTCACGCTGGGCCTCCGCCGGGTGAAGGAGGTCCCGAAGGCCGAGGCGGTCGAGCGCGGACGGGCCGAGCTCGAGCAGGTCGGCCTCATCGAGCAGGCCGACCAGTACCCGGCGGAGCTATCGGGCGGCCAGCAGCAGCGCGTCGGCATCGCCCGGGCGCTCGCCATGGACCCGAAGCTCATGCTGTTCGACGAGCCCACGAGCGCGCTGGACCCCGAGCTCATCGGGGAGGTCCTCGAGGTGATGGACGACCTGGCCGCGCGGGGGATGACGATGCTCGTGGTCTCCCACGAGATGGGCTTCGCGCGGTCGGCCGCGACGGAGATGCTGGTCCTCGACGGCGGGGTCATCGTCGAGTCCGGCCCCCCGGCCCAGCTGTTCGAGGCCCCCGAGCACGAGCGGACCCGGCGCTTCCTGTCCCGGCTGACGGAGATGGAGGCCGGGGGATGAGCGACGCCGAGGGCGCGCAGGCCGCCGCTCGGCCGACGGCCTGGTGGACGGGCCTGACGGCCCGGCAGTGGCTCGGCTACGCCCTCGCCGCCGGCTTCTGGGGCTGGCTCGTCCTGCGGTGGGTGAACGACTGGTTCCTCCCGCCGGGGGTCGGGACGGGTCGGGGCCAGCCCTTCATCGCGGTCGCGCCCATCCGCGCCGCCGCGGCGTCGATGCAGGCGACCGCCGCGGCCGGCGGGCCGTACGCGGTCGTCGCCGGCTGGCTCGCCGGCCTCCTCTCCGCGCTGGCGTTCGTCGTCCCCGCCCTCCCCGCGCTCGCCGAGGGGGTCTGGCTCACGCTGGTCCTGACGGTGGCCAGCATCACGCTGGCCTTCCCCATCGCGGTCCTGCTCAGCACCGCCCGGGTCTACGGCGGGGCCGGCGTCCGCTGGCTCGCCCTCGCGTACACGGAGCTCATCCGGGGCACGCCCCTGCTCGCCCAGCTGTTCGTCCTGTTCTTCGGGCTCGGGCTGACGACGTACATCCGGGCGGTGCCCGGCGTCGGGACCGGCTTCATCCCGGACCAGGCCATCTGGGTCGCGGTCATCGGCTTCACCATCAACAGCTCGGCCTACCAGTCAGAGTACCTCCGGTCGGCGCTCCAGTCGGTCAGACCCGGCCAGCTGACCGCGGCCCGGGCCATCGGCCTCTCACAGCTCGGCGGCCTTCGGTACGTCGTCCTCCCCCAGTCGTTCCGCTACGCCATCCCGGGCTGGTCGAACGAGCTGGTCTACCTCATCAAGTACTCGTCGCTGGCGGCGTTCATCACCGTGCCCGAACTGTTCTTCCGGGCCCAGGCCATCGCCTCGACGACGTTCCGCTACACGGCCATGTTCACCCTCGTCGCCCTGTTCTACCTCGCCATCGTCCTCTCGGCGAGCCACGTGATGCACTGGGTCGAGCGGACGACGGCCATCCCGGGCATCGGGGGCTCGCGGGTGCGGCAGCTGTAACCCCGGTTCAGACCCAGTCCGAGAGGCCGGACTGCGACTCGTCGACGGCGTCGCCCTCGGCGTCATCTGCGTCGTCGGCGGCATCGGCCGCCTCCCCGTCGTCGCCGCCGTCGTTCGCCCCGGCCTCGGACGCGCCAGCCCCGTCGTTCGCGCCGTCCCCATCGCCAGCCGCCAGGTCCGTGAGCCCCTGCTGCCCGGATGAGGGGTCCTCAGCCTCGTCGGTCCGCTCCCCGCCGGCCGCGAAGGCCGCCAGCCCACC
>Ga0102944_1001550_pt1 | contig 15069 bp, 16 predicted proteins | sample SalPonD_shore_MG_FD_78172 | JGI IMG/M metagenome (GOLD analysis project Ga0102944, IMG submission 78172) | Salt pond soil microbial communities from South San Francisco under conditions of wetland restoration - Salt Pond MetaG... | ecosystem: Environmental > Aquatic > Marine > Intertidal zone >...
CATATTAAAAAACAATAACCTAGAATAACGTCACAAATCAGCACGGCTTGACAGCCGTAGCGTTCGCCGGGAAAATTGCCCTCCTGGCGAGGGTCCAGTGGAGGCAAGATGTCTGAGCTTGAACGAGAAGTCGCTGAACTCATTGTCGAGACATTAAACCTCACGACGCCTCCCGATAAGATCGAGCCCAACGCCCCCTTGTTTCGCGAGGGTCTGGGACTGGATTCCATCGACGCCCTGGAGTTGGCGATGGCGATCTCCAAGCGGTACGGGTTCCAGTTGCGCTCCGACGATCAGGACAACGTCCGAATCTTCTCCTCGCTGCACGCGCTCAGCGAGCATATCGCGCGGCACCGGAGCACCTAGGCCCGCCGCTATGGGATGGCGCCCACGGAGAATCTGGATCGCGGCGCTCGTTGCCTATCCCTTGGTTTCCCATGCGGCCCTGTACGCCGGCTATCCGCACCTGGCGGTGAGCGCCTTGCTCGTGGCCCTGTTCGCCGCCGGAGTCTTGGCCTGGCCCCGGGCGGCCCGGATGTTGACCGTGGCCCTGCTTGCCGGTCTCGTCGGGGCCGCGCGCCTGCCGGCCGCAGCGCTCCTGTTGTATCTGCCTCCCATCGCCATCAATGCCGCGTTGCTGGTCGCGTTCGCCCGCACCTTGCTGCCGGGCCGCCGCCCGCTGATTACCCGCTTTGCCGAGGATGTCCTGCAGGAGCGCCGGCCCGAGCGCCGACCTTACATGCGTGCGGTCACCTGGGCCTGGACATTGTTGTTCGCGGGCTTGACCGTCGAATGCGTCCTGCTGGCTGCATTCGCCGGCATCGAACAATGGTCGCTCTATGCGAACGTTCTCAATTATGTCTTCGTCGCGGCGCTGTTCGTCGTCGAGTTCGCGTTTCGTCGCGCCGTGTTCGGCGAACGTGTGCGAGTGGTGGCGTTCTTCCAATCGCTCGCTGGTGCCAATTTGGCCAAATTGTCCAAGGACTGATATGGGCCGGAGCCGTTCTCATCACCGCCACAGCCCACGGGGCGCATGGACGCGACCGCGCGCGTCCGGCCGCGCCGCGCCGGCGCCGAGCGCAGCCAACGCAAACCAACCATTCGGTTCCAGCTCGTGAGCGACGCACCGCATCAATCGCGGTTCAGCGTGGGCTCGCATCACCCGGCCATTGAAGGTCACTTCCCCGGCGCGCCGGTGGTGCCGGGCGTGATTTTGCTCGAACGCGTCCTGCGGACAGCCGCCGCTGAAGGCTACGCGGCCGCCGGGGTGGCCAATGCCAAGTTTCTCGAACCGCTGGCACCGGCTCATACCTTTACGGTCGAGGTCTCGCCCGAGGATACCGGCCGCCTGGGTTTCAGGATTATCCACGAGGGTCGGCTCATTGCTCAGGGGACCCTCGTTTGCCACGCGCCAGCCCCTAGCGTATGAGTCGCGCCTGGATGGCCGAGCCGGAACGCGGCAGCGCTCTTCTGATGCGCCTGATCGCCTGGATAGCCCGGCGCCTTGGCCGCCGTGTCGCCCGTCTGCTGCTCTTTCCGATCAGTGTGTACTTCCTCACGTGTACGTCGAAGGCCCGGGCGGCATCCCGCGCCTACCTCGCGCGGGTCCTGTGCCGGCCGGTCAGGCTTCGAGACTCGTTCCACCATTTTTACTGGTTCGCCTGTACGGTCCTCGACCGCGTGTTTTTGCTGTCGGGCCGCTTCGAGGAATTCGACATCCGGATGTACGGCGTCGAGGCGCTGACGGATCAGCTCGACCGCGGCCGCGGCTGCATTCTGCTCGGATCGCACCTGGGCAGTTTCGAAGTGCTGCGCGCGCTGGGCCTGCAGCGCGACCTTCCGATCAATGTCCTCATGTACGAGGACAACGCGAGCAAGACCAACGCGGTTTTCAAGGCGCTCAACCCGGCGGCGGCCGCCACCGTGATACCGATCGGTCAGCCCCAGAGCCTGCTGGCCGTGCAGGAACGCCTGCAGCGCGGTGAGCTCGTCGGGCTGCTCGGAGATCGCCTGGCCTCGGACGACAAGGCCACCCAGTGCCGCTTTCTCGGCGAGCGCGCCGCCTTCCCCACCGGCCCCATGCTGTTGGCGAGCCTGCTCAAGGCGCCCGTCGTGTTGTGCTTCGGTCTCTATCGAGGCGGTCGTCGCTACGATCTCCACTTCGAGTTGCTCGCCGAAACCGTGGACATCGCGCGCACCGAGCGTGAAAGCGCCCTGCACCAATGGACCCAGCGATACGCAGAGCGCCTGGAACACCACTGCCGACAGGCGCCCTATAACTGGTTCAACTTCTATGATTTTTGGGCGGCGGCCTCCTCCAATGCGGCCCATTAGGCTTTGGCTGCTGGCCGGTCTGTGCGCGCTGCCCACGGTACTTGCGGCCGCGCCGGCGAGCTGGAGCCCCTCGGCACTGGTGCATGCCCTGAAACGCCACACCGAGGAGACGGTGCGCTTTACCGAAGAGAAACACCTCCAGGTGTTGTCTTCGCCCCTGGTCCTGCACGGCACCCTCGTGTTTCGCCCGCCCGACGAGGTCGAGAAGCACGTCACCGCCCCTTATGGCGAAACCTATCGGATAAGGGGCGATGAGCTCAGCATCGAGCGCCCCGGTGCGGGCGGTGCCCGCCATGTCGCCTTGGCCGACTATCCTGGCCTGGCCGCGCTGGCCTCGGGTTTTCGCGGTGTGCTCGGCGGCGACTACCTGCTCTTGCAGCGCCATTACCGCATGACCTTGCACGGCCAGTGGTCCCGGTGGGAGTTGGATCTGACACCCCTGGCCGCCAGTGCCAGGAAGTTCCTGCGGCAAATCCGCGTTTACGGCCGCCATCGTGACCTCGAACGCTTCGAGTTGCAGGAGCCGGGGGGGGACCGTACCGTGATCCGCATCGACGGCCCGGGCCGATGAAACGGCTGAGCGTCGTCTTGCTCGGCGGCCTCGTCCTGGCGCTGTGTGCGGCCGTGCTGTGGTCCGTGCGCATCGACAGCGACCTCACCGTGTTCTTGCCGAGCGGCGGCGAGCCGAACCAGCATCTGGCCTTACACCAACTGCGCGAGGGTTCCGGCGCACGCATCGTGCTCATCGCCATCGTAGGCGCTGCCCCGGCCAAGCTGGCGCGGCTCAGCCGCCAATTGGCCGACCGACTGCGTCGAGACGAGCGCTATCTGTACGTCGCCAACGGCACCGCACACCTCCTGCCGAAAACCCGATCGCTGCTGTTTCGTTATCGTTATCTTCTCGACGCTGCCGGCGCGGCCCAGTTCCGGCCCGCCGAGCTCCACAAGGCCCTGGCCGCGCGGTTACGCGAGCTCGCCTCGCCGGCCGCCGGCTTGCTCAAGCAGACGCTGACGGCCGATCCCACGGGTGCGTTTCGCCGTGTCCTCGGTCGATGGCAGCCGGCGAGCCATCCCCACTCGCGCGACGGCGTCTGGTTCTCCCGGGATGGAGATCGCGCGCTCCTGATCGCCTATACCCGCGCAGGCGGCTACGACCTTCGCGCCCAACAGCGGGCCGTAAACGGGATACACCAGGCCTTCGCCGCCCTGCCCACCGCCGGCGGCGCGCGCCTCGAGCTCAGCGGACCGCCCGTGTTGGCCGTGGCCGCACGAGACGTCATCCGCACCGAGGTGCAGTGGATTTCCGCCCTGGCCTCGCTGCTGGTGGTGGCCATGCTGTGGTGGGTCTATCGTGCGCCCTCTGTGGTCGTCGGGGCCGCGCTGCCCCTGGTATTCGCGATCGCGGTTGCGGCCGCGAGCGTTGCAGTGCTGTATGGCGGAATCGAGGCCATCACGCTCGCCTTCGGCGTAACGCTGCTCGGCGTCGTGGTCGATTATCCCATCCACCTCTTCGCCCACGCCCGCGACGACACCGCGGCGGGCGTGCGGCGAATCTGGCCCACGCTTCGCCTCGGCGTGCTGACTACCGCTCTCGGTTATCTGACCATGGCGGCCTCGGACTATCGTGGGCTCGCTCAGCTTGGCGTCTTTGCGGCGGTGGGCCTGCTCGCCGGCGCCGCCGCGACCCGGTGGATCCTCCCGGCCCTGGTGCGGCGCACGCCCGCGAGCCGAATCGGCCGCGTGCCGCAGGCCTGGCTCGATGGCTTGCCCCGCGCGCGCCACGTGCCTGTCTTGCTCGGCGCCGGCGCGGCGCTCATGCTGGCGGCCTACGGCCCAGGGCTGTGGCAGGCCGACCCCGCGGCCCTGAGTCCGGTTCCCCGCGCCGCCATCGAGCGGGAGCACACGCTGCGCGCTGAGCTCGGCGCACCCGATGTCAGTCGGCTCCTGGTCATGCGCGCCGCCTCCGCCCAGGGCGCGTTGCGCGCCTGCGAGCATGCGACCGCCCGGCTCAAAGCGCTGGCCGCGCCCGGCTCTCGACCCGTGCTGGACTCGCCCTGCCGCCTCTTGCCCAGTATTCGCACCCAGCATCGGCGCCAGGGGGAGCTGCCGGGCCGTGACCGGCTGCAGGCGGACCTGGCGGCGGCGACCCGGGGTCTGCCGTTTCGCCCTGGCGTGTTCGCCCCATTCCTGTCCGACGTCCCCGCCGCGCGCTCGCTCGCGCCGTTGCAACCGGACGCCCTGCGGGGCACCCCGCTCGGACTGCGACTCGATGCGCTCCTGGTGCCGGACGGCGAGCGCTGGGCGGCGCTGTTCATCCCCCGCACGCATGCCGCTGATCTCGCCAGGCTCGCCGGCCAGATACCGGGCCTCCATTATATAAACCTCCATGCCGAGACGACCCGGATGATGCACGGATTCCGCGATGCGACCCTCGTGCGCTGTCTGTGGGGACTGGCCGCGATCCTCGCCGTGTTGGCCTTCGCCCTGCGCGGCTCGAGGCGGTTGTGGCGCGTCGCCGCGCCCGTATTGTCCGCGGTCTTGGTGACAGCCGCCGTACAGGTTTTGAGTGGGCAGCGGTTGACGCTCTTTCACCTGACTTCCCTGGTCCTGGTCGTGGGCCTCGGCGTCGACTATGCCTTGTTCTTTAACCGAGACCGGACACCCGGCCAGCGCCAAACCACGCAGGCCGCTCTGGTGCTATGCTGTGCCACGACCGTCGGTGTTTTCGGGTTGTTGGCCCTTGCCCAGGCGCCTGTCCTGCATGCCATCGGATCGACGGTCGCGATGGGCGCGGCGCTAAGCCTGATATTCGCTGCCGCGATGCGCCAACCCAACCTGTCATCCCAAGACCATGTCTAGATCGAATCGCCTGGGCCGCGACCAATTGTGCGCGCTCATTCCGCACGCGGGCTCGATGTGCCTGCTCGAGGCCGTTGAGCAGTGGGACGAGGAGCACATCGTCTGCCGGGCCACCAGCCACCGCGACCCGGGCAATCCCCTGCACGAGCGCGGGCGGGTCCCGGCCGTCGCCGGTATAGAATATGCCGCCCAGGCCATGGCGGTACACGGCGGCCTGTTGCGCGGCGACGACGAGGCGCCCGCGCGCGGCTATATCGCCGCCGTGCGCGATGTGGCCTGGTCGGTCGAGCGCCTCGACGATATCGCTTGCGAGATCACGGTCCAGGCCAGGCGCCTGATGGGCGATGCACGCAGCTTCGTCTACGAATTCGAGCTCACCGCGGGCCCGGATCGATTGCTTGGCGGGCGCGCGACGGTCCTGCTAAGCTGAGTTGACCCTCGCACCGGCCGCCGGTGTCCCGTCGGGGCACGAGACCGCGGCGCCGATCGTATCGAGTTCCCTGGAGGACGCGGATGCCACGGTCACTTCGCCGGCGGCTTGGCCGGATCCTTACCCTGGGGACCGCGCTGCCCCTGCTGTGCGTTGCCTGTACGAGCACGGGCGGCGCCGCCCCGTCCGCGCTCTTGCCCGGGATGACCAAGACCTGTGTGTCCGAGCCGGTCTTCGACGGCAGGGTCTGCGTCTATCAGATGCACCGAACGGCGCCCCAGACGGTGGTGCTCGTGCACGGCATCAACGGGCGCGCCACGCGAGATTGGCAGCAGCAGTTCCACGCCTTGGCATCGCGTTATCATGTCCTGGCCCTGGACCTGCCCGGTTTCGGTGACTCCACCCGGGCGGCCAAGCCCTATTCCCCTGAAACCTACGCCCGGTTGCTGCACTTCGTTGCCGGGCGATTTGCCTCCAAGCCGTTCTACCTGGTCGGCCACTCCATGGGCGGGGCCATTGCGATTCACTATGCCGCTACCTACCCGGGCGATGTGCGCCGACTGGTCCTCGTCGACGTCGCCGGCATCCTCCAGCGCCTGGCATACAGCAAGTTCCTCGCCGGCGCCTGGGCCAGCGGTGCGCCGCGCGACGGTCCACACGGGCCCGACAACGTCGTCGCCCGTTTGACCGGCAAGATCCTGGAGGGCCTGGCACGCATGGGACTGGCGCCAAACCCCCACGGCGGCGACACCGCGGAGGGGGCGCCCGTGCTCGATGACGACCCGGCCGCAATCGCCGGTCTGGCACTGGCCGACTACGACGCGAGTCACGACCTGCAGCGTATCCACGTCCCGACGACGCTGATATGGGGGGGCGATGACCATGTCGCCGCACTGCGCACGGGCTACGTCCTGCATCGGCTCATCGCCGGATCGAAGCTCAAGGTCATACCGGGCGTAGAACACGTCCCCATGCGCCAAAGCGCCGAGACCTTCAATGGGTTGCTGCTCAAGGCCCTGACCGAGCCGGCCGGCGATTTCAAGTCGCAGCCGGCCGCCGCTTCCCGCCCGGTCCCCCCCGGCGAACGTGTCGGCGTATGCCGTGACCAAAAGGGCATGCGTTTTGAGGGTGCCTATGAGCGCATCGAGCTCCGTCACTGCGCCGGCGTATTGATCAAGGACGTCACCGTATCGCACATCGAGGCCTTCGAGAGTCGGGCCCGGATTGTCGACACGGACGTCAGCTCTGAAGCGACCGCCCTGTCGGCGACCGGTTCGGACTTGGAGATAACCGCCAGCCGGTTCAGCGGAAAGGTGGCAATCTCCGCCTCGCGCAGCAGCTTGGACATCGCCGGCAGTTCCCTGCGTGGCACCTCCGCGGCCGTACGCAGCGCGACCCCTTCGAATATTATTTTCTCGGTTAGCCGGCTGGACAGCCCTTACACGCAGGGCTGGGTCCATCGCTACGTTACGGTAAGCCCACGCCACCCGCTGTAGCGGTGCGCCCGGACGGCGTTTACATCGCCGGCCGGTCGATATAGGCTGGCGTCGGGGGATCCTGTCCTTCGCGGTTACCGAGTAGCCGCCGTCGTAGACCCAAAACACTAAAAAGGAGATCCATGAGATGAAGTTTCAGCCATGGGGAAAACTACTATTCGTGGCTTTGGCGCTGATGTTCTTTGCCAGCTGCCGGACCGCGCCTATCTACAACGTCGATCATCAGGCCATTGCCACACCGGCCGGAAAATCACTGACCATGAAGCAGGTCCGCGCGGCGATCGTCCGGGCCGGCGCCAGCCGCGGCTGGGCGATGAAAGACGCCGGCCCGGGCCATTTGGTCGGGACTCTGCATCTGCGCACGCACGTCGCAGTGGTGGATATCCGCTACACGACGAAGTACTACAGCATCCACTATAAATCCAGCAAGAACCTGCGATATGACGGCAAGCATATCCACAGTAACTACAATGGCTGGATTGAGAACCTACAGCACGATATCACCACCCAGCTGACCCTGGCCTGACCAAGCGGTGGGGGCGGGGCTGACCGCCGGCCCCGCTCCCTACGCGCCGCGCTTGCCGAACAGCGTGCGCGCCAGGCCGAGCGGATAAAGACCCCACTTCAGAAGCTTTCCCGCGACCATCACCACAATACGGCTGATGTCCTTGAACGGCCGAAAGTGGCTCGCCCTGGCCTGTTTCGGGTATACCGTGTCGATCGGCACGCAAATACAGCCGTGCCCATGGCGCACCGCCTCGATCAGGACCTCGCTCTCGAACACGAACCCGGCCGAGCGTCCGTGGCCGACCGGCAGGTCGAAGACCGAGGCGGGATAGTATCGAAAGCCCGATTGGGTGTCCTGAATACGCAGGCCGGCGGCCCACGACACCCAGAAGTCCGCGATGGCATTGGCCATCCGCCGGGCCGGCGGCGCCCGGTCACGGTTGCGCACGCGCGCGCCGATGACTATCGCCGACGGTACGCGGTCGGCTGCCGCCAACAGCCCAGGTATATCCTCGGGGGCGTGCTGGCCGTCGCCGTCGAGCGTGATCACACCGCTTGCCCCGGCCGCCAAGGCCGCCTCCGCCCCGGCGACGATGGCCCCGCCCTTGCCGCAGTTGCCGGCGTTGCGGATGCAATGCACGCCAATGTCCGAGACCTGTGCCGACGTGCCGTCGCTAGAGCCATCGTCGACCACGTACACCGTGGGCAGTTGGTGCAACGCGCGCAGTGCGACGTCCCGAATAGTGGCCGCCTCGTTATAGGCGGGGATAACGACCGCGATATTCACCGCTAGGCCATGGCGCCGTTGACGCCGATGATCTGCCCCGATATGTAGCCCGCCTCGTCCGAGGCCAGAAAGGCCACCAGCGCCGCCACTTCATCGGCCGTGCCCGCGCGTCTCATGGGGACCATCTGCTCGACGGCGTCGTTGTCGAACACCGTGTCGGTCATGGGTCCGGCGATGATACCTGGCGCCACGACGTTGGCCGTGATGCCCCGCGATGCCATTTCGATGGCCAGCGACTTGGTCGCCCCGTGAAGCCCCGCCTTCGCGCCGGCGTAGTTGGCTTGGCCGCGGTTGCCCATCACGCCCGCGATCGACGAGATATTGATCACCCTTCCCCAGCGGGTACTCATCATCGGCAGTAACAAAGGCTGCGTCACGTTGAAAAAACCGTTCAAGGAGACATCGATGACCCTGTGCCATTGCTTGGGGCTCATGCCGGCCATCGGCGCATCGTCGTGTATGCCGGCATTGTTCACCACCACCTGAATGGGGCCGTCCTCCAGCGCCGCCTCCAGGGCCGTGCGCGTCTGTTCACCGTCGGTCACGTCGAATATCAAGGCCGAGGCCTGACCGCCTGTGTCGCGCACCGAGGCGGCCACCCGTTCGGCCTCCTCGGGGCGACCGCGCGCATGCACGAGTAGCTCCAAACCCTGGGCCGCGAGGCGGTATGCGATCGCCGCCCCGATGTGTCCGCTGCCGCCGGTCACCAATGCTCGTTTCATCGTATTCGCCTGCCCAAAAGGTCCTGTCCGCGGACGGTGTATCTGTGCAACGACCTTCCGGTTAGGCCGTTGGCGTGAAGCCCACCCGCACGGCGTCCATGCCGGTGCCGGTAAGCGTGATTTCCCGGTCCTGCGACATCGCCACGACCTCGAGCAGCGGCAGGGCGCTCGCAATCGGGTTGCCCCGGCGCAAACGCTCGAGGTCGTGGTTCAGGCAGACTGTCGGATTGCCTGCCGACAGGCTGAGCTCGAGCTGTCCGAGCGCGGCGTGCGAGTGGTCCGGCGCCAGGGTCAATGCCAGGGCGAACGCCTCTGTCACGGGGGCGGCGGCGGTCAGGGGCTCGGGGGCGGGCAGGTCGTACGCCACCAACAGGACGGGCACCTTGTCGCTGACGACCGTGCTGAACGCCTCGAGCAGCGCGGCGGAGAACGTCGCGTCCCCGGCGGCGAGGCTGGTGTATGGGCTGCGCCAGCCGGTCGCGATTGCCCAGTAACCGGCCGGCGCGTTGTGCACCGAATTGTGAAACTGCGTCGGGGAGACCGGGCGCCCCGGCAGCGCCAGGGCCTGGCAGATCTTCGCGGCGATCTCGGTGTCGCCTTCCGCCGAGGCGAACACCGAGTGCAAGCCCGAGCGCTCCGAGGCGACGTCCCGGCCTACCGCCTCGTGGGCGACGTGCATGGCCAGTCGGATGGTCGGCGTCGTGCGCCGCCGTTCGTTCGCCGGCAGCAGCTCCGGTTCGATCGGCTCCAGCGGGCGGTAGGCGAAAGGCGCCTGCCCCGATAAGATGCGCGCTGCCTGCGCCCAACCGTCCAGGCCAGGGCCCACGACGCCGACCGAATTCAGCCAAACGGCGCTCATCGCACGAGCCCCAACAACAAGGTGCAGTTGGTGCCGCCAAAGCCCAGCGAATTGCTCAAAGCCGTTCCGATCGGCTCATGGCGCCCCGCCTTGACGAGACCGGCCCGGAGCTCCGGGTCGACCTCGTTGGTGTTGAGCGTGCCCGGAATGAAACCCCGTTCCAGGGCGAGCGCGCAGAAGACCGCCTCGGTGACGCCTGCCGCGCCCAGCGTATGTCCGGTCCAGCCCTTGGTGGAACTGCAGGGCACTTGCGCGCCGAACAATCGGACCACCGCCCGGTCCTCCGCTGCATCGTTGGCCGCGGTCGCGGTGCCGTGCAGATTGATGTAGTCGATGTCGCGCGGGCCGAGCCCGGCGCGGTTCAGCGCCGCCTCCATGGCAACGCTCGCGCCTTCGCCCTGCGGGTGCGGCGTGGAGATGTGGTAGGCGTCGCTGCTCTCGCCGTATCCCAACAACGCAACGCGTCCCTCGGCCTTCGCCGGACTTTCCAGAAGCGCGAAGCCGGCTCCCTCGCCGATGCTGATTCCGCGCCGAGTGCGATCCCACGGTCGACACGGCTCCGGGGAAATCAACTCCAGTGCGTTAAAGCCGTACAGGGTGGAAAGGCACAGGCTGTCGACCCCGCCGACCAATGCGGCATCGCACAGCCCCGCCTGGATATGGCGCCAAGCGGTGGCGAAGACCTTGGCGCTGGACGAACAGGCCGTCGATACGACCAGCGCCGGGCCCCTGAGGTCCAAGTACCGCGTGACGAAGTCCGCCACCGAGAATGGCGATTGCGTCTGGCGATAGTGGGCGACATAGCCGCCCGGGAGCCTGCCGTCCGCGTCCCGCTCGGAAAAGGCCCGCTCGGTCGCCCGAATGCCCGAGGTGCTCGTGCCCAGGAACACGCCGACGCGGTTCGCGCCATAGCGCTCGCGCGCCGCGGCGACCGCGCCCTTGATGTCGTCGCACTCCAGGGCCGCCCGGGCCAGGCGGTTGTTGCGGCAGTCGAACGGTGTCAACTCGCCCTCAAGCGGCACCTGTTCCAGCCCCGGGACGCGCCCAATCCACATCGGCAGATCGGCGTCGGCAAAATCGCCGGGGTGCAGTCCACCGCGTGCCTCCTGTAGGGCGCGCACTGCGGCATCCTGGCCGCGACCCAGCGCGGTCACGGTCGTATAGCTGGTAATTACAAGGTGTTGCACGTTGCCCGCGAAATGTTCCGGGCGGCTGGGGGAGCGCCGCCCTGATCGTTATTGTAATGCCGCCGTTGCCCCGCGGATCACCGCGCGATTTAGCGTGGCGGATTGATTGAAGGATAACAAATAGACCGGGCCTGAGACAGCCAACCCGCGGCCTATGGGCGGGCGCCGAGTTCCTTGACCAAGGCCGCCAGCGCCGCACGAGCCAGCTTGCCGGTCTCGTTGCGCGGCAGCTCGTCCACCAGGAACAGCGGGCGCGGCAAGAACACCGGGTCGAGCCGTTCGGCCAGCGCCTCCAGGACCTGCGAGCGGCTCAGAGTCGGTGCGACCACCAGCGCACAGAGCCGCGGGTCTCGTCCCCGCTCGCCGTCCGGCACATAGAAAGCCCCGTCTACCACGCCCGGCACCTCCAGGAGCTTTTGATTGAGATCGCCCAGGGAGCCGCGTTTGCCGGCGATGTTGATCAGGTCTTCGGATCGGCCCAACAATTTGAACCGTCCTCCCGGTTCACGCTCGATACGGTCGCTCAGGCGAATGGGTACAGGCAGCTGCGGCCCCTGGACCCAGGCTCCCTCGGCATCCACCTCCACTCGAACGCCGTCGTAGGGCTGCCATGTCGTATCGCGGACGCTGCGCCGGCTGGCCAGCGAGCCCCCTTCGGTGCATCCGAAGATCTCGCGCACCGGCGCGCCCAACTGTTCTTCGGCCCGGCCGGCGAGCTCGGCCGTCAGCGGCGCGGTCGCCGAGATGATCTGCTCCAGCCTCGGCCATCGCAGCCCGGCATCGACACAGGCCCGCAGGTGCAGCGGCGTGGTGATCAGAACGCGTGGCGCCGGGACCTGTTCGAGCGCCGAGCAGATGTCCTGGGGGAAGAAAGGCCTTGCGCCGTGGACGCAGGCCGCGCCCGTCAATTGCAGCAGGACCGTTGTCTCCAGGCCGTACATGTGTTGCGGGGGTACCGTGGCGACGATGGAGGTCGCGTTCGGCCCGCCGATTCCAAAGCGGGCCTGAAGCAGCCCGGAGCCCTTCTTTAGATCGCCCCAGCGCTTCGCGCTCGGCTGCGGCCGGCCCGTGCTGCCCGAGGTGAACAGCACGCACGCCAGGTGCGGGTCGGCGACGGTGTCGAAGCCGGGCGCGATCGCGGGCGGCGCCTCGGCGCTTGCGCGAAAGGCCTTCTCCACCAGTGCATCGTCCAGGCGGTAGGACGGGGCGTAGGACTGCGCGACTTCCTCGATGACCCGCGGCGCACGGTTGGGCGGCAGCAGGCTCGTTTGGCCGCGCAGCATGACGGCGGCGAAACCGACCGTGAACAGGTAGCGGTCCTCGCAAAGGTTGACCGCATAGCACCCCTGCGGCAAGGCTCTATTGAGAGAGTCGACGTGGCTCAAGAATCGCGCGGGCGTGACCCACTCGTCCCGCCATCGGGCCACGTGTCGGGGCCAACGAGATGTTTCGGTGCTCGTGGGGGTGGGTTCGCCTGTCTGCACTGTCTGTCGATTCGAATGTCGTAAGCCGTTGACCATTATATCCCAGACGCCTTCGGCCCCTCACGTTATCCGCTCCAGGTCCGCTCGGTTGAATGTCGCGCGGGTCCAAGCGCGCCCGATCCAATACCAGTGCAGATAATACGCCTCGCCTACCAACCGCAGAATCGCCGGTGCCGAGCCTTGCCAATGTGCCTCGGCCCCACAGAGTTCATGGCCCATCGACAGCCCGTGCGCCAGGGCCTGGACGCGGGCCAGGTGATAACGATTACTGACCAGCGCCACCCGGATCGAATCGCCCTGTGAAATGATCGACCGCGCCCGCTGCAGATTCTCGAGCGTGTGCCGGGACTGGTCCTCGAGCACGAGCGCCTCGTCGGGAAGTCCCCGAGCGGTCAAGTACGCTCGGCCTGCGTGCGCTTCGCTGATGTCGCCTCGTCCGGTCCGGCCGCCGACCAACAAGATACGCTGCGTGTGCCCCATGCGATAAAGCGCTAAGGCGCGCTCGAGCCGCCTCGCATAGTCAGGTGCGACGGCCTCACCGCGAAGCCGCATGCCGAACACTACGAGGACCGAGCCCTCGCTGCACCTATCCGGGGCCGTTTTGGCAATCGCATACACTCGCCGCAGTGCCAGTAGCAGAGACAGGCCGCCGGTCCCCGCCAGTACCAGATTGGACAGTGCCAGCGTGAGCCAGCCTCCCCGCCCCAGCGCCCGAGCGCTCACCGCGCCGGCCCGTCCGCGGGCGGGCGCGGGCCCCGCGGGAAGTCCCGCTCCAGGCCGGCGCGGCGAAACGACTGTATACTCGGGCCCCTCGGGGGCGTGCGCGCTCCGGCCCAAAGGCCCGGTGGAGAATCGATGTTGCGAGCGCTGTACATAGCCTGCCTTTTGTTCGTTCCCTACGCCATCGGTGCCGCCGCCGGCGCCTCGCCATTGTGGGAAGTGGGGGTTGGCGTGGCTGGATTGAGTTTTCCCGATTACCGGGGTTCGGATCAAGCGCGCAGCTACGTCCTGCCTCTGCCCTATTTCATCTACCGGGGCCGGCGCCTCAGGGTGGACCGCCGGGGTGTCCGCGGGCTGCTGTTCAGCTCGCCCCGATTTGTGCTCGACCTGAGCATGGACGGCGCGGTGCCCGTCGACAGCAGCCGCAACGAGGCGAGGGTCGGCATGGCGGACCTCAAGCCGGTCGTGGAGATCGGGCCCTCGCTGGATGTCATCATCGAGCGGGCGCCCGAGCGTCTGGTGAGGTTACGGTTTCCAGTGCGCGCCGTGGTGGCGACCGACCTGCAATCCACTCAGCGCGAGGGCTGGACCTTCAATCCGCAACTCGCCGTCGATTGGCGCCGGGTGTGGAGGGTAGGGGCGGCGATCGGGCCGGTGTTCGCGACCCAACCGTATCACGCGTATTACTATAGCGTCAGGCCTGCCGACGCGACGCCCGCGCGCCCCGCCTATGAGGCCAGGGCCGGGTACAGTGGCATGCGGGCGACCTTGTCGCTCTCGCGGCGTTTTCGCCGTTATTGGATGGGGGCCTTTGTGCGCTATGACGCGCTGTCGGGGGCTGTCTTCGACGACAGCCCCCTGGTCAGACGCGATTATGCCGTGACGGTTGGTGCCGGTATTGCCTGGATCATCGGGCGCTCGAGCCGGCCTGCGCGCCGGCCCATTGCGCCCGTGCATCCCTAGTCCGGCACGCGCGTGGCGGACCGTTCTATCAGCGCCCCGGATGTGCGGGACGGGGCGGACGGTCCGGCAGGTTCGGGCGTTGCGGCCGGTCGGGCCGTGCCGGGCGCGCGGGCCGGTCGGGCCGGTCCATGTGATTGCCCATGGCCGTCTGCCCGGGGTGGCTCGAGGGCTGTGCGTGCGCCGTCGTCGCGTGCCCGTTGTTCGAGGCGCCGCCCTGTTCGGCGTGCAGCTGGCCGTTGGCCGAGCGCAGGTCGCTGATGACCGGGCCGAGTTTGACGCCCAGGTTCTGGGCAATGACTCCCCAGCCGGTTCCGTCGGCGCGTTGATTGAGTATAGATGTCAGCGCGTCGCTGAGCTGGGCGCTGCTGGGGTCGGTGATCCCCTGTTGCGACAACGAGGCCTGCGTCAGCGCCAGTGCGGTGTAGACGTTGCCCCAGCCCATGGTGCTGGTCGACGGGGTGATCGTGGTGGTGGTCGGGTTGCCGTCCGCGTCGGTGCCGTTGAGCACGATGGGCTCACCGGTGCGCAGGCCCGAGGCCAGGGCCTGGGCGTTTTCGTTCGAGCCGGCCAGGCCGCTGAAGGCCGAGACGATCTGCGAATTGACCTGCTGGGCACCCTGGCCGTGCGCCGCGGCGTCGAGCTGTGCGCGTTGCGTTTCCAGCTGGGCGCCGTCGTCGGTGCTCGCCAGCGCGGGGGCCGCCGCGACCGCGAACAGCGCAGC
>Ga0102944_1001551_pt1 | contig 15055 bp, 10 predicted proteins | sample SalPonD_shore_MG_FD_78172 | JGI IMG/M metagenome (GOLD analysis project Ga0102944, IMG submission 78172) | Salt pond soil microbial communities from South San Francisco under conditions of wetland restoration - Salt Pond MetaG... | ecosystem: Environmental > Aquatic > Marine > Intertidal zone >...
ATATCGCGCTGGTTTTTCACTCGTCGGGTGATGTTCTCTCACCAGGTGATCACCGAGCCATTATTGAGGATATGGCTCCGGATGTACGAGACCCCGCTCGCCCGTCATGGGCCGTATCTGCCGCGCTATCTGCTGGGGTGAGCCGTGGTGCCGGGAGTAAATACCCAATCTTCGGGCCACTACCCAAAGATTGACGCGAGTGCGCTGGCGGTGCACAATGATCTTATCCCATCCGGATACTGGAGCGAATCATGAACCTTTCTGAGAGCGGTTGCCGCGAACGGCAGGAACGCCTGTTTGCCGGATCAAAAAGCGATTTTCTGGTCATTTCTGATCCGCACAACTTGCTCTACCTCACCGGCTTTCACGTTCCCGCTGTCACGCTCGCGTCATGGGGCCCCAACTTCCTGCTTTTGGAGCGGGCGTCAGGACGTTCTACGCTTCTGGTACACGACTCCCTGGGGGAGGCGGCAGGGCAAGCGTATGCAGACCGAGTGAGCGTGTGGACCTGGTACGACGGCGCATCCAGGCCGGGGAAAATGATGTTCTCCGAGGCGCTCTGGCAACTGGAAGCGCTATTGCGCCGCGCGGCCGGTTCAAGCTGCGGCGTTGAAATGGGAGTTTTTCCCGCAGGAACAGGCTGTGACCCGGGAGAGGATTTAACACGGATCTTGAGCGAAATGCGCCGATCAAAGGATCCTGACGAAGTGACGCTTATCCGTGAAGCGATACGCGTGGGATCCGCCGGGCACCGCGCGGCGCGGGAGGCGGTGCGCCCCGGGGTGACGGAACTTGACGTGTATAACGAGGTTTTCGCCGCTATGGTCCGGGAGGCGGGACATCCCATACTGCCCATGGGAGACCTGGTGAGCGGAGAGCGCGCGGCCGGCATGGCCGGGCAGGCTACTTCCCGGGTGATTGAAGAGGGAGACCTGATGATCCTGGATCTTTTCCCGGTGGTAAACGGCTACCGCTCTGATAATGCTTCTACCGTGTGCGCCGCGCGCTCACTGACGGATGAGCAGGCGCGCCTGGAAGAGGCGGTTCATGCCGCAATGCGTTCCGGTGAGGCAATGCTGCGGCCGGGGACGGTGGCAAAAGAAGTATACCATGCCATGCGCGGCGCCTTTGCGGATGCCGGATTTCCGGACGCGTTGCCTCATCACGGTGGACACGGATTAGGCCTTGGACATCCGGAAGCGCCGTTCTTTGTCCCTGAAAGTGAGGAAGTGATTCAGGAGGGAGACGTAGTAACCCTTGAGCCAGGGGCTTACAGCAGTTCGGCCTCAGCCCGCATAGAACACAACTTTCTGGTCCACGGTGATCGGCCCGAGCGGCTCACTTCTCACGTGACCACGTTTCTTCAGGCGTAATTGAATGAGTAACTATTCGGCGGCTTTACGGCAGGTCCATAACGAAATGACTCATATCTTGAGCGAAGGAGTGATTCCGTTCTGGGTTACCCGTGGAATTGACCGGGAGAACGGGGGATTTTTGACCTCTTTTGACGCTGACGGAAGAGCCGTTGAACAGCGTGCAAAGTATCTGGTCACTCAGACGAGAATGTTGTGGGGATTCTCCCGCCTCTACCGGAAGTACGGCGAGGAGCACTACCTTGAAGCAGCCAGGTCGGGCTTTCGTTTTCTCAGGGACCATTTCTGGGACCCTGACTATGGTGGCTGGTTCTGGAGCAGCGATCCGGCAGGGAAGGCGCTTGACCGCGGCAAGGTGGTATACGGAGAGAGCTTTGCCATTTACGCGCTTGTGGAGTTTGCCGGCGCCTGCGCCAGTGACGAGGCGCGGCACCTGGCCGAAGCGACGTTTGACCTGCTTCAAAAGTACGCCACTGATACCAGACACGGCGGTTACTTTGAAAACCTTGAACCTGACTGGCAGAGAAGCGGGCCGGGCTTTGAGGCCGGAGACAGAAAATCTCTTGATATTCATATGCACCTCATGGAAGCGTTCACAGAGCTCGCTGCGCTTACGGGAGCAGAAATTCACCGGCGAAAACTGCTGGAAGTCACCGATGTCATTGTGAGCCGGATGATAGACGCGGAGAGTGGCTCCGGGGGAAATCAGTACGATGAAAGATTCCAGCCAATCGCGCCAATCGCAATCAGGAGGACATGGAACGCGGAACGGAAGAGCGGGGAACGGGCGGCGGATGCCCGGCAAACCACCTCATACGGGCACAATATCGAGCTGGTCTGGCTTGTGCACCGCGCGTGCGGCGCGGCGGACGTGCCGACCGCGCGCTATCACGGTTACACGCGCCGGCTTGCCGAGCATACGCTACGTTTTGGCGTTGACCGCGAGTACGGTGGGGTCTTTCGGGATGGACTTCCGGACGGCACGCCGCTGGTGCGCGACAAGGAGTGGTGGCAAAACTGTGAGTCGCTCGTGGGATTCTTGGATGCGTATCACGAGTTTGAGGACGAGCGCTACCTGGAGGCATTTCAGAGCGTATGGAATTTTACCCGGGACCACCTCTACAATAATGTGCAGGGCGAGTTCCGGCAGCTGACAGACCGTGCCGGTAACGTCCTGGCAGGAGATCTTGGAAATCCGTGGAAGGCGTTCTACCATTCCGGACGAGCGCTTTTGGAATCAATGGCCCGTCTGGAGAAGTTATGAACCGGAAGATTGTTACAATTGGCGGCTTTCTTTCCTTCTTTCTTTTTGGATTTGTAGACAACATGAAGGGGCCAACGATACCGGCGGTCATTGCGGATTTGAATCTGCGTTACGTGGCCGGCGGCACGTTACCGCTCATGGCATATTTCGGATTTGTTTCTGCCACGCTCGCAACGGGGCCCCTTTCTGACCTTGCCGGGAAGAAGAGTGTTCTTATTGGGGCGGGGGTGTGCCTGCTCCTTGGCGTGAGCGGCTACGGCTTTCTTGGTTCCTTCCTCTTGCTCGCGCTTTCAATGTTTGTGCTGGGACTGGGACTTGGCGCAATTGAAGTGGGCGGGAACGGTCTCATTGTGGACCTCTACCAGGCAAAACGCGGAAAGTATCTCAACCTGCTTGCATTCTTTCACGGCCTGGGCTCCATGACTGCGCCGCTTTACGCGGGAAAGCTTCTGGCTTCTGACATTTCATGGCGGTGGGTCTACCGCGGAAGCCTCTTTCTCATCGTGCTTCTTCCTCTCTTCTTTCTCTTCATCCGTTACCCGCACAAACGCACCGAAAGCGGCGGTCTGGATTTGCGCGGCGTGGGGAAAGCCGCTTTTACTCGGGTCATGGTGCTGTACTACGTGCTCATTGCGGTCTACGTTGGGGCGGAGATTGGCATTGGCACCTGGATGGTTGAGTTTCTAAAGGTGGAAAAGAGCTATTCCATCTTTCTTGCATCGGCTTTTCTCTCCCTCTTCTTTGGGCTCATGACAGTGGGAAGGCTTCTGGGCAGTTTTGTGGTGGACCGTATCGGCTATCTCAAGAGTATGCTCATTGCCACTGCAGCCGCGCTTGTCGCCATTATCCTTGGGACATTCGGTTCGCCGGCGCTCGGCTTTTTCATTCCGATAGTGGGGCTCTTCTTTTCAATTATGTTCCCAAACGTCACGGCGGCTGTTTCTGACATGCATGTGGCAAACCGGGGAACCATCCTTGGAATTCTTTTCACCTCCGCCGGTATTGGTGGAATGGCCGTACCGTGGCTGGTTGGATTGTGGAGCGATATTGGCGGACTCCTCTTTGGGTTCTCCGGAATCGCGTTTTTCTGCCTCGTTATGCTCGTTCTGGTAGCGATCCTCACGCGCATGCACGGTGAGGGGAACCAGGTTGCCACTACGGGGGTAGCATAATGGCGCGGGCAACCTATAATTTTGACGGCCGGTGTGCAATTGTCACCGGAGCAACAAAGGGTATCGGACGAGTCATCGCAAAAAGTCTTGCGGCATCCGGGTGTGATGTGGCGATTACCGCACGCTCTGAGGATGACCTGGCGCAACTGGCCGATGAGATTCAACGTGGGGGGCGGCGCTGCTGGACATACGCCGCAGACGTTGGCAAAACCGATGACTGCCTGGCAATGGCTGACTACTTTTGTGAGCAGATGGAACGGTGCGATATTCTGGTAAATAACGCGGGAATAAACCATCTGGAGTCACTTCTGGAGCTGGAACCGCGGCACTGGGATGAGGTGGTGAACGTAAACATGAGAGCGCCTGCACTGATTTCCAGCGTGGTCGCCAAAAAGATGATTGTACAGGGCGGCGGATCTATTGTTCACGTAGCCAGTCTTTCCAGTGTGACCGGTTTTGAAAAGCATTCCGCGTATTGCGCAAGCAAGTTTGGTGTTCATGGGCTGACCAAGGTAATGGCAATTGAGCTCGGACCGCACAACATCCGCGTCAACGCGGTCGGTCCCACGGTTGTGCTCACTCCTATGGGACGGGAAGCGTGGGGCAGTCCGGAGAAGGGCGATCCGATGAAGGCAAAAATACCGCTTGGCCGTTTTGTTGAGCCGGAAGAAGTTGCTGACGCGGTGTTGTTCCTGGCTTCTGATTCCGCTTCCATGGTGCACGGAGAACTTCTCATGGTGGACGGCGGCTTCATGGCACAGTAAGCCTGCGCCGTGTAGGCCCACGGACGTGCCGGAGACGTCTCCGGGGAGCTTCACTTTAAATTCCGATACGCTCTTCGTATACTAAAAGGAGAGGTGTTGATGGAATTCCCCGGTTTCGATCGCTACTTGACAGGTATTCTCGTGCCCGTATCCAGTCTCCGCAGTACGCAGAGCATGGGGGTGGGGGAGTTTGCCGATCTCATTCCGCTCTCAGACTGGTGCCGGGAAAGCGGGCTGGACCTCATTCAGATTCTGCCCGTAAACGATTCCGGCTTTCAGAATAGCCCCTACAGTGCGGTGAGCGCGTTCGCGCTGCATCCAATCTACCTTCGCATTGAAGATCTTCCGGAGCTTTCCGGCAACGTAACCGGAGAGCGTTCAGCACTCAAGAAAATTCAAAACGAGATTTCCGCGGTGAGATCGGAATTTGAACCGTTGGACCGGGTGCCGTACCGCCAGGTACTTGAACGCAAACTTGAAATTCTGCGGACCATTTACCGCGAGTTTCAAACAGAGATTACCGCGGACGCGGAAATCAGGAAGTGGACGGAGCGCAATCCGTGGATCCGGGAGTTTGCAGTTTACCGTACCTTGAAGGATCGGCATGAGGGAGCCGCCTGGATCGAATGGGATGAATATCGCGATCCTACCGTGCAGGGGATCGAGGCGTTCTGGTCTGATCCGGCAGAACAGGAAAAACTCTGGTTTTATGTCTGGCTTCAGTACCGGCTGGAAGGCCAGCTGACCGCAGTTGCTACTGCGCTCTCAGAGCGCGGGATCTACCTGAAGGGCGACCTTCCTATTCTCATGAATGAAGACAGTGTGGACATATGGGCGCATCGTGACATCTTCATCCCGGAGTTGCGCGCGGGAGCCCCTCCTGACGTCTTCAGCCGCCTGGGGCAGAACTGGGATTTCCCGGTCTATGACTGGGACGCGCTTGCCGGCCAGAACCACGACTGGTGGAAACGGCGGCTGGTGCGAGCGGACCGCTTCTATCACGCCTACCGTATTGACCACGTGCTTGGTTTCTTTCGGATCTGGGCCATACCATCGAAAAATTCGTCGGGTACAATGGGGTACTTTTACCCCTCGTACTTAATTACCAGAGAGGAGCTACATCAGGCGGGATTTGACGACGGTCGGATCCGCTGGCTTTCCGAACCGCACATTACCGCCCGGCTTCTGGTTGACACCTTTGGAGAACGTGCGCCGGTGGTTACCGGAGAGGTGTTCAGCCGGATCGGCAACGAATCACTCTTCCTCTTTCAGGATCGCATAGCCGGAGAAAAGGACATACACGCGCTTGATCTTGAGCAAACGGAAAAGAGCGTTCTGCTTGACTGGTTTCGTGACCGGGCGCTGATTTCCGTCACGGAGGATTCATTTGCACCGGCGTGGGAATACCTTGAGTGCCGGCGCTATCAATCTCTCGGCGGTCAGGAAAAAGTGAGGTTCCAGGATCTTATAGAACGCGCCACGCGCGGCTCTGAAAAGATGTGGGAAGAGCAGGGCCGGCGGCTGCTCTCTTTCATGAACGGCACGGTTCCCATGCTGACCTGTGCGGAAGATCTTGGTGTAATTCCTGAGAGTGTTCCGCGCACGCTGGAAGACCTTGGGATCCTTGGAATGCGCGTACCGAGATGGGCCAGACGCTACAACGAGCCGGAGGAGCCGTTCATTCCGCCGTCCGAATATCGATTTCTTACCGTGTGTGCCTCCTCAGTACATGACACATCCACGCTTCGCGAGTGGTGGGACGAGGATGACGGCCGTGAGGCGTTCTGGCACTCGCTCGGATATGAAAAAAACTGCCCGCAAGCGTATGACGCCACAGTGGCCGGCGAGGTGATTGCCGGACTGTTGCAGACAGGTTCAGCGCTCTGCGTGTTTCAGATCCAGGATATGTTCGCGCTTGACCGGGGACTGGTCCATGAAGACCCAAAACAAGACCGGGTAAACATACCCGGCACGTACAATGAGTTTAACTGGAGCTACCGCATGCCTATTACGCTGGAAGAGCTTTCAGGCCGAGGTGAGCTCGCAGAACGCATCAGGAAGCTGGTTTCGAGGAGGCGAGCCCGGAAGGTTTCCTGATGCCTCACAACACAAAGGAGTGGCAGATGGAACGATATGACAGGACGATAAGGCCGCTGGAAGTGCGGCGGTTACCCAACGCGTGGTTTCCGCCGGCAGGCAGAGAGTTTCACGTCTCGCGCAAGAGCCGTGATACGTATGATTTCCATGAGACAATCTTCCAGATTTCCGGCAACGTGGTATTTGCAGACTTCCATGCCGCCCGTCTCTTTGCACATAAACTGAATGAATCACGTGACCTCACCGCGCATCCCGAGCGTACGGTGAAGGCAAGCGCGATAAACGCTATGGGCCTCATTGACGAGGTGATGCATTATCTGGTCTCCGCGTATCGGGAGCAAAACGGAACGGATATCTTTGAAGGGGCAATGGAATTCCTTGCCGGTAGATTTGGAGCAGATCGCGTGGACTCCACCCTGACGAAATATCTGGAACAATTCCCCCCGCGGGAAGTCTACCGCGGACGGCAGACGGAACAGGAGTACCTTGCAGACAGTGTAGAAAACCTGTCCGGCCGTGAGCGGTCCATGGAAGAATTTCTCATGCTCTGGCTCGAAAACCAGAATCCCGCGTTTGCGCCGTACCGGGAACTCTTTGACGATGCCGGCCTTCAGGAGGAAACCGCATACCTGGAAATTATGGAGGGGCTGCGGGAGTACTTTCAAACGCTTCCCGGATTTGGGGTGGGAAACGAGTCACTGGTGGATCTCCTGCTTGCACCTTCCCGCTCCCACCCCTACTCGCTTGAAGATCAGCTGAAGTACATACGTACAAGATGGAGCCGTCTCATTGGCCGCTACCTCTTCCGTCTGCTGCGCAGCCTTGACCTGGTCGCTGAAGAAAACCGTGCGGTGTTTGCCGGACCGGGGCCAACCCAGTCCTACGAATACGGCGGGCTGGCAGAGGAAGTTGAACGGTTCAGTCCGGACAGGGACTGGATGCCCAACGTGGTGCTGCTTGCCAAGAGCACCCTGGTCTGGCTGGACCAGCTCTCTAAAGCCTATCGGCGGGAAATCCGGCGGCTGGACCAAATTCCGGACGAGGAGCTTGATCTCCTGGCGTCTCAGGGCTTCAATGCGCTCTGGCTCATTGGTCTGTGGCGCCGCAGCAACGCTTCCCGGCGCATTAAGCAGATGTGCGGAAATCCGGAAGCCGAAGCGTCGGCCTACTCCCTTCTGGACTACGAAATAGCAGACTCGTTAGGTGGGTGGGACTCCCTGCAGAACCTGCGCGACCGCTGCTGGGCGCGTGGAATCCGGCTGGCGAGTGACATGGTGCCCAATCACACCGGCATTGACTCCGGATGGGTTCACGATCACCCTGAATGGTTTGTGCAGCTTGATTACTCTCCCTTCCCCGGATACACCTTCAACGGTCCAAATCTCACGGACCGGCCCGGCGTAGGGATCTTTCTGGAAGACCATTACTACGATCGCAGTGACGCGGCAGTTGTCTTCAAACGGGTGGACTTTTCTGACGGCCGTGCCCGATACATCTATCACGGAAACGACGGAACGAGCATGCCGTGGAATGACACGGCGCAGCTGAACTTTCTCAATCCGGAGTTGCGCGAAACTATTATTCAAACAATCCTTCACGTGGCGCACAACTTTCCCATTATCAGGTTTGATGCCGCCATGACCCTTGCAAAAAAACATATCCAGCGGCTCTGGTTTCCTGAACCCGGCTCCGGCGGAGACATTGCCTCCAGATCCGAACACGGTCTGTCCAGGGAAGATTTCAACCGCGCCATGCCCGAAGAGTTCTGGCGCGAAGTGGTTGACCGCGTTGCCGCGGAAGTGCCGGACACGCTGCTGTTGGCCGAAGCGTTCTGGATGATGGAAGGCTACTTTGTGCGTACTCTCGGCATGCACCGCGTGTACAACAGCGCGTTCATGAACATGCTCAAAAACGAAGAAAACTCCAAATATCGACAGACCATTAAGAACACGCTGGAGTTTGATCCCGACATCCTCAAGCGGTTTGTGAACTTCATGAACAACCCGGATGAAGACACGGCAATAGCGCAGTTTGGAGACGGAGACAAGTACTTTGGCGTGTGCACCTTAATGCTTACCATGCCGGGACTTCCCATGATCGGCCACGGCCAGGTGCAGGGCTTCAAAGAGAAGTACGGGATGGAGTACAGCAAGGCGTACTGGGACGAGGAACCCAACTATGAGTTGATACGTCGGCATGAGCGAGAGATCTTTCCTCTCATAAAACGGCGCTACCTCTTTTCCGGCGTCGATAACTTCTATCTGTACGATCTCTACGGAGATGACGGCCGCGTCAATGAAAACGTATTCGCATACTCAAACGGCGATGGAAATGAACGTTCCCTGGTACTTTACAATAACGCGTATGAGGCATCCTGGGGCTGGATCCGAGGGTCTGCAGGCTTTGTGAAAAAAGACGGAAGCGGCAACAAGGAGTTCCGACAGGGGAGCCTTGCCCAGGCGCTTTCTCTCCGCAACGACTTCCGCTACTTCTGTATCTTCTACGATCATGTTGCGGAAAAATGGTTTATAAGAAACTCTGCGGAGCTTTGGGAAAAAGGACTCTTTGTGAATCTTTCGGGCTATCAGACGCAGGTATTCCTGCATATCTACGAAGTAATGGATAACGAGTACTCGCACTACGCCCGGCTTGCAGACTCACTTGGAGGAGCGGGTGTGAAAGACGTGAGCCGCGCGCTTAAGGAGATCTTCCTCCAGCCGCTTCATGACAGCTTCACTCTCATTGCCAACTCCGGTGTCTGCAGAGCGCTTGCCGCCGAAATTACCGAAGAGAAGCCGGAAGAGCTTCTTGAACAGAAGGAATTAAGGCAGAACTACGTCAGATTCCTGCGCTCGGCCCGTGACTTTGTGCCGTGCGAAGGAAGTGAAGAAGAGGCTGGCGATGAGTTTGTCTCACGCCTGCGTGCACTTGTCTCCTTGAAACACCTGGACCTGGGACATCCAGCGGCCGCAAAGGCGGAACATCGCAAGGCGCTCGCATTTTATGCCGGCGGTCTAACAGAGAGACCGGGTCGCATTGAAGCACTCATTTCAATGCTGGTGATCAAACCTGTTGAGGTGCTTGTTGCCGGACGCGGTGCCGTGAGTGAGGACGGAATGCTGCCGGTATCTTCGGGAAGCCTTGCTGAGGACTGGCTTCTCTTCTCGCGGCTGGAGCAGGTGCAATCGGCCCACCTGGAGGACGGAGAAAGTGCCCAGGAACGCCGCCGGCGGCTGCGCATACTGCTTGACCGTGCATCCTGGTTCACCGCGGCCGGCGCTGCGGGCCACACCGCGTACGATGTCCTGGAAGAGCTCACCACTGATCCGGACGTCCGCTCCTACCTTGGGTTCAACCTCTACGACGATGTGCTCTGGTTCCACAAGGAACGATTCCGCGTGTTGATGTGGTGGCTCTTTACCGCGGCACTCTGGGACATCCGTTACCGTTCCCTGCCCGCCGAGAGCGAGCACAAGGGACCGCTGGCCACAGATAAAGCCGTGGCGGAGCAGGTATTGGGCGCCTATCGCTGGATAGAGCTGTTCCTGGAGGCTGAGGATCTATCTGAGTACCAGGTACAGAAACTGCTTGACGCCGTCCACGAAAAGAGCGGCTCCTCGACAGCAAAGAGCCGGACCGACCGCGCGGGCAGCACCACGGGCAGAAACCGCAGAAAAAGCGGCGCTTCCAGTAAGGAGAGCAGTGCAGGCGGCGCCGAGAAAAAGAGCGGAAGCAAAAGTAACCGCGGGGGCAAAGGAAAGGCTTGAGAGGGCCTCCCTCGGCGGCGGTGCAGGCCAGGAGGCGGCTGGACGTGGCCGGGCAGCGCCGATTTCCGGTGGGACCTTGTTTCATTGACTGAGCACGGGGCCGATGCTACTATCCTCACATGGATAGTGGCTTCCTCATTGCCGGTGGATCATCAGAGCTTTTCTCAAGCCTGGTGCGGGAGGCGCATTCCGCAGGCGGGCGTGTTGTTGCCACCGCGGAAGGTGGCGAGCAGTCCGTTCTATCAGACCAGGGGTTTGATGACAGGCTTCGTCATGTGACGTGGAACCAGCGCTCACCGCTTTCCGCGCGCAGCGTGGTGGTGCAGGGCGACAACGCCTTTGGCGGCAGCGGCGTGGATGAGGCGATTGCGGTTTTCAGTCACGCCCCTACAAGGAAGCTCTTTCATGAAACAGCCGCGGCAACCATTGAACAGGCGGTTGATAGAGCGGTTAAAGCGCACTTGTTTCTTCTCAAGGAGCTGGTAACCTATTTCCTGAATCGCGGGCGTGGTTCCATCAGTGTCGTCATAGAAGAGTCATCGTCCCAGGATCTTGCGCCGCTTGATGCATGTACTGCCGGGGCGGTGCTTGCTCTGTCAAAATCGCTCTTTGACCTCTACCAGAATGAACCAATCACCCTGCGCGGTTTTCGGGGTAGTTCCGGGGATCCGCGAGGATTTGCCGCATACATCCTGGAAACCATTCGAGAGAAAGGATCCCGCGCTTCCGGCAAGTGGTTCCGCCACGGAAGCAAGAGCAGTATCTTTTCATTTGGCAGATAGCGTTGAGCGGGCCGCGCGTTGACCGGGAATCTTCAAATGGGCTATTGTGGGGTCTATGAAGATTTGGATGCGGCTACTTGCAGGCAGCGCCATTGGCGTGCTGCTCGGTATTTTTCTTCCTGAGAGCGGTGGAGACACCGCCCGCTTCTTTTCCGGCTTTTCTGAATTTGTGATCCGTGTTGGTCGGTACTTTCTCTTTCCGGTGGTGTTTTTCGGCATTGCCATCGGCACCCATGAGCTCAGGCAGGATCGCAAAGTGCTCCCCCTCTACCTGCGTTCAATTGTGGTTATCTTAGCGGCAACAGCCGCCATGATCCTTATTGGTACCTTGAGCGTGCTGATTCTCTCTCCCGCACGCATTCCGCCAATCTTTCAGGAAGCACCTGAAATGACGCTGCCCAACATACATGATCTGGTGGCAGCCATTTTCCCCCGCAATCTCTTCCAGATTTTCAGTCAACCGGGCTCGTTTCTCTTCCCTCTTGCCGTTCTGGGATTTCTCATGGGCCTCACACTTCAGACAGAAAAGGGGTTTTCGGAGCCGCTTATCGCAGTGTTTGATTCCGCCTCCCGTGTCTTCTACCGGCTCTCGTCCGTGGTGATTGAAATCCTGGGGGTTGGGCTCATTGCCCTTGCGGCACATTCAGTGTTCCAGCTCAGGGCAATAAACGATTTTGAGATCTACGGACAGCTTTTGGTCATCTTGCTATTTGACGTGGGACTTTTTGTATTCATAGTCTTTCCACTTCTCGTCTACTTCCTGGGTAACCGGGAGAACCCCTTTGTCTGGCTCTACGGCCTTCTTTCTCCCGCCATTGCCGCCATATTTTCCGGAGACGCCTATTTTGCGCTTCCTACCCTCATCCGGATGGGGAAGGAAAACCTTGGGCTGCCCCGCCGCGCAGGGAGCGCCATCTTTCCGCTTGCCGCGGTAATTGGTAAGTCAGGAACCGCGCTTGTTGCCAGCGCATCATTCATTCTCATACTTCGCTCTTACACCGCGCTGGAAATCACTTTTCTTCAGGTGCTCTGGGTTGTGGTGACCACATTTGGTGTTTCATTTCTCCTGGGATCTGTCCCGGGGCTCGGCGTGGTTGTGGCGCTTTCATTACTTTCAACTGCCTACGGGCGCGGCATGGAAGAAGTATTTCTCATTCTCCGGCCTATCACGCCCATTCTTGTCAGCATTGGCGCGTTTCTGGACATAGTAACCGCCGGTTTTATCGGCTACCTTGTATCGGGGCAGGAACGAATGCGGAAATCCGTGGATCAGTTTGATTTTGTTTGAGTATCAGAAGATGAAGCGCCACGCAACGGCAGCTTGAAGGCAATTGACAGATCCGTAAGAATCATCATCTCGTCCCAGACGGGAATGCTGTAACCGTCCCACACGTTGTATATGGGCAGGAAGAAACGCGTAGTCAGGCCAAACGTCACCCGGTCAGAAAAGTCGTAGGTGAAAAACCCCTGCAGTTCCGGCATAAAAAAGCGGCCACTTGAAAAAAAGTACGGTGTGATCTGGCTCAGGCTTGACCCCTCAATTGACTGCAGGGGAATACGGAACACCAGGCTGGGAGAAACTCCACCTCCTACCGTCCACGCTTCTTTTACCTGCCACTCATACTGAAAGGGAGCGCTGATAATAACGCCGAGCACGCCGGCAATCGGCCCAACGTAGCTGCCGGTCTCAATCTGAGTCGGTACCACTTTCCCCGAGTCCGTTTTCAGGTACTCCTGCCAGAAGAAGTCTACTCCCGGTACCACCGCCAGACGGTTTCCAAGTTCAATACGGGTTGCAGCTCCGAGCGTGAAGTTTATGGGGCTCACATCGCTTCCCTGAACCGGATCTCCGTTCTCATCCACCGTGTAGGCGTTTCCAATCCACACCGGTCCTGCGTGGAGGCGCAGATCCGTGAAATTCAACCCGTACGCAGAGAGTCCGGTAAAGAAGATGAGAAAAGCGATGATCTGAAACCGCGAACTTTTAACCATGTACAGGGAAGTATAGCACAAAACGCACGTGCTTTCCGTTATGCCGCTATTTCAACCCGCTGGTAGTGGCCCGAAGATTGGGTATTCTTGGGGCGCACCCGGGGAGCTCAGTAGCTTCTGGCAAACACCCCGACGTTTGTGGCGTCTTTCCCGCACCCGAGGCACTTTTTGCCGGCAGCCTCTTTTTCATTTTCCGCAGGCAGCACGCGGATGGTTGCTTTGGTCTCTTCCTTGATTTTTTCTTCGCACTCAGCGGAGCCGCACCACGGACTTATTGCAAAACCTCCATCGTCTTCAAAGAACTTCACAAATTCATCAAAAGAGTCGATAGAGCGCGTATGCTCGTTGCGGAAGGTGAGTGCGCGCTGATACAGATTGTCCTGGATTTCCGTCATGAGCGGGCGCAGAGTGTCCGCCACCTGGTCAAAATCAGTGGGGATCTTCTCTCCGGTGTCACGTCGCACAAGAACCACCTTGTTGTTTTCCATATCGCGCGGGCCGCACTCTATGCGTACCGGCACGCCGAGCATTTCCCACTCGGAGAACTTCCAGCCTGGCGAGTTTGCATCGTCCTCATCGATGTGCATGCGGAACTCTGCGGCAAGTTTCTTGTGAAGGCTCCGCGCGTAGGAAAGAACCGCGTCCTTGTTAGAGGTCTTGAAGATTGGAACGATGACCGCCTCCGTGGGAGCGAGACGCGGCGGCACCACAAGACCTTTGTCATCAGAGTGGGCCATAATGAGCGCGCCTACCAGACGGGTTGAAACCCCCCAGGAGCTTGCCCACACGTGGTCAAGGTTTCCCTCGGCAGTCTGGAATGTCACGTCAAACGCTTTTGCAAAGTTCTGGCCTAGAAAATGTGACGTTCCGGCCTGGAGCGCTTTGCGGTCCTGCATCATTGCCTCTATAGCGTAGGTTTCCACGGCGCCGGCAAACTTCTCACTTTCACTCTTCACGCCGGTCAGGACGGGGAGCGCCATGTACTGCTCCGCAAAGACGCGGTAGACCTCCAGGATTTTGAGCGTTTCCTCCCGCGCTTCCTCTGCAGTAGCGTGGGCAGTGTGGCCTTCCTGCCACAGGAACTCGGTGGTCCGCAGGAAGAGCCTGGTACGCTTTTCCCAGCGCAGTACGTTGGCCCACTGGTTAATCAGAAGCGGTAGATCCCGGTATGACTGGATCCACTTCTTGTACATGCTCCAGATAATGGTTTCCGAGGTGGGGCGGATCACAAGCGGTTCTTCCAGCTCTTCTCCGCCACCGTGGGTGACCACCGCCAGTTCCGGGGCAAAGCCTTCTACGTGTTCTGCCTCTTTTTTGATGAAACTTTCCGGTATGAGAAGCGGGAAGTACGCGTTAACGTGCCCAGTCTCTTTGAACATGCGGTCAAGGGCTGCCTGCATGCGTTCCCACAGCGCGTATCCTCTGGGACGGATCACCATGGTGCCCTTTACGGGGCTGTAATCGGCAAGCTGTGCCTTTAGGACTATATCAACGTACCAATCCGAGTAGCTTTCACTTCTGGGGGTAATTCGTTCTGCCATTATTCCTCTCGAGGAAGTTTTGGCTATTCTACGGTTAGCCACACAGCTATGTCAAGTTGAGGGAAGTTTTAGAGAAATGAGAGAGATGGTTTCATACCCGCGTGGCGCATACGCCAGGTTGAAGAGCCGTCTTCCGTGCCGTTCCACGATGGACGCTACGGTAACCGTACCCTTATGCTAACATAGTAGGGGAAGGTATTGCCGGTCACGCGAACGTTTAGGAGGTAAAACGATATGGAGTGGAAACGCGATGAGTTTCGCATCACTGACAGGAGGGATGAGCAGGATATCGATACCATACAT
>Ga0102944_1001552_pt1 | contig 15055 bp, 8 predicted proteins | sample SalPonD_shore_MG_FD_78172 | JGI IMG/M metagenome (GOLD analysis project Ga0102944, IMG submission 78172) | Salt pond soil microbial communities from South San Francisco under conditions of wetland restoration - Salt Pond MetaG... | ecosystem: Environmental > Aquatic > Marine > Intertidal zone >...
ACTGGTCGGCCCTGTCCCGCCTGGCCTCGGAGATCTGGCGCGACTACGCCGGCGGTCGCGGAGCGGCGGGCGGCGAGGCGGCCCCCGACTACCGCCGTTTCGCCCAGCGCCAGCGCCGGGAGATGGACACCCCCCCCTTCCAGGACCGGGCCCGGGCGTATGCCGAGCGCCTGGCCGAGGCGCCGCCGGTGGTGGAGCTCGCGGGCGCCCAGGGCCCGCCGGGCCCGCGCACCTTCCGCGCCGAGACCGTTTCCGCGGAGCTGTCCCCGGAGACCGCCGATGCCCTGCTGGACACCCCCCTGGCGCGCACCGGGGAGGGCCCGCAGACGCTCCTGTTCGCTACCCTTTCAGCCCTGCTCGCGCGCTACACCGGGCAGGAGGAAGCGGTCATCGGCTGGACCGTCGGCCCCGAGGTGGACGACCCCGGCGGCCGCCCGCTGGGGCCCCTGGAGAACCGTCTCCCGGTACGCGGCGCCGCCGACCTCCATGCCCCCTTCCGGGAGCAGGTGGCGCGGGTGCGCCGGGCCATGGACGCCGCCTGGGAGCACCGCCACATCCCCTTCGAGCTGCTGCTGCGCCAGGCGCCGCTGCCGCGGCCGCCCGGACGGCCGCCGCTGATCCAGGTGCTGTTCGAATACCGGGTGGAGACCGCCGGGGCGGTGCCCGCGGTCCCCGGTCTGCAGCTGCAGCACGCGGAGCTTCCCCCCGCGGACACCGCCCTCGATCTGCACCTGGTGGTGACCCGCCGGGCGAGCGGCCTGGCGCTCTCGCTGCGCTGCAACCGCTCCCTCCTGGACCGGGAGGGCGCCGCCCGCCTGCTCGCCAACTACCGGACCCTGCTGGAGGACGCCCTCGCCCGGCCGGACGCCGCCGTCGGCGAGCTGGCGCTGCTGAGCCCGGAGGAGCGCCGGCGCGTGCTCCACGAGCTCAACCGCACCGACGCCCCCTATCCCTCCCGTTCGCCGCTGCACGAGCTGGTCCGGGAGCAGGCCCGGCGCACCCCGGCGGCCCCCGCCTACCACTTCGAGGGGTCCACCGCCAGCTACCAGCAGGTGGAGGAATGGTCGGAGGCCGTGGCCCACCGGCTCATGACCCGCGGAGTGGGACGGGGCGACTACGTGCCGCTGCTGATGGACCGCAGCCTGGAGCTCCCGGTGGCCATGCTGGGGGTCATGAAGACCGGTGCCGCCTTCGTCCCCATGGACATCCACTGGCCGGCGGAGCGCATCGCCGACATCGTCACCGACGCCGGTCCGCCGGTGGTGCTGGTGCGCGACGCCGACACCGCCGGGGCCCTCCTGCCCCGGGGAACCGCCTGGGACCGCGTGGCCGTGGACGAGCTGGCCCCCGCCCCGGCGCCCGCGGAAGGGGACGCCGGGCCCGACGACCCCATCTACATGATCTACACCTCCGGCTCCACCGGGAAGCCGAAGGGGGCCATCAACCGCCACCGCGGCATCGTCAACCGGCTGTCCTACATGACCCGGCGCTACGGCTTCGGCCGCGAGGACGTGGTGCTGCAGACCAGCGCCCACATCTTCGACGCCTCCATCTGGCAGTACTTCTGGCCCCTGATCAACGGCGGCCCCGCCGTGCTGCCCTCGCCCATGGTCGGCTTCGACTACGACCACGTCACCCGGCTGATCGAGCGCTACCGGGTGACCGTCACCGATTTCGTGCCGTCGGTATTCAACCTGCTGGTGGACCTCCTGGACCGCGATCCGGTCATGGCCGGCCGCCTGGCGAGCCTGCGCCAGGTCCTGATCGGCGGCGAGGCCCTGAGCCCGGGCCCCGCCTTCCGCTTCCGGGAGCACCTGCCGCGGGTGGGCATCACCAATACCTACGGCCCCACCGAAACCTCCATCGGCGTGATCTTCCACGAGGTGGGCGACCGCTACGAGGACCCGCTGCCCATCGGGCGGCCCATCGACAACGTCCACACCTACATCCTCGACGACTTCCGCCAGCTGGTTCCCATCGGGGTGACCGGCATGCTCCACGTGGGCGGGGAGTGCGTGGGCCTGGGCTACCACCGCAGCCCGGCCAAGACCCGCGAGGCCTTCCTGGACAACCCCTTCCCGGAGGTCCACCGCGGCCGCATCTACCGCACCGGCGACCTGGCCCGCTACCGGGCGGACGGGACCATCGACTTCCTGGGCCGCTCGGACCATCAGGTCAAGATCCGCGGCCTGCGCATCGAGCTCGGCGAGATCGAGAGCAAGCTCGCCGAGCACCCCGGGATTCGGGCGGCGGTGGTGGCGCCGTGGGACGGGGCCGGCGGCCGGCGCCTGGCCGCCTACTTCGTGGCGCAGCCGGGCACCGCCCCCACCGCCACCGAGCTGCGCGCCTTCCTCAAGCAGAGCCTGCCGGAGTACGTACTGCCGCACGCCTTCATGGCGCTGGCGGAGCTGCCCCTGCTGCGCAGCGGCAAGGTGGACCGCAAGGCCCTGCCCGAGCCGCAGGAGGCAGCCGCCGCCGAGGAGCGGCGCGGCCCCCTTCCCGCCACCGCCACCGAGCAGCTGATCGCCGAGGTGTGGCAGGCGGAGCTGGGCCTGGCCGAGGTCTCGGTGCGCGACAACTTCTTCGAGCTCGGCGGCGATTCCCTGGGGGTGGTCAAGGTCGCCGCCGAGCTGGAGTACCGCTCCGGGCTGCGGGTGGACGCCGAGCAGATGATGATCCAGGACCTGGGCCAGCTAGCCGCCGCCGTGGCCGGGGAGTCCCCGGAGGATTCGGCGCGGGCCGCGGCGGCCCCCGAGCGGCCCGACATCGCCCCGTTCTTCATCGGCGCCCCGCAGGGGCAGCTGTACGCCTGTCTCCATCCGGCGGGCCCCTCGCCACGGGCGGCGGTGCTGTGTCCGGCCCTCGGCCACGAGTACCTGTTCACCCACCGCGCCCTGCGCAGCCTGGCCGAGCGCCTGGCGCGGGCGGGGTTGCCGGCGCTGCGGTTCGATTACCCGGGGACCGGCCACTCAGCCGGCGAGCCCGGCGACCTGAGCCTCGAGCACTGCGTTGATTCGGTGACCCGGGCAGTGGCCGCCCTGCGCGATCGCCACCCCGCCGAGGAGGTGCTGCTGGTGGGTCTGCGCCTGGGGGCCACCCTGGCCGCGCGCGCCGCAGAGCGGATCGAGGGCGTCGCCGGCCTGGTCCTGTGGGACCCGGTGGTGGACGGCTCGGCCTATCTGGAGGAAGTGGCCGCCCTCCACCGGCGCTGGCTCGGCGGCCGCGCACCGCTCTTCCGCAGCGAGCCCGGCGGCGCCGAGACGGCGGACCTGGTGGGCATGCCGGTGACGCGGGCGCTGCATGACGAGATCCGGGCCGTGGGTACGGAGGCCTTCGGCGCCCTCGCGGGGCGACCGTCCCTGGTCATCGACAGCCGCCCGGGGGGCGGCCCGGCACCCCTGACGGAGGCGGCCGCCGAGCTCGGCTGGCCGCTGGCCTGCCGCCACCTCCCCTACCCGGAGATCTGGAACCAGGATCCCTACAAGACCCAGCTGCCGCACGAGATCCTGCAGGCCGCAGCGGACTGGGCCGTGGAGGAACGGGCATGAACGAGCAGCTGCTGCGCATCGGGCCCAACCGCCTGGTGGGCGTCGTCACCGCGCCCGGGGCCGCCTCCGGGGCCGCCCGACCCGGCGTGATCCTGCTGAACTCGGGCCTCATCCAGCGGGTCGGCCCCAACCGGCTCTACGTCCGTCTGGCCCGGGCCCTGGCCGAACGGGGCCACCCGGTCATGCGCTTCGACCTCTCGGCCATCGGCGACAGCCCGCGGCGCCTGGACAGCCTCCCCTTCGAGCGCAGCGCGGTGGAGGAGACCGGCGAGGCCATGGCGGCGCTGCGCTCGGGCTGGGGCACCGAGCGCTTCGTGCTGGCCGGGATCTGCACCGGCGCCGTGGTGGCCTTCCGCACGGCGCGGGTGGACGAGGCGGTCAGCGGGGTCGGCATGATCAACCCCCAGGGGCTGACGCCGCGGGACAACGAAGGCACGGAGGACTACCTCGGGCGCCGGGCGGCCAGCCGCTACTACCTGGGGCAGGCCCTGGTGCGGCCGGCCAGCTGGAAGAAGCTGGCAACCGGGCGGGCGGACCTGGGCGCCATCGCACGGGCCTGCGGCCACCGGGTGCGCAGCCTGCTCGGCCGCCCCCCCGGCCTGGACACCCCCGAGGCCCAAAGCATCGCCGAGGACCTCGTGCGCCTGGGAAGGGAGCGGCAGCTGCTGCTCATGTTCTCGGCGGGCGACCCCGGCTACGACGAGCTGGGGCTGATCCTGGGGCAACGCATGCGGGAGGTGCGGGCGGCTGCGGGCACCACCCTGCGGACGATAGCCGGCGCCGACCACATGTTCACGCCGCTCCACCACCAGCACGCCTTCCTCGACCAGGTGGCGGACTGGACAGCAGGCGTCGGCGCGCCCTCTTCCGCACCAGCGGAGGCGGCCCTCTAGTGCCGTCGGCGGGCAGCGATCCGCGGGCCCTCCTGGTGGCCTTCCACTTCCCGCCGGCCCAGGGCAGCAGCGGCCTGCAGCGGACCCTCAGTCTCGCCCGCGACCTGCCTTCCTGCGGCTGGCAGCCGCTGGTGCTGAGCGCTCACCGGCGGGCCTATCCCCGCACCAGCGACCAGCAGCTCGCCGACATCCCCGACGATGTCCCGGTGAGCCGGGCCTTCGCCCTGGACACGGCCCGCCATTTCTCGCTCCGCGGCATCCACTTCCGCAGCCTGGCCGTCCCCGACCGCTGGTGGCCCTGGTGGTTCGGCGGCGTGGTGTCCGGGCTGCGCCTGATCCGCCGTCAGCGGCCGGCGGTGATCTGGTCCACTGCCCCCATCCCCACCGCCCACCTGATCGCCCACACCCTCGCCCGGATAAGCGGGCTGCCGTGGGTGGCGGACATCCGCGACCTCATGACCGAGCCGGACTGGCCGAAGAATCCGCTGGCCTGGCGGCTAAGCCGCTGGATCGAGACGCGTGCGGTGACCGGCAGCCGGCGCGCCGTGGTGGTCTCCCCCGGCCAGCGCGAGGCGTACCTGAACCGCTTCCCGGACCTGGATCCGGAGCGGATCGCGGTGGTGCCCAACGGCTACGACGAGGCAGCCTTCCGCGCCGCGGAGGCCGACCTCGGCCCGGCGTCTGCGGGAAAGGGCCGGCTGCGGCTGGTTCACAGCGGCCTGCTCTACCCCCGGGACCGCAACCCCCGGCCTTTCCTGGAGGCCCTGGCTGCCCTGATGGCCGCCGGGACCATCGCCCGGGAGGAGATCGAGGTGGTTCTCCGGGCCAGCGGTTCGGAAAAGCGGTTCGCGCAGTGGATCCAGGAGCTCGGCCTGGAGGGGGTGGTGGCCCTGGAGCCGGCGCTCGGGTACCGGGACGCCCTTGCGGAGATGATGGCCGCCGACGGCCTGCTGCTCTTCCAGGGCCGCCGATGCCATACCGCCATCCCCGCCAAGCTGTACGAATACATGCGGGCCGGAACCCCCGTGCTGGCCCTGGCCGATCCGGATAGCGCCACCGGCCGGGTGCTGACCCGGGCGGGCTACCCGCACGTGGTGCCCCTGGAGTCCCGGTCGGCCATCGAGCCGGCGCTTACCGATTTCCTGGCCGGTCTCCGCTCGGGTACGGCATTCCGCCCCGGCCCGGAAACGGTCCGGGGCTATTCCCGCGAGGCCGCCGCCCGCGCCCTGGCCCGGATCTTCCACGAAGCCACCGGGCTCGGCCAGCCGGCCATCCCTGCCCCGTCACCGTCGTCGGGGCGGAGGGCCTCCGCCCGATCCCGGCAACCCCGTTAGGAGGCCGCTCCATGCAGCTCCGTCCCTTTTTCCGGGAAGCCCGGGCCGTGCGCAGACAGACAGGCAAGGCAGTGGCCGCCCAGGCCCTCGAGATCGCCCGCCTGGCGCGTGGCACCGGCCAGATCGGGGCGTCGGAATACTACCTGTTCCGGCTCTACGAGGATCGCCGGCTGACCCTGGAGGCCAAGCACGCATTCGTCGGCTGGCGAGGAGAGCGAGCCATCCACGCCCGCTTCAACAACAAGGGATGGCAGGTACTGTCCCTGGACAAGATCGTCTTCCTGTCCCTGCTGCGGGCCGCCGCCCTCCCCCATCCGCCCGTGCGCGCCCTCTACGACCCGGCCGGCCGGTTCCTGGAGGGGATCCCCACCCTGACCACGCCGCAAGCCCTGGCCCGCTTCCTGCTCCACGAGGCGGAATACCCGCTGTTCATCAAACCCAGTCACGGGCAATACGGCAAGGGCGCCCATCTCCTGCGAGGAGCCGACCCGGATAGCCACCGCGTGGTCACCCACCGCGGGGAAATCGATGCCGAGGAGCTCGCCCGCTCGCTGGAAACGCGGCACACCAACGGCCAGATCCTGCAGCAGGCCATTCCGGCCCATCCCGACCTCATACCGGTATGCGGGGAACGGGCCAGCACGGTGCGGCTCACCTCCATCCTGACCCCCCGGGGCGTGCTGCCCTGCAGCGCGGTCTGGAAGATCCCCACGGGCGACAACATCATCGACAATTTCCAGCACGGCCGATCCGGCAATCTCCTGGGGTCCGTTGACCTGGACAGCGGCGCGGTCGTCCGGGTGGTCGGCCCCTCCAGCCACGGCGGGCCGGCCGAGCATGCGCGCCACCCCGATACGAATGCCGCGATCAGCGGCCTGGTCCTCCCCCAGTGGGACGCCCTCCTGGCCCTGGCCCGGCAGGCGGGCTCCCTGATGCCCCGGCTGCGCATCCAGCACCTGGACATCGCGCTCAGCCCCGGCGGGCCCTGGCTGCTGGAAATCAACGCCCCCGGGAACTTCGATCTCCACCAGCACGCCTCGGGCGAGGGCTTCCTCAAACCCCGAGTGAGGGAGGCCCTCGCGGAATGCGAGCAGTCCGAGCGCGAAGAGCGGCGGACCATTCAGTCCCTCGGCCCAGCCACCCCGAGCGGCGCCTGATCCGCCAACCGGCTCAGGCGTAGTCGGGATACCGCTGTGCGAGCTGCCCCCGAAAGGCCTCGAGGTCGGCGTCCAGCACCCCGCTGTCGGCCACCTGCTGGGGCCCGTCGAGATTGCCGCCGATATTCACCTCCAGCACCACCGGCCCCTCTGCGCCCAGGGCGATGTCCCAGAACTGCAGACGCAGGGCGGGGAAGATGGTCGCGGCCTGCAGGCAAAGCGCGCGCACCCGGTCCCACTCGGGGATTGCGAACCCCTCGAACGACCGCCCGGTATCGGGGTGGGTCCGCACCTCCCGTTTGCCCACCCCGGAGCCGCCGATTACCCGCAGGATCCGACCCGTTTCCGGATCCACCCTCGCCACCAGGTTCCCCAGCATTCCGCGGTCGAAGTTGTCCACCATGTTGGCTCCGGTGGGGATCTTCCAGATCGCCCGGAACAGCCGGGGGCCAGCGTCCGGGACCATGACGATCAACCGCAGGCTCGAAAGCCGGGGGCCGCAGATCGCCGCCGTGGCCGGATGCGGCGTCACATAGTCCTGGAACAGATAGCCGCTCTGCCAGGGATAGACGCCGTCCCGGGGGCGGCACTGGGCCACGAACTCCATCATCGGCATGCGCTCGCCGGACAAGAGCTCGATCTCATCGGGCCCCGCCAGGTGCCGGGCAGCTCCGAAGCTGCCCCGGCCGAAGGAGCCGTGAGCCGGCTTGGAGAAGAACGGATAGGGCATGCCCTCGCGCAGGAAGGCGGCGAGCTCTGCCGGGGTATGCAGCTGGCGGGCGGGCCCGAAAAACCGGCCGCTCGGGTGATAGACCGCCCGCACCTCCGGCGTGGGGATGCCCAGGCCGCGGAATACGCTGTACTGGATCAGCTTGTCGGTGGTAACCCCCAGCCAGGACCCGGCGTTCAGCTGACGGTCGAGCTCCGCTTCCATGCGCCAGCCGGCGAACCGGGAGCGCTCGGTTGACGTGAAGCGGCCCTTGTACAGGCCGTACTTGTAGTACTCCGACGCCCCCAGCCTCCCCGGCCCGAATCGGAGCGTCAGCATCTCCCACAGCTGGACGGGGACAGGCCGTTCCCGCCGGGCGGTCCACAGCAACGGGACAAGTCGGAACTTTCCCAGAAGCTTCGACAATCGGTTCATTATTCGCCCTTACCCGCTTGTTGGGAGAGATAATTCAATTCCATATCATGTTTCTCACTGAATTCAGGAGGATTTCTCAAAACTGTAAAAACATTTGACAGAAGGGGGGACGGCCCTTGCGAACCCCACTAGAGTAGTCTTATATGGTACTTAGGTGGATTGGCAAGGGCTCGCCTGCCTTCAAAAAGTTTCGACCGTCGGGGCGAATCCCGGCAAGGGGGCGGAATTGCGTCTGGGAAGGGCCTCTCTTTTGGCTGCCGCCCTCATTGCGGGGCTGGTCATTACGGCGACCGCGCTGGCGGGCAAGGACTTTCGCTTCAGCACCAATCCGCCCGACAAGCAGTACGACTATTTCCATCCCGGCCGCCATGGTGGCCAGCTGCTTCACAACGTGGAGCAGGCCCACCTGGTGCCGGGCATCCGCCAGCTGGCGGAGGGCGACTTCCGGCACGCCCACAACAGTCTGGATTTCGTCCTGCGCTGGTACCCCAACCACCCGCGCGCCCTGAACCTGTACTCGCAGCTGGCCATGAAGCGCGGCCAGCCGGACTCGGCCCTGGCCTATCTCGACTACGCCCTGCGCTTCCGGCCGCGCGACCTCTCCACGCACATCATCTACGGCATCCACCGCTACCGCATGGGCGACTTCCGCAAGGCGGCCGGGCGGTTCCGGGAGGCGCTCGACCTCGACCCGCAATCGGCCGAGGCCCATTACAACCTGGGGCTCACCTACGTCGAGCTGAGGGAATACGACAAGGCCCGGGTCCAGGCGCGCAAGGCCTACGATCTGGGCTATCCGCTCCCCGGCCTGCGCGAGAAGCTCCGGGACCGCGGCGAATGGCCCCGCACCAGCACCGCGAGCGCCCCCCGATGAGCCGGGCCGCCACGGGCGCTGCGGGGTCCGGCCTTTGACGGGGATCTGGGGCTGGCTCGGCGGCACTCCGGCGGACGGGCCCGGATGGCTGTCCGCCCTGGGAGGGGGCGCCGGGGCCGGGGACCGCCGCATCGCGGACGGCGCGGCCGTGGCGGGCGCGGACGGCGAGCTGGTGGTGGGCCGGCTGTCGGGCCTGCTGATCGCCTGCGCCGGGGGGCCCGGACTGGCGGAGGACGGCGGGGAAACGCCGGTGACCCTGGCAGAGCTGGCGGCGGCCTACCGGCGGGCGGGCCCGGAGCTGCCCGACCGGCTCGCCGGTCCCTTTGCCCTGGCCGTGCTGGAGCCGGACACCGGACGGGGACTGCTGGCCGTGGACCGGATGGGCGTTTTCGATCTGGCCTATGCCCACACCGGCGGCGCCCTGCTGTTCGGCCCCCGGGCCGACGCCCTGGCCGCCGACCCTCGCTGCCGCGCCGAGATCGACCCGCAGGCGCTGTACGACTACGTCCATTTCCACATGATCCCGCGCCCGGATACCGCCTATCGAGGCGTCCGCCGCCTGCTCCCGGGCGAGAGCCTGGTCCTCGGGCCGGAGGGCCCGCGGCCCCGCCGCTACTGGCTGCCCAGCTTCCAGGACGCGGGGCGAACCCCGCTCGGCGAGCTTGAAGAAGAGTTCTGCAGCGGGCTGCGCGCGGCCGTCGCCCGCCGGGCCCGGCGCGGGCCGGTGGGGACCTTCCTCAGCGGCGGCACCGACAGCTCCACCCTCACCGGGCTCCTGGGCGAGATCACCGGCGAAGCGCCGCGGGCCTACTCCATCGGCTTCGATACCCCCGGCTACGACGAGCTTGAATACGCCCGCATCGCCGCGCGCCGCTTCGGCGCGCGCCACCGCGAGTACATCGTCACCCCCGCCGACGTGGCCGCCGCCATCCCGCGCATCGCCGCCGGTTTCGACCAGCCCTACGGCAACGCCTCGGCGGTGCCCACCTACTACTGCGCCCGGCTCGCGGCCGAGGACGGCATCACCGCCCTGATCGGCGGCGACGGCGGCGACGAGCTGTTCGCCGGCAACGCCCGCTACGCCAAGCAATGGGTGCTGTCGCTTTACGAACGGATCCCGGCGGCGCTGCGCGGCGGCCTGATCGAGCCCGCCCTGCACCACCTCCCCGGCGCCGGAGGCATCCCGCCGCTGCGCAAGCTGCGCAACTACGTGCGCCAGGCCGCCCTGCCCGTCCCCGAGCGCCTTCAGGCCTACAACCTGCTGGCGTTCCTGGGCCCGGAGCGGGTGTTCACCGACGACTTCCTGGAACGGGTGGACACCACCCGCCCGCTCGAGATGAGCCGCCGGGAATACAGCCTGTACCGGGACTTCCACCCCACCAACCGGCTGCTGGCCCTGGACATGAAGTTCACCCTGGCCGACGACGACCTGCGCAAGGTGTGCGGCGCCAGCGCCCTGGCCGGCGTAGAGGCGCGCTTCCCGTTCCTGGACGAGGCGGTGGTGGCCCTGGCGGCCCGCGTGCCGCCGGGCCAGAAGCTGCGCGGCACCCGCCTGCGCCATTTCTTCAAGCGCGCCCTGCGCGACTACCTGCCGCCGGAAACCCTGGCCAAGGAGAAGCACGGCTTCGGCCTGCCCTTCGGCGTCTGGCTGCGGCAGGATCCCGCCCTGCGCGAGCTGGCCGGCGACAGCCTGCAGACCCTGCGCAACCGGGAGGTGATCCGCAGCGGCATCATCGACGACCTCACCGGGCCCCGCATGGACGAGCACGCCGCCTACTTCGGGACCCTGGTCTGGGTGCTGATGATGCTGGAGCAGTGGTATCAGACCCGCACGGCGACGACGGTGCCGAAGCCGGCCACGGTGGATTAGCCGGCCCCGGGCGCCAGCGCCCCTGGAGCGAGGGTCACCCGCCGGACCGGCCGTAGGCGCCCATGACGGCGGGGCCCTGGCGATCTTCCGTGGCGGCGGGATGGGCGTACTGGCGCGCAGGCGGCTCCACCCCCGGTGCGGCGGGACGGGTTTCCTCGCGATGCAGCCGCTCGTCCCGGTAAAAACCGGCGGGCGACCGGCTGTACAGGTTGTCGGCAAAGCGGGCGCTGCGGTCCTCCCCCGCGTAGACCAGCTTGCCCCCCTGGGCGGGCAGGGCCACCACATTGTTGACCACCCGCAGCTCCAGGGGCGGCGTGCCGGATGCCGGGCCATTGTAGCTCTCGGCCAGGAACGAGGTGTTGCTGCCCCCCTGCTTCCAGTAGCTGTTGTAGGCGACCTCTGCCTTCGCCTCCTGCACCGGACAGGTGCGGAACGGCGGCCCGGGCGTTCCGTCCCCGCGGTTGTGGACCTTGATGGCATTGCCGGGACCGTCGTGGCGGGAGAACAGGACATTGCCGATCACCCGGTTGGCGCCGCACCCCCAGACGTCGATGAGGGCGGCGTCGGTGGCGCGGGTGTTGCGCACGTAGTTGTAGCGGATCTCGGTAGCCACCGAGGCGGCCTTGATGAAGTGGCCGTCGCTTCCCCCGTAGAGGTAGTTACCCTCCACAACCAGCTCATCAAGCTCGCCGCCGTAGATGAAGTGGGCCAGCTCGTCGCGGTCGTCCATGCCGTACAGGACGGAATCGCGCACCTCCAGGCGATGGGCCCGTGAGGCGAACACCCCCATGCCCGAGTCGTGGATGACCATGTCGCGCAGGATCAGGGTGCCCGCGGTGTGGTGCTGCCAGATCGCCTTCTCGCCCCGGATCCCGGAAACCTCCAGGCCGCGGATGGTGACCGTCCCCGGCGCCATGTCCACCAGGGCCCCCTTGCCCCGGCAGATCTTGTCGTGGAAGTGGGGGCGCCCGCTCAGGGGCCGGATGGTCACCGGCTTGGTGATGGTGGCGCACTGGGCGTAGCTTCCGTCAGCCACGCCCACCACCCCGCCCGGCGGGGCGGCGTCCAGGGCGGCCTGGAGGGTGGCATGGAGGTGCTGATCCCCCACGCAGGCGTCCACCGGGCAGGGCTCGGGCTTGTTGCCGAGGGCGTCGGCGCTCAGGCGGAAGGTCCACACGTCGCCGGGAATGCGCTTTCCGCCTCCGCGGGGGATGTGCAGCATGTAGTAGCGCCCGGTCGCCGGATCGCGGTCGAGGACGTCCCAGCGCGGGGTCGCATCCGCCGGGGCCGCCCCGCGCAGGAAGAGCTGCTGCCAGGAGTCGGCGGCCGGATCGTAGGCCAGCATTCGGTTGAAGCTTTCCCCCCCGTCCACGAAGATCACGCGCTGGATCTCCGGGGCCCACTCCATGGAGACGCTGAACGGGGCATCCCGTAGGGGCGGCGGGGAGATGCGCGAAACCTTCCCGCTATCCAGATCCACCCGCATCAGAACCCGCTTGTGCAGGACCAGCCAGTCATCCCAGGGCGGCACGAAGACGGCATAGATCTCGCTGAACTTCCGGTAGGGGAAGCCGGAGGCCCGCTTGACCCAGCCTCCGTCCTCCAGCAGGTAGCCGGCGCTGTCGCAGCCGGAAAACAGGGCCAGGGTGCGGTGGGCGGGATCGTAGGCAAGGGCGGTGGCGAAGGAGCAGCCGGAAAGCTCCGCGGCCCCGGGGTAGCTCGGCGTGACCTCCTCCCAGGCCCCGTCCGGCTGGCTGGGGTCGTGCGCGGAAGAGGCCATGGCCCCCCACTCATCGCCCTTGGCCGGGTCGTAGCACCACAGGCCGTCCTTGAGCTCGCAGTACTCCCCCCGCTCCGGCCACCAGGCATGGCGGGCGTAGGAATGGGCCGGCAGCAGGCGGCCCTTGGGCGAAAGGAAGTCCGGGCTCCCACCCCCGCCGATGGCATTCTTCAGCCCCTCCTTCTGCTCGGCGGTCAGGTGATCCCAATGGGAGAAGTCGCGCCAATCCTCCATGGAGGTCAGCTGCACCCATCGGTTGCGCGCGATATCATAGGCATCGATATCGTTGCCGGGGTGGCTCTTGTGGGCGCCGCCCCAGTACCACAGATAGCCGCCGCCCACCACCGAGCCCGAATAGCCCCGTTTCTCCGGATAAGGCGACGAGCACAGGGCCCCCTCACAGGGCTTCGCCTGCAGCCGCACCCAGGTATTGGCCGGGATCTCCGCCGGCGCTGGACCGGCCCCCACCAGCAAGACCCCCGCGACCAGGATCCCGATTCCGGACCGGATCCGGAGGCGGGCCGAACGTTTGATGCTATTCCCCATGGGTCGACTCCTCATACAGGGTCCCCGGCCGGCTGGCGCCAGCCACCGCCAGGATCCGCTGCACCGCCTCGGGGGCAAGCTCGTAGCGCCAGTGCTCGGCCGCCCGGGCGGAGTCCTTGTAGACGCTGAAATAGCCGCCGCGGTCGCCGCGGGTGCTCGCCCCCAGGAACTCCTCGGTCTGGGGATCCATGCCCAGGCCGGCGCGCCGGAGCATGCGTTCGGTGGTGGCCAGCGGCGCCCGGCACAGGTCCTCGTAGCGCACCACCTCGAAGCGGTCGCTGCCCGCCACCGCGGTCAGCGCCGTCTCGTTGAACAGCACCCAGCGCCAGGCCAGGCGCTCCTCCGGGGTCACGGTGCGCAGGTGGTCCAGGCCCAGGCCGAAGCGCCGGCCGGCCTCCGACTCCACCAGCAGCCGCAGCACGCCGTAGTCCTCGCTGGCCGGGGTGGCGCTGGTGAAGCGCCGGTCCCGCTCGCCGCGCAGGACGGAGGCCACGAAGCCGCAGGGATGGCGGACCAGCAGGACGCCCCGGGCGTCCGGAAGCGCCTCGGAGATCAGGCCCAGGCGGCCGACGGATTCGATGGATTTCCAGACCACCGTCACCCCCTCGAGGCGGCCGGGCCGGATCGCCGCGGGTACGGGGCACTCCCCGCGCAGCCTAGCCACCAGCCGGGCGCCGGCCACCCCGGTGCGCAGCCAGCGCTGCCGGGCCGCCGAGAGGTAGCGCTTGGCGAAGACGGGGGTGCTGCCCGCCACCTTGGTCTCCCGCCGCGCCGGCAGCCCGCCTGCGAAGTCCCGGATCCGGGAAAGCTCCTCCTCGCTGCCGGCCCCTTCCGCCACCAGCGGCACCGGCGCCAGGGCCGACCAGCTGTCGGGCTCGTGCCGATAGAGGGTGTCGGGATGGCTGTCGAAGATCTTTCCCGCCCAGGTGGTCCCGGAGCGGGGCAGCCCGAACAGCAGCACCAGCGGCAATCCCTGCATGGTTTACGCCCTCTTCTTGCCGGACCGCCTAGCAGGCCCGGAGGCTCTGCCACAGAAGCCGCCCGACGAAACGCTCCGGCGAACGGTCCCACGGCGTGAAGCGGCGGAGCTGATAGGGGTCCGCCCGCCCCGCCCGATTGGCCCCGCGCGCGGTGGAGACCGCCCCGCGGAAGCCGAGGCCGCGCACCATGGCCACGTGGTCCGCGGTGTAGTCCCGTCCGGGGCGGCCGTTGGGAAACGCGAACAGGGGCACCCGCTCCCCCAGCAGCCCCTCCAGGGCGTCGCGGCCATCGGCGATCTCCGCCCGGGCCTCGGTATCGGGGATGCGGGCCAGAATGGGATGGGTGACGGTGTGGGCCCCCACCTCCATCCCGGCCGTCCGCAGGGCCCGCACCTGGGCCGGAACCATCATGAGCCCCGCCGGGGCCCGGATGCCCGCCGCCTCCAGCAGTCCCGCCACGGCCTCGTCCCGCTCGTCGCGCCCGACCCGGCGGAGGGCGTCGAGGATCGCCGTCAGCGCCGCGCGGCGCCCGGTCCCGGCTTCCGCCGGCAGCACGCCCAGTCCCGCGGCCCGGGCGTCCACCCGTTCGCCGGGCATGGCGCGCACCGCCTCCACCACCGCGTCGTTCCACATGCAGCCGCCCAGGGTCCCGGTGGTGACGAAGAAGGTGGCGGGCAGCCCCGCCTCCCGGAGGATGGGAAGGGCGCGCTCATGGTTGTCGGCGTAGCCGTCGTCGAAGGTCACCGCCACCGCCCGGGCCGGCAGGCTGCCCGCGCGCAGCCGCTCCACCGCCTCGCCCAGCGGCAGCACCCGGAAGGCCGAGGCCAGGGCCCGCACCTGCCAGCGGAGCTCGGCCTCGGTGACGTCGCCGGGACGCAGCGGGTCCGGCTCGGGCAGCACGCGGTGGTAGATGAGCACGGTCAGCCGGC
>Ga0102944_1001554_pt1 | contig 15050 bp, 11 predicted proteins | sample SalPonD_shore_MG_FD_78172 | JGI IMG/M metagenome (GOLD analysis project Ga0102944, IMG submission 78172) | Salt pond soil microbial communities from South San Francisco under conditions of wetland restoration - Salt Pond MetaG... | ecosystem: Environmental > Aquatic > Marine > Intertidal zone >...
CAGAGGGAATTGCCACAGCCGAAGTATTGCGTTCGGGAGACGCTGGAGGCGGAGGTGTGAAATATATTGCCCAGGCCGGAATTATCGGAGCCTTATTCAAATTCGGCGACACCGGTTTACGCCTGTGGACCGGAGTGATTGAAACGGCATCCAGAGTGGGTTCCTCCATTGCGTATTTCGGCTCAAACCTCTCGCCGGCGCTGGTATCAGTGGGATACATTGTCGGCATCAACATTGCGGTGCTCGTATTTCTGGGTGGTGCGCTCAACTGGCTGGTCGCCATACCAATCTATGCTGCTCTTCACGCCTGGCCCATGTCCGGTGGAGAGCCCATGGCTGCCGTGGAATGGGCAGGTGAAATCTGGTCATCACACACCCGATTTCTGGGAGTCGGTGCGATGGTGATCGGTGGACTCTGGGCCCTTATCAATCTTCGATCTTCGGTGATAACCGGCATCAAATCAAGTCTGGAAACCTACCGGCGTGGTGCCGCCTCGAGGTTCAGCGCTATCGCACGAACGGATCGGGACACTCCGATCAAATGGGTTGGTATTCTGCTGCTGATTTCGCTGCTCCCCATTTTTGCGTTGTATGTTTATATCATACAGAGTGCAACACCGTCAATCTTCATGGCCGTGGTCATGTTAATCGCCGGATTTTTATTTTCTGCCGTTGCTGCCTACATGGCCGGTCTGGTCGGCAGTTCAAATAATCCGATATCGGGTGTGACCATCGCCACAATCCTGTTTTCTTCACTGATGCTGCTTGCCTTATTGGGCACGGGAAGTGCGAAGGGCCCTGCAGCCGCAATTTTCGTCGGTGCGGTAGTTGCCTGTGCAGCGGCAATCGGCGGCGATAACATGCAGGATCTCAAAGCCGGTTACCTGGTAGGCGCGACTCCCTGGAAACAGCAGGTCATGCAGATGGTTGGTGTGGTAACGGCGGCTTTGGTCCTGGGACCGGTGCTCATCCTCATTGAAAATGCGTATGGTATCGGCGTTCCCACCGAGGCGCACCCCAATCCGCTGGCGGCTCCACAGGCCACGCTTATGGCGTCCGTGGCTGACGGGGTCTTTAACCAGAACCTCCCCTGGCTGATGATCATTATCGGCATGCTCGTCGCTGTAGGGGTCATCGTGCTCGATAAAATTCAGGAACGCCGGAACGCCGATTTTCGATTACCGGTGCTGGCGGTAGCTGTGGGTATCTATCTTCCGTTTGAATTATCGGTGCCGATTTTCTTTGGTGGTATCGTGGCCTGGATGGTCCAGCGGGGGCTGAATAAACGGAAGGCAATTGCCACCGATGGCGATCTCGAAAAATTAGAGACCGCCGGTGAACGCGCCCAGAATCGTGGCCTGCTCTTCGCATCCGGCTTAATCACCGGGGAGGCACTGGTGGGCATCCTGATGGCCATCCCAATTGTTATCGCGGGGAACGCCAATGTGCTGGCCATCGTTCCTGAGCCGATTGGAACCTGGCCGGGAATTGTCCTTCTCTTGCTGGTGATCCTCTGGCTGGGGAAAGTGGCTTCACCCAGACAGGATGTCCGGGAAATATGGTGAGGATGATCGATAGCCGGAAATAAGAGGTCTGTAGTCTTCCGGTATCTGCTGGCAATTCAAGAAGTTTGGCACAAAAGCATATCTGTGGGATATGCAGAGAGTAGTTCAATCTGCGGCTGAATTCTTTCCTGACATCATCCATGGTAGGCTACCAGGTCGTTTTCATTAATTATCATCGACCGGGTCAACCACACACAACTTCTCAACAAATCAGCCATCCGGGTCGATATTATTCACTGGGAGCGATGATAGATTGTACGAGATTCCAGAGATAGATACCTGAAAGAACCATATGAGACCGTATGACAGTTACAGCTGAAATACTCCGCCAGTTGCCAAAATCTGATCTTCACTGCCATCTCGACGGATCCCTGCGTATAGACACCATCCTGGATCTGGCCGGCCGGCAGGGGGTGGCACTCCCCGGGTCCGACCCGTCGGGATTAAAACGAGCCGTCTCTGTGGACTCTGCCACTTCTTCACTGGAAGAATATATTCACAAGTTTGACATTACCCTGTCTGTACTTCAGACTCCCGAAGCCCTGGAGCGTGCCGCTTATGAACTGGCCGAAGATGCCGCCCGGGAGAATATCCGGTATCTGGAGGTCCGTTACTCCCCCATCCTGCATATGAAACGTGGTATGCACGAAATCGACACCGTTGAGGCAGTGTTGCACGGTCTCCGAAGGGCCGGACAGGATTACCGGATACGGACCGGAGTGATTGTCTGTGGCATCCGGAGTATCAGTCCGGCGGTTTCCTTTCAGCTGGCGGAACTGGCAACGACCTATAAAGGAAAGGGGGTCCTCGGGTTTGATCTGGCGGGAATAGAGGAAAATTATCCTGCCAAAGATCACCGGGAGGCGTTTTATCTGATTCTGAATAACAATATCAACACCACTCTGCACGCGGGGGAAGCGTTTGGCCCGGAAAGTATCCACCAGGCACTGCATTACTGTAACGCGCACCGCATCGGTCACGGCACCCGGCTGAAAGAGGATGGGGATTTACTGAACTATGTAACCGATCATCGGATTCCACTGGAGATCTGCCTGTCGAGTAATGTGCACACCCGAAGCGTCTCCGGCTTCGAGCAACATCCCATCCGGTTCTATTTCGATTATGGCGTTCGGGTTACCCTGAATACGGATAATCGGCTCATTTCCGATACTACGCTCAGCCGCGAATTTCAGATCGCCCATCACTATTTCCAATTTACTTTAAAAGAGTTCAAGGAGATTATTATCAATGGGTTTAAGAGCGCGTTTCTTCCTTATCGGGAACGCAGACAAATGATAGAAGAGGTCGTTGCGGAATTAGAAAACTTCTGAGAGAACCGTATTCCGGAGATATTCATGGAGTGGCGATTTCCCGAACCGGCTCCCAACAATCTCTGGGAATAAATAGATAAGTCGGGAGAGAGCGTGCCACCCGGTTCCAAGTGGATTCAGGCGAGATGGTCCGCCTGGAGATTGATCATCTCAATGGCAGCCAGTGCCGCATCCCAACCCTTGTTGCCGGCTTTTGTCCCGGCCCGCTCCAGCGCCTGTTCAAGGGTATCGGTGGTTAAAATGCCAAAAATCACCGGGATCTCCGATTCCAGGCCGACTTGCGCGACCCCTTTTGCCGCTTCGCTGGCAATATAATCGAAATGCGGCGTGGCGCCACGAATCACTGCACCCAGGCACAGAATGGCATCATACTGTCCCGATTGGGCGGCCTTCTTTGCCATATAGGGAATCTCAAATGCTCCGGGTACCCAGTAGAGGTGGATATCGTCACTATTTCCACCATGTCTGACAAAACAATCTTCGGCACCCGCAATTAATCTGGACGATATCATTTCATTAAATCGCGCCGCGACTACACCGACCCGCTTGCCGACCGCCGTTAGCCGTCCTTCGTGTACCTGTGCCATGTTTGCTCCCTGTCTTTTGGTGTTGATTCTCACTCAGGCTCCAGCATCCGTAACAGATGGCCCAGTTTATCCCGCTTGGTTTGCAGATAATGCCGGTTATTATCGTTCGATTCCATTTCGATGGGAATGCGTTCGGTAACTTCCAGACCGTGTCCGGTTAACCCGATGAACTTCTGAGGATTGTTGGTCAGCAGCCGCATTTTTCGCACCTGCAAATCAGTCAGGATTTGGGCTCCTATCCCATATTCCCGCATATCCGGCACGAATCCCAGCTCTTCATTCGCTTCCACGGTATCGAAACCTTCTTCCTGCAACTTATAGGCAAGAATTTTATGCTTTAACCCGATACCTCGCCCTTCCTGCCTGAGATATAACACCACCCCCTGCCCGGCTTCATGGATACGCTGCATCGCAAACTCCAGCTGCTCGCCACAGTCACATCGCTGGGAGCCAAAGACATCCCCGGTGAGGCATTCGGAATGAACTCTCACCAGGACCGGTTCATCCGGCGTGATTGTCCCTTTGACCAGTGCAATATGACTGGAATGGTCCAACAGATTCTGATAGAGATTGAGTGTCCACTCACCAGTCGTGGAAGTCGGGAGATTCACCGTCTCAATCCGCTTCACCAGCTTTTCTTTATGCCGGCGATACCGGATCAAGTCGGCGATCTGAATAATGGGAATATCGTACTTTTCCGCCATCACCTTCAGTTCGGGCATCTTTGCCATACTGCCGTCTTCGGACATGATTTCACACAACACGCCCATGGGAGTCAGACCGGCGAGGGTCGCCAGATCGACCGCTGCTTCGGTGTGTCCGGCCCGCTTCAACACTCCTCCCTCCTTTGCCACAATCGGGAAAATGTGACCGGGACGGGCAAAATCACCGGGGCTCACCGAATCGTCAGCCAGGGCCTGTATTGTCAGCGCCCGATCCTGGGCGGAAATCCCGGTTGTGGTGCCGATTCGATAATCCACACTGACGGTGAACGAGGTGTTATGGAGAGCGGTGTTCTCCCGTTCCATCGGCTCCAAATGATATCGGGCAGCCCGGTCCGCTGTTAACGGCACACAGATCAATCCCCGGGCATGTTTCGCCATGAAGTTGACCGCGTCCGGGGTCACTTTTTCCGCCGCCATAATGAGATCACCTTCATTCTCCCGATCTGCGTCATCGACTACGATAATGAACTTCCCCTGACGAAACCTCTCGATTGCTTGTTGCACAGTGCTGAATTGCATAACCTCAATATCCTTGTTCTGTTAACCAATCAAAAGTCATGCGTGAGGTGGAGTGTCGCTCCAGATGATGCTCGACATATTTGCTGAGCATATCCACCTCAATATTGACCGCATCACCAACCTGTTTATGCTGTAAATTTGTATGACGCATGGTATGCGGAATAGCCGCGATCTCTATAGTATCAGCCTGCAGTGATGCGATCGTCAAACTGATACCATCCACTGCAATGCTCCCCTGATTCACGCAATACCTGAGCAGATCCCTGCCCGGGCGAATCCCCAGGACAGCATGATCGTCCTGCCGGTGAAATTTTACCAAGGCAGCGGTACCATCGACATGCCCTTGTACAAAGTGTCCCCCGAAGCGGTCTCCGGCTGCCAGTGCGCGCTCGAGGTTCAACTGCTCTCCCGGTTGATAGCGGGAAAATGTGCTCTTTCGCACAGTCTGTGGTACGACCTGCACGTGAAAGTAGTTCGGGCCCGTCTCCACCACCGTCAGACAGACACCATTGATATTGACACTGTCGTCAACGGCGAGGTCCTCCGTGACAGTCGACGCCCGGACTGTGATATCGTAGCGATCACCCCGTCTCACCAAATCATCAAGAATCCCGATTTCTTCAATTAAACCTGTAAACATTTTATTCACTTATTGCTTCGATATCGTATACACACATCATCTCCAAAGTGCATCACATCGAAAACCTTCCAGGGGATGGCCCGCTCCAGGGGCAGCTCCACCTGATGAAAGGGCGACAATCCCTGGCCAATAATTTTCGGGCCGGTCATGATAATCAATTCATTCACCAGGCCAGACTGCAGGAGCGAAGACGAAATCTCCGCCCCGCCTTCCACAAACACCGACAGGATGTTCCTCTCCCGGTAGAGTGTGGTCAGGATGTTCTCCCAGGCGATGAAATCGGCGTCATCTTCCCGAAGGATCAGCTGTTCGAAATCAAAGGAATTTCCCGACCGTCCATTGCCGGCAGTGTTGGTGGTAATCACAATCGTCTCGGCATGACGATCGGTAAATACTTTGGCTTGCTGCGGGGCCAGTTGTTCCGGATCAATGATGACCCGCGTCGGATTTACCCCGGAAGTCGTCCGAACGGTCAGCGACGGGTTATCAGCCTTAATGGTGCCTCCTCCCACCAGAATCGCATTATGTTCGGCCCGCCACTGATGCACCTGTTCACGGCTTTTCGGGCCGGTGATCCACTGGCTTTTCCGCTGGTGGTCTGCAATAAACCCGTCGATGGTCACGGCCAGTTTAAGTGTCACCCAGGGCATTCCGGTATTCATCTGGTGTATAAAGCCCCGGTTGAGTTCAAAGCATTCCGCTTCCAGCACCCCAACGACAACTTCCAATCCTGCGGCTTCGAGCTGTTGAATCCCCTGACCGTTCACTTTGGGGTTCGGATCCTGGAGGCCGATTACAACCCGCTTTATCCCTGCGTCCAGAATCTGTGGAACACAGGGCGGTGTATTGCCTTTGTAGGTACATGGTTCAAGATTGACATAAAGGGTTGCTCCGTCGGGAGAATCCGCAGCGTTCCGCAATGCATTCACTTCAGCATGTGCTTCACCGTATTTCTCGTGAAATCCCTCCCCAACGATACGATCTTCTTTAACCAGAACGGCCCCGACGAGCGGATTCGGATGGACACGCCCCTGGCCCCGTCGTGCGAGTTCCAGGGTCCGTTGCATGAAGTGCCTGTCTTTCTCCATAAAAAAACGCCCTCTTCATAATTCAGGGCGTTGGGAGATGCCGATCACCCACCCCGGTGATCAGCTGGATCACAATGTCGTCTTCTCCCTTCCGGACTCTACCGTCGGCACCGGACTTTCACCAGTTCTGTCTTTCCCTTTTTCGGAAAGACTCGCGGGCTTATTTCCCGATGTATCCCGGGAACATCACCGCCGGTCTGGAATTCTCCGACTATATGCCGGAGTCACCATGCCCCGAAGACTTGTTCGAATTTACTTTTTACTGTCGTGAGACGCAAGGAGAAATGCGCGCTAAAATATGAAAGGTTCCGGAATGAACGATCCCAGGAAGATGGCCAGCGCAATCCATCCGATGACTTTTTGATGCGGAGCCAGCGGCTCGTTTGTTTCCATGATTGGCGGATGCTGAATTCGGATGAGAAAAAATATCAGTGCGGCCCAGATGAGCCAGTTGAGTGAGAGGAAACTCAGCGGTATCAAGGCCACGAACGCAATCCGGGCGATCCAGGCGTGCTTTTTCCCGAACATCGCGTACGCGATATGCCCGCCGTCTAGCTGTCCGATGGGCAATAAGTTCAACGCAGTAACCAGTAATCCTATCCATGCGGCAAATCCCACCGGACTGAGCATAATATCCTGGCTTGGCCCCAGATCGGGATACATCGCATGCGTGGCCAGCCACATGAACAGCGAATCTCCGAGCTGTAATCCGGCTTCAAACGAGGACGTATCCACCACAGTGGACATCTCCAATCCCAGAAACAGGGCGGGGATAGTCACAATGAACCCGGCAATCGGACCCGCTGCGCCGATTTCCAGGAGCGCCCGTTTATTGACGATGGGAGACTTCATTTTAATGAAGGCGCCAAAGGTACCGATGAATGTCGGCGCAGGGATAAAATATGGTAAGGTGGCTTCGACAGCGTGATATTTTGCTGCCAGATAATGTCCGGTTTCATGTGTGCCGAGAATCAATAGCAGTGTGAGCGAGAAGGGAAGTCCATACCGGAGGTCGGCAAGGTTCGGCCAGGGGACCACCCCTTCCATGAGGGCACCCGCGAACAGAGTGGTGAATACGGTCAACAGGAACAGAAGCCCATGAAGCCAGTACTTGGGCCTGTCACCTGCATACCCGGGCGCCGTAAGGCGTATCACCCCCTTGCCCTCGTCGTTCTTTACCTGGAACCGGACGTTCCCGTTTTGATTCCGAAGCAAATCTTCCGCAAAGTGGTGGGCATTCTCGAATTTCCACAATCCCTGGATAAAAACTGCATCTTTCGATTCGCTGACGGCATGGACGTCGAGGAAGGGCTCCACCTGCCGCTGTATGTCAACCCGGGTTTCCTGATTTATCCCGTTATCCTTCATGCACCTCCTTTTCTGCCTACCGTCTAATTTATAATATCATGTGACGGTGTAAAAGTTTTAATCCAGATCACATCCGTATTATTATTTCTGGTTATATTTAAGCCAGACACAGGGAAGAATTACTTGCCATAGAATATACGAATATGTATTCTTTCGACCATATGTGGACTTTATACTCAGGAATCTCTGAAAAGATCCGAAAATAGCTATATATCAGGAAAACAAGGAGGTAAATATGAAGGTTCTGAGGTACATGATTACCGCGGTCATGCTTTGGGCTCTGGCTGTGCCGGTATGTGCACAGGATGGCAACGGATTCAGCTTTACGGATCAGCTGGAAAGTCTTGCGGAGACCAATGCAGAAGGATACGTAAAACCCCTGGCTACCAGTACCGGGATCGGGCTGAATGGTGGTGTGTACAGAACAGCGAAAGTACACAGATTATTGGGATTCGACATCTCTTTGAATGTGTCGGGAATTCTCGTCCCGGACTCAGCAAAATACTATACTTTTGACACATCGGCCCTGGGAAGCACCTCCATTACCGTTGGCGGATCCGACGTTTCGCTGGATCTTTCCCAACTCTACCCTTCAGTGCCTGATGCCCCGACCTTTTTCGGACCGAAGGAAACTCCGGACCTCACCGCTGACGAAACTTACGCCAGAGAAACTATTGTCAGCCAGATTGCAGCTGATAAAGGAAAATCCGAAGACCAGGTGAATACACAGTATGGTGATGACATAGATAATGCCATCAGTCAGCAATTGCCCACGGTACCGGTGCCGCAAGGAGCACTCGATCAGGGAGTATGGGCTATCCCCAGCGCCCAGGCGAGTGTCGGACTGCCGTTCGGAACAGAGGTCAATGTACGATATGCTCCTCCCTACGATCTGGGGGAAGAAATCGGTGAACTCTCATTGTTCGGCATCGGCGGCCGGATTAGCATCGACCAGTTTATACCTATCCCGTTCTTCCCGCTTGATATCGCAACCGGGGCATTCTTCCAGAATATTGAGTTGGGACCTGTGAAAATTAACTCCAATATAATACATGCTGAAATCAGCAAGAGCCTGCCGGTCTTTACTCTCTACGGTGGAGTCGGCCTGGAATCATCGACCCTGTCCGCTTCATACAGCTTTAATGACCCAATAACTCAAACCCCCCGGGATATCGATATCTCTGTGAAGGGTGACAATAAGTTCCGTGGAACGGTCGGTTTACGCATGCAGCTGCTCATTTTGGCTATCAATGCAGACTATAACTTCGCCCCGTATAAAAGTGTTAACCTCGGAGTCGGGTTGTCCTTCAGATAAACAGATCTTCCGGTCGGAACAAGAGAATCACTCCATCAGCCTCCGTCTCACCAGAAACGGGGGCTGACTGTTTTAGAGCGTTTCCATTGTACTAGATTGTCTCGCTCCATTTCATGAATGCTTATTTATGGTGGACAGCTGTACCATACCTACCCGCAACTTACTAAAATAATTACAATAATTTGCAACAAAAAGATAAAATACTTTAAAATTTGCACACGTAATCTCGTTTTCTTTTATTTTTTGTTGCACAGCGAAGAATTATGGGATAGATTTAGATAAAAGTAGTACAATCACAAAGTCGATGTTACGGGATTATGCAAAACACCTGGAACTGGAAAATCGAAAGAAAACGACGTCTGTGGTCTCACTCAACCTGCGTAATGTCAAGCCGCATACCTGGTCAGCCTGAGGGTCTCTCAAAGCGAGAAGATATTTCTATTGTATTCGTCGTTCAGAATATAAATTAGGTGTTTAAACCTGTTATCTTGCTCCGTTCAGCGCCCAGGGGAGTATTATGTCCATAAAAACCTTGGTGTAACTCCTTCGACCAGATGAATACACCGCAAAGTTCCGAAGTGGAGATCCTCCAGCAAATCATCACGTTGCTGGAACAGCTGCGAGACATCCGGCAAACTGCAGCCGGGACCGTGATCCCGGCAGAGTCCCAACAGTGGTTTTTTCAATCTCTGGTACATCATGCCCTTGATATGTTTCTGGTGGTTGATCCTGACGGCACTATCCGGTACGTGAATTCGGCTGTCCAGATTCTCCTGGGATACCAGCCGGGTGAGCTGCAGAGTCAGAGCCTTTATGACTTTCTGCACGAAGATGATCACGCCAAGGTACAGGATCACCTTTCCAGAGTGAAAGCATCGCCCGGTCAGACGTTACCGGCGTTTACGCTCCGGATACAAACGAAGGAGGGTGCCTGGAGAACACTGGAGAGCGTCGGGAAAAATTTACTCCACGAAGATGTGGTTTCCGGGATTCTACTTACGACCAGAGATGTCACAGAACGGGACGAACTCGAACAGGAGCTCCAGCGCGCCAAACGAATGGAGGCGTTGGGACTCATTGCCGGGAGTATCGCCCACGACTTTCGTAATCTGATGGCTGTCATTTTGGGATCAGCCCAGATGCTGCAGCTGAATCCCACTGAGGAAGAGAAAGATAAATTTCTGGAGATGATTATCTCCAGCGTCAATCGTGGAAAAACCATTACCCAGCGGATCCTGGCATTCGCGCATACCGAGAAACCCCATTTTCAAACCCTTTCCGGCTATCAGTATCTTGAAAATGTCCGTGAAATTGCAAACCACACCCTTCCTGATAACGTCGATATAGTTATTGAACCGTACCAGGGCGATGACCTGATTAAGGCCGATCCCGCGCAACTTCAGCAGGTGCTTTTGATTCTCTGCACGAATGCCGCCGATGCTATGCCTTCCGGTGGCAAGATCACACTGGCCCTGGAAACACCTACCGCAGAACTGGCCCGGAAACACCGGGTGCCATCGAAAGATGACTATCTGTGCATCACAGTCACCGATACCGGTCACGGGATGGATACTAACACGCTGAATCGGATATTTGAACCGTTTTTCACCACCAAAGATGCCGGCAATGCCACTGGATTAGGACTCTCCGTCGCCTATGGGATTCTGGAGCAACACCAGGGGTGGATTGATGCTGTCAGTGAGGTGGATAAAGGCACCACCATTATCCTGGGTTTACCACGTGCACAGGAAGAAGAGTCCTTTCCGGAACCAGTAAATTTTACCAAGACCACCACTGGCGCCGGGTACCACATCCTGATTGTGGAGGATGAAGCCCATCTGCGTGAATTACTGGAGACGATTCTGGTATCCAAAGGGTACACCGTATCCGTGGCTTCCAACGGGAAAGACGCTCTCCTCCTTTATAAAGGAAAGGCCGACGAAATTCAGTTAATCATCACTGATCTGAAAATGCCTGAAATGAACGGCCAGGAGTTGGCCAGACGCGTCCATGAAATCACTCCGGAACTGAAAATCATCGCCATCACCGGCAGCATGGGATTGGAACGACCGAAAATCAAACCGAATAACACCTTCAAAGCAGTGATCGAAAAACCGTTCGACGTCCAGGAAGTTCTTAGAATCATTCAACGCGTCCTGAGTGGGAATTCGGGGTAATGTTTGCTTCTACAACACTTCTTTTCCCAGCGATAAGATCACATCCGCTCTCTCTATAGTCCCAGGGTACAGCGTTCACACACATATCTCAAAATTTAGTATTGACAAATCAAATATTTAGCTGTATCTAAATCTCAAATGATTTATGATAAATCAGCTCATATAAAGGGATATCATCTCTATGATACCATTGAATAAATTCATGCCCACAAAAACCACCTCCGGTAGGCATTCCCGGCGAAATTTTCTCCTGGCCGGGATGTTCAGTGTGCTTGGTGCGCTCTGGGTTGGTCTCCAGAAGCTATTCGGACGCAATCAGGCCATGCAGTATGGTCCGGACTCGCTTTCCGCAACCGCCGGTGGCAGCGCTGATGCCTTTCCACATTCGCCGCATGTTTTTGGTACGGTCGGAGACATCCACACTGATGATTTTGATCCGACTGATTTTTTATCCGCCTGGAATTTCAATGATCTTCCCCCGGAAGAGCGGTCCGATTATTACCAGGAGACATCCCGTGCTGACGGGTCGACCCTCAGAGAGTATACATTCATTGCGGTGGATAAGGAAATCGAAATTGCCCCGGGTGTCTACTTTCCGGCGTGGACCTACAACGGACAGGTTCCGGGGCCCACCATTCGGGCCACGGAAGGCGATCATCTCCGAATCCGTTTTTTGAACCAGGGATCGCATCCCCACACCATCCATTTCCACGGCTGGCATCACCCGGCCGTGGATGGCGCATTTCCGGATCAGTTTGTTCATCCCGGCGAGGAATTTGTGTACGAATTCGATGCCGAACCGACCGGCGTACACCTGTACCACTGCCACTCCACGCCGTTGAAGCGACACATCCATAAAGGGTTATACGGCGCCTATATCGTTGATCCGGTTGAGCCGCGTTCCGAAGCCCGGGAGTTGGTCATGGTGATGAACGGATTCGATACTAACTTCGACGCCGATAACGAAGTGTACGCCGTCAATACCGTTGCCTTTCACTATATGAACCATCCCATTCGGGTCCGCACGGGTAAACCGGTCCGCATCTATGTAATCAATGTTACCGAGTTCGATCCCATCAATTCACTCCACATTCATGCAGTCTTTTTCGATGTGTATCGCACCGGTACCCGCACCACTTCTCATGAATACACGGATACCGTGATGATGTGCCAGGCGGAGCGGGCGATTATCGAATGCACGTTCCGGTATCCCGGGCGATATATGTTCCATGCCCATCAATCCGAATTCGCAGAACTGGGATGGATGGGAGTAATTGAAGCAACAGATGCACCTGTATAATTCCGGAGAGAGACCATCACTATGAATAAGTTAAATAACACCTCGAATCCAGATACCGAGAAAACCCGGGGAAATTCTTTCTCCCGATGGACACTCATACTGCTCCCTCTCGTTCTGCTGGGATTATTGATTGTGATCATTCTATTCTTCGGCCCCGGTCAGGGGTTACGCACCAATTTTCCCCCGGTGGAAGACCTGGTGATTCAACGGATCGAATTGCATCGAGAAGATTTTGCGCAGAACACTTCCAGGGAAATGATTCTCCATGTCTTGAATAACGGCCCCAGCAAAACTACCATCAGTCAGGTGATGGTTGATGAGGCGTACTGGCCGTTCACTATCACTCCGAAGCAATCACTGGGACACCTCGAGCGGGCCCGCATTCATATGCTCTATCCCTGGGTGGAAGGCGAAGCCCATGAGATCACCCTGATCACATCCACCGGGGCCACGTTCAGTAAAGGCGTCGACGTTGCGGTCTCCTCCCCCACTCCCAGCTGGAGCTATCTGGGAATATTTTCTCTGCTGGGCGTTTACGTCGGCATTATCCCGGTCTTTCTCGGATTACTCTGGTTCCCTGCTCTCCGCAACATCAGGACGCGAACCATGCATATTCTGCTCAGTTTTACCGTCGGACTGCTGGCCTTTCTGGCGCTTGATGCGATAGCCGAGGGCCTCGAAATTGCCCTCCGGCTGCCGGAATCCTTGGAAGGCATTGCCGTCCTTGTGGCGGGATTTGCCGGAAGTTTTCTGTTTTTGTCGGCGGTTTCGAGACGGACACGGGAGAGAGCAGAAACGGAACAAGAGGAATTCGCAGATAAAGTCCGACAGGCGAATACGGGGCCCCAGGTGATTATTGCATATACCATTGCGCTGGGTATCGGCCTGCACAATCTGGGTGAGGGGCTGGCTATCGGCTCGGCCTATGCGCTGGGCAATATCGCCCTGGGAAGTATGCTGGTGATTGGGTTTGCGCTCCATAACACCACGGAGGGGCTGGCCATAATCTCGCCGGTGGCCCGAAAACAGGTACGGGTTACCCACCTGATCTGGATGGGGCTGCTGGCGGGTGTACCGACCATTCTCGGAGCCTGGATTGGCGGGTTCACCTATTCGGCCTTCTGGGCCGTGCTGTTTCTGAGTATCGGTGCCGGAGCAATCGTTCAGGTGGTCCACACCATATTTACCCAGATGACCGTTGACACGGATCGACTGCTGACGGTGCGAAACACGTTCGGATTGGGGGCCGGATTTGCCGTTATGTATCTCACGGGCTTGCTTGTTGCAGTATAAGACCATCATTGGAGGAAACGATGACCCCATTCAAACCACCGAACCGGCGCATACTCCGGTACCTTATTGTGACGCTTTTCATCGGCGTGGCCGGTCTGCTCTCGCTGAAAGTACTGCTGCCGGGACCGGAGCCACATACGCTCATTCTCACCAGCGAAGATATGGAGTTCCGCAGCGACGATCCGGAGCCACGCTTTCCGCCCGGAAGCAGAGTGCACCTCATCTTTCGCAACCAGGATCGCGGTATCAGACATCAGCTGGCAATCCCCGCTCTGGAGATGGAGACACCGGTACTGAGGTCCGGGGAGGAGATCCGCCGAACGTTGATGCTCCCCGGACAAGACACCATTCTCCATATCGAATGTCCCCTGCATCCGATGATGAGCAGCAGAATAATCGTTGGAAGTCCAGGAACTGTTTCTGATTTTGGGAGGAGTACAGAGTGAGAATATTGCACGAGTCCGTTGGGAATATTGACGTTCACCCGAAGAAATATATCCGGAATAAACAGTGTCAGAATCTTTACGCGGAAGCGCCAGGCGTTCAGGTTGAGCATCGAGCCGTCACAGGTTTTAAAGGAGTCCAGGGATGACCACCCAGGCTGAACAGGATTACTTGAAGGCCGTCTACATGCTGCAACAGTATAGTTCGGAAGACAAACCGGTGAACACAGCGATGATCGCCGACCGACTTCAGGTGTCGCCGGCTTCCGCCTCCAATATGATAAAAAAACTGGCCACCATGGGATTGCTCCTGCATAAACCGTATCGGGGGGTGACTCTGACTTCGGAAGGTGAAAAAATCGCCCTGGGGATCATTCGCCGCCACCGGCTGCTGGAACTCTACCTTTCCGACAAGCTGGGGTACGGCTGGGATGAAGTCCATGAAGAAGCCGAAAAACTGGAACACGTGATCTCAAAGGAATTCGAAAAACGAATTGACCAGGCCATGGGATATCCGACCAATGACCCCCACGGGGCGCCCATTCCTGATGCGAAAGGAGTGATGGAAGCACCTGATTACCGCCCCCTCACACAGCTGAACGAGGGCCAGACAGGGATCATCTGCCAGGTGAGTGACCGGGACTCCGATCTGCTGCGATACCTGGAATCACTGGGATTGAAACCGGGTATCCAGATCAC
>Ga0102944_1001555_pt1 | contig 15050 bp, 10 predicted proteins | sample SalPonD_shore_MG_FD_78172 | JGI IMG/M metagenome (GOLD analysis project Ga0102944, IMG submission 78172) | Salt pond soil microbial communities from South San Francisco under conditions of wetland restoration - Salt Pond MetaG... | ecosystem: Environmental > Aquatic > Marine > Intertidal zone >...
CGGCTACGACCCCATCTTCCTCCTCCCCGAGCGGGGCCGCACGCTGGGCGAGCTCCCCCGGGAGGTGAAGCAGGCGGTGAGCCACCGGGCGCGGGCCATGGCGCATCTGCGGCCGTGGCTGAACGGCGGAGACGCCTGAGCACGGACGCGCTCCGGGGCCCTCATTCCCTCGCTTCCCGTAGGGACTTTCCCCACACGGTCATCGGGACGTTCCCCACATCCGTGCAGGGAAACCCTTGACAGTGGTTCTTGCTCCCGTAATACTGGGCGGCGTGTGCGGTATGCAGCATACGCTGCGCCGGAGGACGACGGGCTGTTGGCGAGCCGGGTCCCAGGGAAGCCGCGCACGGTGAATCAGAGCGTCGGCGGGGCCGAAAGCGCCCGTTCCCGCGGCGTCGGGCTCGACTCCCGGCGACCATGGTGAGGGCGGGCCGGCTCGCTCGGCTCCGACGACAGTCGGGGAACATGTTGGGTCACTGGTGCACCACATCCGGACCCTCGGAGCAGGGGCTCCCCGCCTTCGAGTCGGTTCCGTGGCCGAGCCGCCCGGGTGTCTCGCGCCGGGAGGTCCGGCGGATCTCGGACCCGCCCCCGACGCCCGGTTCCTCACTCACCCCCCTTCGCGCCCGTCGCTCACGCTTCGCCCCCGGGCGCTCCCTCGTCCGTTTCTTCCACCGTCCGCTCTTACAGGAGGGCCGCATGTCCACACGATCGTCCCTCGTAGGCATCCTGGTGTCGCTCGTCATCGCTGGCATGGCGATGGCCCCCGGCGCGCTCGAAGCGCAGGGAAGCGGCACGATCACCGGCACCGTGCGCTCGGCCACCACGGCCCAGGGGCTCGGCTCGGCGCAGGTCTACATCGTAGGCTCCCAGATCGGGACGCTGAGCGGTGAGAACGGGAAGTTCACGCTGGAGAACGTGCCCGCGGGCCAGCACCAGGTGCGGGTCCGGCTCATCGGCTACACGGTCCAGTCGAAGACCGTGACCGTGACGGCCGGCCAGTCCGTCACCCTGAACTTCGAGCTCGGCCAGAAGGCCATCGAGCTGAGCCAGATCGTGGTCACGGGCACGGGATCGGCGGGCGTCGAGCGGAAGCGCCTCGGCAACACCATCGCGACCATCAACACCTCGCAGCTCCAGAACGCCCCGACGCAGAACGTCGACGAGGTGCTGGCGGGCCGCGAGCCCGGAGTCCAGATCCTCCCCTCCAGCGGCCTGGCCGGCGAGGGCTCCAAGATCCGGATCCGGGGCACGGCGAGCGTCACGCAGTCCAGCGAGCCCGTGATCTACATCGACGGGGTCCGCTACACCCGCTCGGGCGGCGACTTCAGCGGCTTCGCCTCGGCCGGCGACTTCGGCGTGGGGGCGATCTCCCCGCTCGACCAGATCGATCCGAACGCGATCGCGCGCGTCGAGATCCTCAAGGGCGCCGCGGCAGCCACCCTGTACGGCACGGAGGCGTCGAACGGCGTCATCCAGATCTTCACGAAGTCGGGTTCGTCGGGCGCCCCCCGGTGGAACTTCGAGGTGGACGGCGGCTTCGAGTCGATGCCGACCAACCGGCTGACCCCCCACGCCGGCTTCATCTGCGAAACGCCGCCGGCGGGTCAGACGGGCACGGCCGCGCAGCAGGCCTGTGGCGACCTCTCCGGTTACAGCGTGGCCCAGCAGCAGGAGTTCATCAACAAGCGCTGGGGCGTGTCCCTCCAGCCCTACCAGGTGTTCGAGGAGAAGATGCTGGCGGCGGCCCGTGAGACGGGCCGGATCTTCAACGCCGCAGGGCAGGTCAGCGGCGGCGGCGAGGACGTCACCTACTTCCTGGCCGGCCGTTACCACTTCAACAACGGCGTCTACGGCTTCGGGGCCTTCCCGGACGCGTTCCGGGGCCCGGCGGGGCAGAGGTCCGACGACCGGAACGAGCAGGTCAACGGGACGCTGAGCCTCAACATCTTCCCGGCCGACAAGATCCGGGTCCAGACGCACACGTATTACACGAACACCGACCAGCAGGCGCCGCAGACGGCCAACAACATCTTCGGCGTCTGGTCGGATCTCATGGACTCGCATCCCCAGCTGGCCACGTGCCCGGCCGACGGGCCGTGCAACTCGATGACCTCCCTAAACTACTTCGGCACGCCCACGTTCTCGACGGTTCACGAGGCGGCCCAGACCACGAACCGCATGGGCGTGAACCACTACGGCGGGAACGCCCAGATCAGCTACCAGCCCACGGAGACGGTGACCCTGACCGGCACGCTCGGCGCGGACATCGTCAACAACGTCAACAGCGACAACTTCCCGTTCGGGTGGAACGTCGACAACTTCAACACGAGCTTCTTCACCACGGGCCTGCGGGACGCCTTCACCAACGACGTCACCACCATCACGGGTGAGCTGCGCGGGACCTGGGACTGGCAGGTGACGCCGGAGGTCTCGAGCTCGTTCACCGCGGGCGGTCAGGGCTTCTTCAACTCCTCGACGGACCGCGGAGGCGAGGCCCAGGACTTCCCGGGTCCGGGGATTCGGAACATCACGGCGGGCACGTCCCAGCTCACGTTCGAGAACTTCAGCGAGAACCTGAACGCGGGGTTCTTCGCCCAGGACCAGGTCGGCCTCTACAACTTCGCCTACGTCACGGGCGGCTTCCGAGCAGACGCCAACAGCGCCTTCGGGAACAACTTCAGCGTGGTCATCTACCCCAAGGTGAGCGCCTCGCTGGTGTTCAGCGACCTTCCGAGCTGGGACAGCCAGCTCCTGTCCACGTTCCGGGTGCGCGGCGCGCTCGGGACCTCCGGCCTGCAGCCGGGCGACTTCGACAAGTTCCGGACCTACGCTCCGCTTCCAGGTTCGGGCGGCACGGGCTTCGAGACCGACAACATCGGCAACTCGAACCTCAAGCCCGAGAAGACCACGGAGATCGAGGCGGGCTTCGAGGCCGGCCTCTTCAACGACCGGGTGTCGGTCGAGGCGACGGGTTGGCACCGGTCGGTCAAGGACATGCTGGTGAACGTCCAGTTCGCCCCGTCCGCCGGCTTCCAGAACCAGCAGGTCGAGAACATCGGGAAGCTCGAGTCCAAGGGCGTCGACCTGAAGGTGAGCTGGCAGGCCCTCCAGAAGGACAAGCTGGCGGTGAACGTGTTCGCCAACGGGGCCTACCTCCATCAGAAGATCACCGACCTGGGCGGCGCGGCCCCGCAGAAGGTGGGCGGCAGCTACCCGCGTCCCCGGAACTTCGTCATCGAGGGCTACGCGCCCGGCGCGTTCTTCGGCGCCAAGCTCCAGGACGTGGCCATCCCGCTCGACGCGGGAACCATGGGCGTGGGCCAGGGCTGCACGGCTCCCAGCCAGCAGGCTGCCCTGAACTACTTCTCCCAGCCCAGGAACCCGAGCGACTTCGAGGTCCTGCCGATCGACTGCGGCACGCCCAACGTACTCCTCCAGCCGCTGGGCAAGCCCTTCCCGAACTGGCAGGGCTCCTTCGGCGTGGACGTGACGTTCCTGAACCACCTCCAGCTGCACTCGCAGTGGGAGTACAAGGTCGGCAACTACTGGGTGCAGGACCTGTCGGGCCAGTTTCGCAGGTCCAACGCCGTCATCGGCCGCAACACCCCCGGGTCCGCACGGGTCAACGCGATCATGCAGAACCCGAACTCGACTGCCGAGGAGCGGCTGAACGCGGCCATCGAATGGGCCAGGAACTACCGGTCGCTGGCCCCCATGAGCGGCCTCAACGCGGTGTTCCAGGCCGACTACCTGCGGTGGAGAGAGCTGTCGCTCGCGTACAACTTCCCGGAGCGAATCGCCAGGATGCTGCACGTGTCCAGCCTGAGCCTGATCGGGCGCGCGCGGAACCTGGCCCTGACGGTCAACGACCAGTATCCGGGCATCAGCCCCGAGCTGAACGAGACGGGCCAGTGCGTCAGCGGAAGCGTCGACTGCAACTTCGCGATCGGCGAGGAGGCATGGCGCATGCCCATTCCGCGGCGCCTCACCATCGCCGTGCGCGCCGGCTTCTGAGGAGGCGGCCATGGAATCGAGAGGCCGAGTCCCGGAGATCGACCGACGGGCACAGGAAGAAAAGGGGAGCGACATGTACAGCGAAGATTCCGGCGCGCGAGGACGGGGCAGGGGATGGAAGGCGGGCTTCGGCCGGGCCGGCGCCGCACTCGCCGTCCTCTTCCTGGTGGTATGGGCGGCGTGCGAGAACCCGCTCCAGGTCGAGAACCCCAACAAGCTGACCGAGCAGAACGTCAGCTCCCCGGAAGCCTACGGCGCCCTCGTGGGGGCGGCGCGCAACAACACGGTGCGGGCGGGCATGGGCATGCTGGCCTTCATGGAGAACGCCACGGACGAGTCGTTCTGGATCGGCTCCAGGGACGCCTGGCAGTCGCTCGACAAGGGGAACGTCGCAGACGTGACGAACGAGTTCGTGGATGCGACGTGGCCGTACGTGGGGCAGGCCCGTTTCGTGGTCGACAAGGCCGTCATCCTGGGCGAGCAGTTCCAGAACGACGGGACGCTCCCCGACCCGGAGCTGCTGGCCGAGGCGTACCTGTACGGCGGCACGCTGTACACTCTCATCGCCGACACGTGGCAGCGCTACATCATCCCGACGGGGGACGGTCGGCTGGATCCGACCGCGAAGGGGAGCCCGATCCCGGCGGACCAGATGCCCGCCCTGTACGACACGGCGATGGCCTGGCTGAGCAAGGGCGCCGACCTGACGTCGGATGACGGCCTCAAGGCGGAGCTCCTGGCCATGCGGGCCCGCGCCGAGCAGGCCAAGCAGATCCGACTCCAGATCCAGGGCGGCGATCCGACGGGGAACGACGGCGTCGTCGCCTCACCGAACGCCGCGGCCGATGCCGAAGCGGCCCTCGGGCTGGTCGACGCCACCTGGTCCTTCCAGCTGTCGTTCGACTCCGGGCTGCTGGGGATCGGGTGCGAGTCATGGGCCCCGCAGGTATGGAGCCGCGGCGAGCTGCAGGTCGGTGACCAGCCCGGCACCGGCAACGCCTACTTCTACCTGTCCAACTCCGACAAGAACGCGGACAGCGTCAAGATCGAAGATCCGATCGACAGCGTGGTCGACCCGGTGGTGAGCTCGGCCTTCGCGGCCTTCCGGGCCGGAGGGCGCAACGCGCCCCTGACCGAGATGTCGGGCCGCGAGCTCCACCTCATCGTGGCGGAGAACGCGCTGGCGAACGCCGACACGGCCACGTTCGCGCAGCACATCAACGCCGTGAGGAGCATGGACGGGTTGACCGCGTGGGACCGCACGTTCCCCCAGATCCCGGCGGCGGCCATCCTGGAATGGGAGCGCAACGCGAACCTGATCTGGCAGGGCCGGCGTCTGGCGGACCTGTACCGGTTCGGAGACGAGGATCCGCTGTGGCAGCCCGGGTCCGTGGCCGTCGACGCTCCGGGGACGCTGTTCCCGATCACGATCACGGAGATCCGGTCGAACCCGAACGCGAGCTGATCGGTCGGGTCTCTCCCGATACGGGCGGGCGCGACCCGGAGGCCCCTGCGGGGCACCGGGTCGCTCGCCATCCTGGCTCCGAGGTGTGACAGGCCGGGGGGGAGCGGGTAGGTTGAGCGAGTCGTCCGGGACCGGGCGTTCCGGCTCCCCGGACAGCGGTCCGGGGGGCCGCGCCGAAGAACGCGGAGGAAGCCGTACTGTGGTCGAGCGAGGCTGGAGACGCGGGGGCGGCGCGAACGCCATCATCGGCCGACTGGTCTTCGGCTCGATGGTGCTGGCGCTGGCCTGCTCGGGCCCCGGGGGACCGGTTCGCAGGGTGGCGCACGCGGTGGTCGAGGGCGACGACGCGAGCGCCCCGGTACAGATCGTCACCTCGACGGTCTTCAACGTGAGCTCCACGCCCTCGGATCCCTCCCAGCCCTCCAGCGGGTCGTCGGTCGCGCTCATCGTGGCCGACACGGTCGTCCAGACGCTGCCGTTCGACCGCACCTTCGACATCCACACCACGGGCCGCTTCTTCATCCGGGTCCAGACGCCACCGACGGCCACCGACACGCCCAGCGTGAACGCGACGCTCAAGGTCTTCGTCGACGGCGAGCAGCGAAGCAACGTCGCCGGAGACCTGGCCACGAGCCCGCTCCAGGCCGTGTTCCTGTCCTCGAACTGAGCCCCGTCGGAGGCTCCGATGAGTCGAGCCACGGCCCTTCCGCTCGTCGCGACCGTCTCGGTCGCGTGGGCGCTGCTCGCCGCCGGACCCGCTTCGGCCCAGGAGGAGGGCGGGACGGAGCACGCCTCGCCGGAGGCATGTCGAGAGACGAGCGGTACGCCGCGCTCGGACCCCGAGGCCGGATCGACGGCATCGCGCGTGGCCGGTGAGGTGGTGGATGCGGATACGCGCCGGGCGGTGCCGGGTCTCGTGGTCCATCTGGGAGGGATCGACGGGCCCGAGGCGCGCACGGATGCCCGTGGACGCTTCGACCTCGGGGCCGTCCGACCCGGCCGGTTCAGGCTCGGGGTCCGGGGGCCGGGCTACGGACGTCAGGACGGCTGCATCGTGGTGCCGGCCGGCCAGGAGGTCCGGGTCGCGCTGGCGCTGCATCCGGAGCCGATTCCGCTCGAGCCTCTGGCCGTCACCGTGGAGGGGGCGCGGCCCCTGTGGCTCGTGCGGGCGGGCTTCTACCGCCGCATGCGCGCCGGCGGGGGCGTGTTCATCACGGAGCAGGACATCCGGGAGAAGGACCCGTCTCGCCTGAGCGAGATGTTCAGCGGCGAGGCCGCGGTCTCGGTGGCCAGCGGCAATCCGGAGCCGATGCAGGCCCTCCAGGCCACCCATCCGCCGCCGGGGGCTCCGGGCCGACCCTGCCCGCTGGGCAACCCCGACGCCTGCCGGCGACCCCAGGACACGGGGTCGTGTCCGATCCAGTTCCTGGTCGACGGCCGCCCCGTGCCCCTGGTGCTCGGGATCGACACGTTCCATGCCAGGGACGTCGCGGGCATCGAGGCCTACTTCCATGCCTCCGACATCCCTCCACAGTTCAACGTGGGCCGCGCCGCGTGCGGCGTGGTGAACATCTGGCTCAAGCTCCACCCCGGCCGGCCGGGATGAGCCCGCCGGCCTCCGCAGCCCCGTTCGGCGAGCGACCGCGGCCATGACGACCCCGACCGTCCTCCGGCGCGCCCTCGCGGCGCTCCTCGTCCTCACCCTGGCGGCGTGCTACAGCTACGTGCCGCTCGAGAGCGGTCGGCCGCGCGCGGGCCAGGATGTGGAGGTGCACCTCAAGGAGGACGCCGGCGGCGAGGCCGCCGCGCTCCGGGGCGACGATGGGAGCGTGCGGGGGCTCGTTCTCCGCGCGGACTCGGACCGGCTCACGCTGTCGCGGAGCCGGAAGGGGGCGCGTCACACGGCGGTGGGCGCCACGACTCTCAGGGACACGGTGACGATCCCCACGAGCGGCATCGAGCGCATCGACCGGAGCCGCATCGACGTCGGCAGGACCGCCCTGGTGGCGGCCCTCGGTGCCGGCGCGGTGGCCACCGCCATCATCCTGGTGATCAACGCCAGTCCGGGCGGGGGGACGGGGGGCGGCGGTGGCGGGACGGGGAAGTTCCAGCAGGGCCTCGGGATCAGGATCCCCCTGAACATCCCGTGACGGGCCGGCGGGCGGGAGCTACGGCCCGCCCTCGCGCGGCACGCTGTCCATGGCGCCTCCCTGCCGGGTCCACACCACGATCACGCCGCAGTCGGGGCGCCCGAAGCCCATGAAGCGGGGCGGAATCTCCGACGTCCCCCGGTAGACCTCCATGGCCAGGACCTGGGCGGGGTCCAGCTCGTCCAGGTAATGGCGCGGCCACAGCGCGCCGTCCAGGTAGAGCGTCGGGTAGCAGTTCAGGTTGGAGTGGACCACGTGGACCTCGGAGCGTCCGTTCACCTGCGCCCCGACCGTCACCCCGGGCACGCGGCGCAGGATGTCGGGCGTCTGCTCGGGGTTCTGCTGCTCGATCATCTCGGGCGTCACGAAGTAACCCATGCCCGTCCTCTCGTGGCGATGGAACTCGGTCAGGGGATCGCGGAGGGAGGATCTCCGCACTTCCACGTGGAGGTCCTCGAGGCGCAGCACCGTCGGGCTCAGGCTCAGCACGGCCCGGGTCGTCGCTCCCGCCTGGAGCTTGAGAGGGATGCTCTGGTCGGCGTAACCGATGAGCTCCACCTGCAGCGTGTCGACGAAGCCGGCGGGGGCGTGCCGGATCCGGAAGTCGCCCGCGCTGTCCGTGATCGAGCCGTAGCCCGACGTCTTCAGGACCACCCGGGCGCCGCCGAGCGGTCCTCCCGTCATGGCGGACACCACCCTTCCGACGAGCGTGGCCGTGGACGCCCCCGCCTCCGGGGCGTCGCGCCGTTGCGAGCTGTCGGGCTCCGCCTGCGCGCGGCCGGCGGAGGGAAGGGAGGAGAGAGCCGCGGCCACGACGAGCGCGGCGGCGAGCCTCCGGGCCGGACGGGGAAGCCCGGACCCTTCCGGACGTCGGGGGCGCGCGGAAGGGGAAGCCGAGGAGGTCCCTCCCGGCTGGCTGCGTCGACTCATGCCACATCCCGTGGAAGGAGCGGTCGAGCCCGCGCACGCCGGGCGCGCACGCGAGACGCTGTTGGAGTGGAACTCGGCAAGCGACGGCATGTTCCGGACATCCTCCGCAACGCTCAACCTCCCGTCAGGGCCGCTTGCAGGCGGCGCGCCAGCTCACGGGCGTCCTGGTCGGTGGAGTCGAAGGCCAGCCCGTCCCGGAGGGCGCGGAGAGCCGAGCGGTAACGTCGGCCGGCCAGGAGCGCCCGCGCCAGGTTGAAGTGGGGCGGAGCGAGGCTGGCGTCGAGCTCGATCGTCCTCCGGTACTCGCCGACCGCCCGCGAAGGATCGCCAGCACGCAGATAGGCGTTGCCGAGGTTGAAGTGGGCGAGGGGCTCCGAAGGGTCGACGTCCACCGCCCGTCGGTAGGCGGCCGTGGCCTCGTCCGTTCGTCCGAGGCGCAGGAGCGCGAGCCCCTCGTTGACGAGGAGGAGGGCATCGTGCGGTCGCTCCTTCCCGGCCGCGCGCAGCTCCCGGAGCGCGGCCCGCGGGTGGGCGCCGGCCAGGAGGGCGTAGCCCAGCCCGATGCGGAGCTCGGCGTCGGCGGGAGTCACGCCGAGCGCGCTCCGGTAGAGCAGCGCCGCCGAGTCGGGCTTCCCGGCGTCCCGGAAACGGTCCCCCATCCACCCCAGCGCCTGGGCCCAGCGCATCCGAACCTCTCGCCGGGAGTCCGGATCGGCATCCGCGAGGGAGTCGAGGCGGCCGGCGTCCGCGTCGTCGTCGGCCGTGGCGAGGTCGAGCGCGGCCAGGGAGAGCCCCCGGAGGTCCGGATCCCCGGATACCGCCATCCTCTCGAGGGCGTGCCGGGCCTCGGCGTCCAGCGCGGCGCCCCACGAGACGCGGTCCTCGAACCACCGGGCCAGTCCCGCATATCGTGCCATCGGATCCCCCGGTGCGGGCGAGAGGAGGAGGGAGGCGGATCCAGCGCTCCCGAAGGTGTCGGAGGCCAGGAGGGCCCGCACCCGCGGGCGCCGGGGCGCCAGCCGTCCCCACCAGCGCTCGACGTCGGCCTGGAGCTCCGCCACGCTCCTGTCGGCGTGGCACTTCCTGCACGCGGGCTCGATCCCGAGCGCGCTGTCCGCCTGCGGCCGCGGGACCGGAATCGTGTGGTCGGAGCGAGCGTACGGGATCTGGCGCCCGATCTCGGCCTCCTGGAGGTAGGGCATGTGGCAGGCCACGCACCGGCTGCCGGCCGACCCGGCCGCGTGGTGGGTGTGACGCTCGGGGTGCTCCGCCCGGGCGGCATGGCATCCCGTGCACTGCCGGTCGTCCAGGCGGCCCGGGAGCGCGGCGCCCCACACGTCACGATAGCGCTGGGAGTGCGGGTCGTGGCAGTCCACGCAGGTCACGCCGCCGTCCAGGTAGCAGGCGCTGGCCACCTGGTTCAGCTGGTAGGCGAAGGTGCGGACCCGGCCGTCGACGTGGTGGGGCCGCTCGCCGAGCTGGGGAGAGAGGAGGGAGTAGTGCGCGGAGAGGCGGCGTCCGGGCAGGTATCCGGGCTCGAGCGCGTCCTTGAAGGCGTGGCACTGGAAGCAGGTCCCGAGCGAGCGGTCCCGGTCCGCCCCCACCAGGGAGGCGATGCCGATGTCGTCCCGGCCCGGGATCTTGCCACTCCGGGCCAGCTCCACGTGGCGCCGCCCCGGACCGTGGCAGGACTCGCAGTTCACCCGGAGGCTGGTGAAGCGCGTCTCGAAGTGGGGGGGGGCCCGCCGCACCTCGACCCGGATCTGGCTCCCGTGGCACTCCTGGCAGCTCGTGTAGCGGTCCACGTTCCCGAGCACGCGGCGAGGGGTCCAGTCGAGACACGACTCGAGGCGGAGGTCCGGGCCGACCGGGACCCAGCCGCCGCCGTCGCGGCGTCCCTCGGTGTTGCAGAACCACCGGCCGCTCGTGACGCTGAAGTCGAAGGGGAGGACGCGCCACGTGCCGTCCTCGAGGTGCTCCAGGGAGGCCTGCGTGCCGCCTCCGGCCATGTGTCCCTTGCCCACCACGGCGTCCACGCGGAGACGTTCCTCCTCGTGGCCGGGACGGCGGACCACGAACTCGTAGCCGCCGCCCTCCGAACGGCGGGGGATCACGGTGGCGTCGGCGAAGTGGAGCGGCGTCCCGTCGAAGGGGGCGACCACGGCGGCGGCGGAGGGAGGGGCCGCGCCGGCCGTGCCGTGCGGCGAGCGACGCCAGGCCTCGTACTCGCGGGCGTGGCACTCGCCGCAGGCTGCCGCCCCGACGAAGTCGGAGGCCCGCACGGACGAATCGGCGCCGTCCGGCCAGGGCTCCCAGCTCGAGCCGGGAGCGCCCGGGACCGGCCGGGCCGAGAGGTCGGTCGGGGCCGGAGAGCCGGGCGCGCGGGCCGTGTCCGCGGGCGCGGCGCCGGCGCTCCCCGCCTCCCGCTCGGTGCGGCCGCATCCCGAGGCCAGGAAGGCCGCGGCGACGATGCCCGCGGCGAGCACGCCCGCCTCCCGGGCCCGCCGGCTCCGGGCGCCGCACGGCATCAAGGTCCACGCCCCCCGCCGGGGACCCCCGACTCGCCATTGTCGCGGTACCATTCCGGGGCCCGGCACCCGCACAGCTCCCGGATCCGGCCGACGAGACCCCAGATGGCGTCCCGGTCGAGGGTACGTCCGAAGGCGGGCATGCGGGCGCTCCGGCCCAGGACGCGCCCGCCCCCGTGGACGGCGTCGAACAGGCGGGCGTCGGTGCGTGCGGCCATCGCCGCGGAGTCGGCGTGTCGGGCGGGAGGCACCGGGAGATAGGGCGCGTTGAAACCGTCTCCCCGCCCCTCCGCCCCGTGGCAGGGGGCGCACAGCCGCCGGTACCTGTCGGCTGTCGTGGTCGGCCCCTCGTCCCCCTGCAGGATCCAGCGGTCCGGGGCCCCGGGCGGGTTCGCGACCAGGTCCAGATAGCCGTCCCTCGGGTCGGCGGAGGCGGAGGGGGTCCGGGTGCCTCCGCTCCGCTCGCCTCCGAGCGGCGAGCCGCCGGTCACGAGGAGCCGGAAGAAGAGCGTGTCGCGGCCGGGAGGCTCCGGACCGCGGGGCATGATCGAGCGGGGCCGGTCGCCGGCCGGGTCCCGCACCATGGACCACACGTAGGCGTCCGGCCGCCGGACCCGAGCCGTCGCCAGGTCGGGGGCGATCCGGCCGCCGCGTCCGCCCGCGGCGTGGCAGCCCAGGCAGGCGGCCCGTCCTCGCAGGAGCCGTGCGGCCTGGGCGCGGCGGAAGGGAGAGAGGGCGATGGCCGGAGGGGCGGCGGCGCCCCCTCCCGCGCCCCGGCGACCGGCCGTGCCCCCGGCTTCGGCGGTCCCGGCACCGCGTCCGGCCAGGTAGTCCACGAGGACGCCGAGCTCCCGGGACGAGAGGCCGAAGTCCGGCATGCGGGTCCCGGTTCCCGGGTAGAAGCCGAAGGGCCGGACGGCCGAGGGCCGCGCCAGCCAGCTGGCGAGCCATCCACGTCGCGCGCTCGAGCCTTCCTCCGAGAGGTCGGGCGCGCTCTTCCAGGCCGGGACGTCGGTCCCCCCGTGACAGCCCGCGCAGTCGAGCGCGAGGAAGATCCTGCGTCCCGCCTCCGGACCCGCCTGCGGGTGCGCCTCGCGCAGGCGCCGGACCCGACCCCATCCGCCTCCGGGCGGCGTGGGGAGGCCCGTCTCCAGGTAGAGGGTGAGGGCCAGCGCTTCCGGCCGGGACAGGTGGAAGGAGGGCATGCGGGCGGCCGAGGGTCCGGTCCCGGACGGGGGCGGCGACAGGAGGTAGGCGAGGAGCGAGTCGGGCCGCCAGGGGCTGCCGTCCGGGCCCAGGTCGGGAGCGGCCCGGCGGGCTCCCACGGGCTCCGGGACGCCGCCGTGGCACGCGCCGCAGCCCAGCGCCGCGACGAGATCGGCCGGTGCCAGCGGCAGGCTCCGAGCGCCGGCCCGCGTCGTCCGGGGCCGGCTCGCGTCGCCCGCAGCCGAGGCGAGCAGGACGGTCGCCAGGAGCGCGAGCGCTCTCCTCACGTCGGTCGGACCTCCACCTCTACCGGACCTCCCTTCCCCCGCTCCGCCGGTCGAGCACGAAGCGGCCGCGGGCGGGCATCGCGACCCGGGGGAGTGTCGTCGCGTCCATGACACTGTCCCGCGAGATGATGCCGTTTCGCCACAGGATCCAGGCGGCGACCGCGTAGACTTCGTCGTCCGTCAGCGAGCCGGGAGCGTCCTGGGGCATGGCCTTGCGGACGTACTCGAACAGCGTGGTCGCGTAGGGCCAGTAGGTGCCGACCGTCGGGATGTAGTACGGGATGCGCGCGAACGGGAACCCTGGAATGCGCGCCTTCGCCTCGGTGACGAGAGGTCGTGCGCTCCCGCCGGTCCCGGACGGTCCGTGGCAGCGGACGCAGTGGAGCGAGTAGACCGCCGCACCGCGGGCGGCCGTTCCGCTCCCGGGGGGAAGGCCCGTGCCGTCAGGCTCGACGTCGATGTCCTCCGAGTCGACCTCGGCGGCCGTCGCGGCCCGGCCGAACCCGAAGCGCTCGGGGAGCGGACCGGAGGCGGCCGGAGTGGCATCGAGGGGCTCGGCGCCCGCGGCGATGGGCGGGACGCCGAAGTCACGGAAGTCGGCGGGCCCGTGCTCGGGCCGGTCGGCGCCCCGGCATCCCGCGACGACCAGGCCGAGGAGGACCACGGCCGTTCCCTCCAGCCGCCGCGCGGGAGACGGGAAGGGCGGCCCGCGACGCCTCACAGCTCTCCGCCGCCGGCGAACGAGACGCCGCCGTCCGGCCACACGCGCCACGCCCGGATGTTGTTCCAGTGGTACATCGTGGCCGGCCCCCGCACGGCCTCGAGCGCCTTCCGCGTCGGCTGCACGTAGCCCGTCTCGTCCACGGCGCGGCTCGCCAGGACGTGCTCGCCTCCCGTCCACTTCCACAGGAATCGAAACCGCGTGTGACACCGGGGCAGGACCGGAGTCTCGAGCGCCGCCCGGTGCCACGTCCCGCCGCCATCCGTCGTCACCTCCACCCGCGAGATCTTGCCGCGGCCGCTCCAGGCCAGGCCGGAGACTTCCCACCAGCCGGGCTCGGGCAGCGTCACCGGGTAGGCGGGGAAGGTGATGATCGAGCTCGCGTCCATGACGAGACTGAAGATCCGCGCCGTGTCGTTCGGGAGCGGATCCGTGTACTCGGACGTCTCCGACCGCGTCATGAACGGGGCGTCGGAGACCTCGATGCGCCGGATCCACTTGACGTTGGCGCTGCCCTCGAAGCCTGGGGTCAGGAGCCGTGCGGGATAGCCCTGTTCGGGGCGAAGCGCCTCGCCGTTCTGCCCGTACACGATCATGGCGTCGTCGTGGGCCTTGGCGAGCGGGATGCTGCGCGCGAAATGCCCCGAATCGTCTCCCTCGGCCAGGAACCACCCTGCCCCGGGCCTGACGCCCACCTCCCGCAGCAGGAGCGAGAGGGGGACGCCCGTCCACTGACTGGTGCTCGTGAGCCCGGCCACGCGGCGGGGCGTCATCGGAGGCATGGGCTCGCGATAACCGAACATCCCGTTTCCCCCGCACTCGATGAAGCGGATCACGGTACGGGACGGATACCGCATCAGGTCGGCCAGCGAGAACGACGTCGGGCGGTCCACCATGCCATGGACGAGGAGCCGGTAGTTCTCGGGGTCGAGCCACGGGATCCCGGAGTGGTGCCGTTCGTAGTGGAGATCGGACGGGGTGATGATCCCGTAGAGATCCGCCAGCGGGGTGAGGGACGAGCCGCTCGGGCCGGGCAGGGAGACCTCCCGCCTGGGGCGCTCGTGGGACGACCGCGTGCCGAGAGGGCTCGGGAGGCCGGCCCCCGTGGGCTCGAACACCGGTCGGCCGGGAGGGGCCGCCGAGCCGCCCGACGCTCGTGCGGCGGAGTCGGGCCGGATCGCGTCGCCGGGCCCGAGCACCCGGTCGGCACCCGCCGGGAGCACCGAGGACCCGATCCACCCGGCCGTCCCCAGCGCGCCGGCTGCGAGGAAGCCCCGGCGGGATATCGAGCGGGACTCGCGGTCCGGACTCCCGGCGTCGGCGCGGGACCGCTCCGGACCGTCCCGACCCCGCGCGCGGCCGTCCCCTCTCCTGGTCATCCGCCTCCGTGCCCGGTCGGCTCCCGTGGTGTCGATCCGAATGTAGGCGCAACGTCGATTCGGGGCCAAGGGGGACGGCCCCGGCCCCGAAGTGGAGCGACCCGCCGGCGCCTATGAGGTCGTCACGCGGAAGTCATATAACTGATTGTAGTATAATGTGATGAATAGGTAGATCTAGCGCTCCACCTGAGACGCTGCGGTCCCCTCGCCGTGGAGGCCGGTCGAAGAGCCGGGCCCTCCGTCCGCGTCGATCCGCACCCGGGGCAGGGCCTCCGGGTGCTCCTCCTGCATCCAGGCCAGCAGCCGCTCGCGGACGTGGCAGCGGAGCTCCCACGCCTGCCCGGCGTCGCGCGCGCTCATGAGGGCC
>Ga0102944_1001556_pt1 | contig 15045 bp, 11 predicted proteins | sample SalPonD_shore_MG_FD_78172 | JGI IMG/M metagenome (GOLD analysis project Ga0102944, IMG submission 78172) | Salt pond soil microbial communities from South San Francisco under conditions of wetland restoration - Salt Pond MetaG... | ecosystem: Environmental > Aquatic > Marine > Intertidal zone >...
GGCACGATCTGCCTTATCAATGATCTCCTCTGCGACTTCCCAGAGGGATTTTTGTTCAACATGTTTGATTACTGGTACAACTAAACCATCATCTGTATCTACTGAGATACCAATATTGTAGTAATCACGGAGGATGATCTCATTGTTGTCCTCATCCAGTTCTGCATTGAGTAGTGGGTATTTCTGAAGAGCAGGCACCAGACACTTCATTACGAGAGCGACATAGGTGACTTTGATCCCTTTATCCTCCATGAGTGGCTTTAATTGCTTACGAAGGCGATCCAGGGCGGTCATCTCTACCTCTTCAAAATAAGTATAATGGGCAGCTCTGTCCTTGGATTGTCTCATGGCTTTGGCAATCGTCTTGCGAGTTCCCTTCAGTTTGATCCTCTCTTCCGAACCAGGCTTGAGCTTCCGACTCAGGGAAGATGGTCTACTCTTGGTGGGTTTAGTACCTCCGCTTTCAAGATAGGCTTCAAGATCTTCTTGGGTTATCCTTCCAGCACTGGCAGATCCCTCGACGTATTTCAGGTCTACACCTGCTTCTCTCGCACGTCGTCGCACTGCAGGAGCTGCAAGTACTTTATCATTAATAATTTTACGTGGCTTTGGTTTCTCGGTTTTCTTCTTTGATGATCTTCCACGACGACGACGACGTTTGGAGCTACCATCACGTTTTGACGGTTTGAATAATGATGGATCTTCCTCCTTCTTATCCTTATCTTCTGTTTGAGCGGTAACTGAGGAATCAGTATCAATCTTAAAGATAACTTCACCAACCTCAATCATTTCACCTACCTTACAGAGAACTTCTTTCACTACTCCAGCAACAGGAGAGGTGATATCCGTGGTCACTTTTTCAGTATGTACTTCGAGTAATTCCTGTTCAACCTTGATCGTATCGCCGACAGCGACATAGACCTCTAGAACCTCACCCTCGTGTACTCCTTCTCCAACATCAGCAAATTTGAGTTCATATACCATTATTATCAACTCCTAGTAATTCCACACTCGATCAATCCCATCAAGGATTCGCTCTGGTGTCGGCATGTAATCATGTTCAAGAATGAAGGGGAAAGGTACATCATATCCAGTTATCCTCAATATTGGTGCTTCCATATACTCGATATAGTTCTCGGCCACATGGGCAGAGAGTTCAGCACCAAAACCAGCAGTCTTGGGTGATTCTGTTACAGAGATAACTCGTCCAGTTTTCTTGATTGACTTCTCAATAGTATCGTAGTCATAGGGATAGACGGTTCTCAGATCTATGACATCACATTCTACACCATCCTCATCAGAGGCAATTTCTGCTGCTTCCATGGCGGTATGAAGCATGGCTCCATAACTGATCAGAGTCACATCTGATCCCTCTCTTGCGACTCTAGCTTCACTAAGGGGAACGGTATATTCTCCCTCTGGAACTTCTTCCTTGAAAGCACGGTAAATCCGTTTGGGTTCCATGAAAATAACGGGATTTGGATCGCGAATTGAGGAGATTAACATTCCCTTGGCATCATAGGGAGTTGATGGTACAACAACCTTCAATCCAGGGGTATGTGCAAATAGGGCCTCAGGAGATTGACTGTGGTAATGTGCACCACGGACTCCTCCACCATATGGGGATCGGATAGTGACGTTGGTCGTGAACAGCCCTCCAGATCGATATCTGAATTTTGCCAGTTCAGATACGATTTGATCAAAACCTGGGAAAATAAAATCAATGAATTGGATCTCAGGAACTGCTTTTAATCCGCGAAGACCCATTCCAATCGCAAATCCGATAATTCCACTTTCATTCAGTGGGGTATCCATCACCCGATTTTCACCAAATTTGGCCTGGAGACCCTCGGTAGCACGGAATACTCCTCCGTTGGCTCCGATATCCTCTCCAAGTAAATAGACGGATTCATCAAGTTCCATTTCTATTTCTAATGCATCTCTTACTGCTTCAAGTATATTCATTTCTGGCATTTAATCTTCCTCCTCAGTGAAGAATTTGACATCCTCCCATTGTTCCTCCAGATGTTGAGGAACGGTGTCGTAAACATCCGTGAACATGGTTCTCATCTTGGGTTTGGGTCTTGCATCTGCCTCTTCAATGAGTTTATTGATCTTCTGATCGTATTTGTCCCAGATTTCCTGATCCGTTTCTTCAGTTAGAATTTCTTTATTGATCAGGTATTTTTTAAACCGCTCTATTGGATCCTTTCTCTTCCAATTTTCTACATCTTCATCATCACGATATCTTGTTGGATCATCAGATGAGGTGTGAGGTCCCTGACGGTAGGTATAGGCCTCAATAAATGTTGGTCCCTCACCATTGCGTGCTCGTTCCACTGCCTCTTTGGCGACTTCATACATGGCAAGAATATCATTGCCATCAACTCGTTCACCTGGCATACCATAACCAACTGCTTTGTCAACAATATTCTCCGCAGCAGTTTGTTTCTCTAGAGGTACTGAGATGGCAAATTGGTTATTCATACAGACAAACAAGGTAGGAGATTTGAAAACTCCACCGAAGTTCATTCCCGAATGAAAATCATTACTTGAAGTTGCACCATCTCCAAAGAAGACAGCATTGACTTCTCCTTCATTCTGTTCTTTTGCTGCATAACCCGCACCAGCCGCTTGGATGACCTGTGTACCTATCGGTGCTGAGGGATTGACAAAATTAATTGATTTATCACCAAAGAGACCCGGAAGTCGGCGACCCTTTTGTGGATCAAGATTATTGGCAAACATGTGATTGACAATATCTTCAAGTGATAGACCACGATACAGTGCAGCACCATGTTCTCTGTATGCAGGGAAGATCCAATCCTCGGTATTCATTGCTGCTGCAATGCCGATATGAGCTTCCTGCCCAGTTGTAAAGATATGAAATCCGACACGGCCCTGTCGCTGTAATCGGATACCTTTTCGATCGAGTGTTCTAACCTGTACCATGACGTCATACCATTTTAGCAATTCATCATCTGGTATATCAGGCTCAGTTGCGTTCTTACTGATGGTTCCATCTAAGTTTAATATTTTTCGCATAGTATCAGCCTTGTCTATGTTTTAGAGTCTCTGTTCTCTAGTTAATTATACCTTACATAAATCTAGTTTACCCGACAAACGAAAATATGATCAAATCATTATTTTACCTTTCTTCCCCGCCAAATAATTTATAAATTTTCGTCTCCGCCTTCGTTGGTTGGAAATCATTCTGGGATTACTATTATTATAATGAATCACATCCTGAATTTTCAGAATAATATAGGAATGATAATTTTCTGTATACATCACGTTTATATGGTATCAAGTTGAATTTTGTAGTGTCTGAACTACTTTCCAAAGTAGGTTCGGTGAAACTAGCATGAGTTCCGATAGTATCGACTTACCGAAAGGTGTGAAAGAATTTTTCAATATTGATGCAGTCTTCAGCCGTGATGATAGTCCTGAAGGAGAATTTGAGGCTACACGTCTGTCACAGGCAAAAACCTCACTATATCTTGACCTGCCATTTTTTGGATGGATCTTAGGTCAACTGGAGATATTCCCCACGAAAGACCCACGCGTTCCAAATTATGCAGCAGATACCAGACGAATCTATATCAATCCCGATTATACTGCAAATAAGGAAAAACCAAGATTAAAAGGAATTCTCATGCACTTGGTAACTCATCTTATCATGAAACATGGTCAACGGAAGAAAGAAGCTGATGGCAATATTTTCGGAATTTCATCTGATGTAGTTACCTCACTGATGGTTGAGGAAACCAAATCTAAATTATTTGATCAATTCCGATTTGATGGGCAACGTAATCCCGAGTTAAATAAGACTTGGGAAATTGATGAGGTAGAAGATATCCCTCATCATCTTCATGATACTACGGTGGAGGGTGTGTACAGTACCCTGCATGATTATGCTGAGAGTCTACGAGGAATTGAAGAAGAGCCTGGTGTGAAACGCCCGATCAAAGAAGAAGGTAGATACAAAGAATATTATCCCAATGAAGTCTATGAAGAAGTTCGTGATTATTCTGGAGTGAAAGATCCCTGTTCGTATGGTCTGGCTATGGACCTGATGGCAGGAGAAATCGGTGAAGATCTTGAGAAACTTGAAGATGATCGGTTTAAGGGGATACTCCGGAATGCGGTGTCTCAGAGCAGAGATTTTGGTAAGCTGCCAAATTCAATGCAGGAAATGATTAATGAGATCCTCAATCCTAAGATCCCATGGTATGTGTTACTGGAACAATACATTCAGAAAACGATAGTTTCAGATTGGAGATGGAACCCTCCAAACCGACGGATGGTAGGTATGGATATTCATCTGCCCTCGACAACCAAAGAACATCTTAATGTTGTCGTGGCAGTTGATACTTCTGGATCTATCAGAAAGGACGAACTCAGTAAGTTTGCATCAGAAGCTCATTCAATTTTGGCATCATTTAGTTCAGTCCGAATGATTCTGATTGACTGTGATGCTGCCGTTCAACAGGTAGTTACAATTGAGGATGGTCAATCACTCGATGGTTCAAAATTGCCCTGGGAGGGTCGTCCATTCAAAGGAAGAGGCGGTACCTCATTTATTCCGGTATTTGATTGGGTTGAGGAAAATGGAGAAGATCCCGATCTTCTTATTTATTTTACTGATGGATATGGTAGCTATCCTAATCTGCCTCCAGCATATCCTGTAGTATGGGTAATGACGACAGATTATGAAGTTCCTTTTGGTGAAACTATTCACTACGATAATTTGAGTAATGAATAATTAACAGTCATGGAAATCAAAATCAATAACTCGAATGATACATTCTCGATTTGCAACAGTACCACATATTATTAATTAACAACATCGAGTTTCATTAATGTCTTCTGGTGTGAAATTACGATTTAGTAAACTCCTCGCAATTGCTATGGTTCATATCAGTGTTGGTGTAGCAATTGTTACAATCTCTAGTTTCGTTAATGCAGAGATGAAACTCGCAAATTGGTCTACCTCACAAATTTCGATATTCCTCGGCATTCCTGTTTTATTCGAATTGAACCGTCTCATTTTTGCCTATCTTTATGATCAGTACAGTATACTTCGCCCATCACTTCTAGTTGGATTGATCACCAGTCTAATCGGGATTCTTGCAATTCCTGCTTATATTCGGCCTGTAGGTAATATACTTATTATTATTATGATCTCATTGTTCTATTTCGGATCTAGCATACTTACTACATTAGTTGATGCAAATCTGACCCAGATGAGTAGTTCTGAGGAAAGATCGAATGTGGCAGGAACTATCCAGGTATTGCGACTTACAGGCTTCGCTATTGGTGGTATTGTAGGGTCAATTCTCTACAGTAGAATTTCATTTAACCAATTGCTACAATTTGTTGCAATTTTTTACCTATTGATAGGTTTGATTTCAGTTGGTTCAGTTACGAATGTCCCCATCCTCACACATGAGAGGTTCGGTTTTGTTGATAGTATTCGTCAACTTAGCTCTTTGATTAGTGGCGGAATGCCATTCCTGATGATGGTTTTTCTGATTTTATATCCTATAGGATTATTTATGCAGGATCTAATATTGGAGCCATTTGCTATTGAGATTTTTAATTTTGGTCGGGAGAATGTCGGACGGGTGGTAGCAATTTGGACCTCACTTACATTGATCTTTGTCCCATTGGGAGTCTATCTTGATAACCGATTCAATCGTTTACTTCCCATACTTGGCGGACAATTCTTATCAGTTATAGGTCTAGTAGGCATTGGAATCTCATCTCTCACAACTGTAATCCCACTTTTCTATGGATCATTGGTAATTTTTGGGATAGGCAATGGTTTGGCCAGTGCTCCATCAATAGGAATGATGCTCGAGGTGTGTGCTGCTCATCCGAAGTATCTCGCTCTGCTGCTCGGATTTTTCGGTATTATGTCCACCATAGGAAGATCACTTGCCTCTGTTACAGGTGGATTGATTCTGTATCTATCTGCGAATAATTATATCATATTATTCCTGATTGAAGCAGTAATTGTCATTTTTGCCACCATTCCATTGTATCTCTTACATCTTAGAATGCTTGATGTTGAAATAAATACCACCTCAATTGATCCTATGACTGCCACATCCATTGATCTGAATTAACCGCCAAAACAACTCGGTTCAGGCAAAAAGATTAATCATTACTGATTAGAAGTTGCAGATAGAGTATCCCGTTCAGGGTGATTTCATATATGACAATACAAACTGATGTACTGGTAATTGGTGCTGGTCCAGGTGGATATCCAGCTGCGATTAGAGCCGCACAATTGGATCAAAAAGTAATCTTAGTAGAGAAAGGTTTCATTGGAGGAGAATGTCTCAATTGGGGATGTATTCCCAGTAAGGCACTAATCCAAGCATCAAAATTTTATGATAAGATAAACAATGATGCAGAAGCAATGGGGATACACGTCACGTCATCCTCCATTGATATTAAGAAGATGCAATCCTGGAAAGAAGGAATTCAGGACCGTCTTATTGGCGGGATTAAGCAACTACTGAAAGCAAATAAGGTGGAGACCAAGATGGGTACTGCTAAATTCATCAGCAACCGAAAGGCTGAGGTAGATCTGAATGATGGAGGAACTGAGGAGATAGAATTCAAACAAGCTATCATTGGTACTGGTGCTAAATTCATCTCTTTACCTGGATTTGAGATTGATGAGAAAGATATTCTCAGTGCCAAAGGTGCTTTGGCATTAGAAGATGTTCCTCAGGATTTAGTGTGTATCGGTGGTGGTATTATCGGATTGGAACTTGGTATCGTCTGGGCGAAACTCGGTGCAAAGGTAACTGTTGTTGAATTGCTTCCCAATATTCTCAATGGCGTCGAGAAACGAATGGTCAATGTGCTGAAACGAAAGCTGAAAAAGATGGGTGTTGAGATACTTACCGAATCCAAAGCAACCAACCTTGAAAAAGGCAAAAAAATGAAGTTGACAGTTGAGACAAAAGACGGTGAGAAAACCATAAAGGCCGATAAAATTCTCCTCTCTATTGGCAAACGTGCAATTACTGAAGGATTGGGTCTGGATACAATTGGTGTCAACACAGATGATAGAGGATTTATCAAAATTAATAGTAAGATGCAAACCAATGTCGATGGTATCTACGCCATTGGTGATTGTACTGGAGAACCATTTCTTGCCCATCGTGCTACAAAACAGGGAACTGTTGCTGCTGAGGTCATCGCAGGTCTTCCAGCCGAAGGTGATTGGAGAGGTATGCCCGGTGCGATATTTACCGATCCTGAAATCGCCTTTGTTGGGTTATCTGAACAGGAGGCCAAGGATCAAGGATATGAGGTGCATATCGGTCAGGCATCGTTTGCAGCATCAGGTAGAGCTATGGCACAACTCGAGGATGAGGGGTTTGTCAGAATTATCACAGATGCCTCTAATGGTGTCGTTCTTGGTGTTGAGATTATTGGTCCTCATGCCTCTGATTTGATTTCTGAAGCCGTCCTCGCTCTGGAAATGGGTGCTACAGCAGAAGATATTGGATTTACCATCCATCCTCATCCCACTTTACCCGAAATGATTATGGAAGCAGCAGAATCTGCTGAAGGAAAAGCTATCCACGTACCAAATCGGAGAAGAAAATAATTAATCTGGTTTGATCAACTTACGTTTTCCATGAACTATCCAATTATTATCAAGATATAACTCATCTCGTAACTTTAAGGCATACTGGTCCTCTCTCTTGGAAATATCATCTAGAATGAATTCAATATCAAAAGTTGTCTCACAGGTCTCTCTGAAACCTTCCATCCATTGTGTTTGACTGATCTGGGTCAGATTAGTGGTTGGAAAATATCTACTTCGCTTAGTATCCTTAGGATAGCTGTCTCGTGCAAGTATTGATTGGTTTAGCATTTCCAAATTGGTATTGAATAACAAAGTGGCATGATGAAGAAACCAGCCAGAGCGTAGATGGCCGGCACTTCCCGATATTTTTCTATCGTGGAAGAACAGATTGGTTCCTGCCTCTATTCTAATTGTATCCAATCCTAAGTTGAGAAGAGTATCTCGCATCATCTCCGTACAAAATCTTGAAAATGCTTGGACATTCTTCTCCGTGGGGAATTTGGAGATAGGTAGGATCAAACTGGAATTCAAATTACCAAGATCATGATATACCGTACCCCCACCAGAAATCCTGCGAAGTACCTCGATTCGTTGTTGCTCACAATATTGCAGATTAACTTCATCGAAGATATTCTGTACTCTGCCAACTATTACAGCTCGATTATTCTTCCAGAATCTAAGAATTGGGGTTTTCGTATCAGTAACACTCAGATGATGCAGGGCATGTTCCAGAGCGATATTATAAGATGGGATGGTCCTTTCTGTGTGGAGGTATCTTCCATTCATTCTATAACAACTGCGTTACCCGATATTCCAAGGAGTCTTTCTCAAATAATTGGAAAAAGAACATGATAAATGCATCTACGGTTTTCTCCACATTTGAAGAATCGGTAATTATGCCTGCGGTAATCTTACTCATATGTTCATACCGTTTCTTTGATAATTTATCCTTGATCACAAAGAATGATTCATAATCTACGTTCTGATTGGGGTAAAAAACTCCCACGTTGAACGGATTTTGTATGGTAGTCCCAATGATATCTTCTAAGAGATCTTTGTCATCTTTTAGTCTGATCTTTGCACTCCGATCAAGAAGAATTGGTATAGCTAATTGATCAACTAAATTGGGGATCTCATTGGCTTGATTATCAATGTAACGGATGATACCTGGTACTAGTTTCGTATTCAACGATGCAGTGGTCTCAATCCAGTCCAGAAGGATTTCAATCCAACTCCTGCTATTTTCAAGTTCTTCTTTTGATAATTTAGATAATCTGAAATTAATATTAGCCACTACTGTTCCGAGTGTGGATTTTATCTCGTAAATCTCATTGTCTTCAACATCTGTCGTTGGATTGGTATTGATGACAAAATATCCCAAATTATGTTGTCTTGAAGATAATTCCAGACTATTCCAAGATATGGAAGGATACATCAATTTTTTCCGTTCGATAGTCATCGTAGGCGAGGGTAGACCAGGTAAACCTTTCTTGCCCAATTTTGGTGCTTCTCTGGAGAGTAGGTCATTTGATCGTGCCTGAAAGTTAGCATCGATAAATAATTTGATACCGTGTTCTGTAGGGTTATCTTCTTTGTAATTACTATGAATGTCGATATAAGGGGCTAGTCCGTTGATTTTAAGTTCCTCACGATCAAGATGAAGGTTTTGATCAACGATGACAGATCGGCGAGTGCCACAACCTACACAAAGATAACTTACTCGTCGGTACTTATTTTCGGAAACGTCCTACACTCTCCTTTAGTTAATATATCATTAGTTCAACATTTAAAAAAACTATAGCAATGGACTCAATGAATGGCGGACTAATTTTCATAACTTGAATATTACGTACATACTATAAAGTAGTTTTCATCTGATTTGTGATATCGCTAATTTCTCAATATTTGGATAATTTATGAGATAATATTTTGTTTATTGTTTGAACTCAATTAGAAATCCATATCATCAGGCATACCGCCAGCTCCACCCTTATCTAGGTTCTTGGCTGAAACGACATCATCGATACGTAGTAGAATCGTTGCGGCTTCGGCAGCAGAGGAGATTGCTTGTTTTTTGACACGAACGGGTTCCATTACTCCCTTTTTCTTCATATCATCAATCTTACCTGCAATGGGATCAACGCCATACTGATGTTTGCCTTCTTTGTACATCTTATTGAGCTCACCAATGATTTCTATAGGATCCATCCCAGCATTCTCAGCGAGTGCTCTGGGAATAACCTCAATGGCAGTGGCAAAAGCTTCGATTGCCAATTGGATTTTTGAAGGTTGTTCCAGCTTGAAATCTCGGAGTTCATTTGCCATATACAATTCAGGAGCTCCTCCACCGGGTACGAGTTGTTTATCCTCAATGATATTGCGTACAACACAGAGTGCATCATGTATTGATCTCTCATATTCATCAAGAACAAATTCAGTACCTCCTCTTATCAGAATAGTCACTGATTTGGATTGAGGTGTCTCAGTGACAAAGATGACATCATCATCTGCAATTTTTTGCTCAGCGACCTTTCCAGCCTTACCTAAATCTGCTTCAGAAAGATCAGTTAGATTCGAGATGATAGGTCCACCAGTACTCTTGGATAATTTCTCCATATCACTTTTCTTTACACGACGTACTGCTAATACTCCAGATTTTGCAAGGAAATGCTGAACCATATCATCTATACCCTTCTGACAGAAAACGACATTGGCACCAGTTGCGGTAATCTTATCGGCCATTTCCTTCAATGCAGACTGTTCACGGTCCAAGAACTGCTGGACTTGATCTGCGGTCTCGATGTTGAGTTTGGAATCAAATTCCGTTTTATTGGTTTCTAATGCAGTGTTTAGCAGAAGGATTTTGGCATCCTTGACTGAACTGGGCATATCACCATGAACTTTTTCTTTGTCAAGAATGAGACCCCTGATCAATTGGGTGTCTGAGAGTGATTCTCCCTGTTTTTTGATAATAGTAATATCATCAATATCTACCTTACCATTCTCCTCAATGGCAAGTGCGGCATCCACGATAACCTGTGAGATAGCCTCCATCTCACCAGAGATGATCTTGGATGACATCGATGTTTTGGCAATATTCAGGAGTGAGTCTCGATCCTCAATTTCAACATCAATCTTGATATCTTCAAGAAGTTCAAGTGATTTATCCATTGCAAGTCGGTAACCCTCAACAATGATTGATGGATGAATATCCATCTCAAGAAGGTCTTGTGCTCTGCGGAGTAATTCTCCGGCTAAAACAACGACGGTGGTTGTTCCGTCACCAACTTCTTGATCCTGAGTCTTCGCGAGGTCAATGATGAATTTAGCTCCTGGATGCTGTACATCAATTTCCTTAAGGATGGTGGCACCATCATTGGTGATCACCACATCGCCAAAGCTGTCAACGAGCATCTTGTCCATACCTTTAGGACCAAGTGCGGTCTTTACAGCTTCGGATATTACTTTTGCGGCTTGAATGTTGTTATTCAGTGCGTCCTTTCCTTTGGTTCGTTCAGTTCCCTCTCGGAGCACAATTATCGGCTGCGACATAATAATTCACCTTAATTTTACAATCTGACTTAACCACGGTGGGTTAAGTCTAGTACATGTAATCGTGTACACTACCTAAATAAAAAATCTAAGATAGATTACACTTCACTCATAATCATCAGTGCCATATCCACTCGAATCATCGATATGATCGCTTAAGTTGCTAATTTTTCCTCATTGGCAGTTTCATCCCTAGAGTTAGGCTCCAAGGTGAAGGCAATGGCTAGGATCAAGAAGATAATTCCCAGAACCTGAAGTGGTGATAGTATCTCTGATAGACCGAACCAAGCAATAATCGTTCCCAATATTGGTTCTCCTAGCGTAGCTACTCCCACATCAATAGTATCTAGTTTTGGTATAGTCCAATTATAAATGGCATGACCACTAATACCCGGGATTAAAGCTAAAAGTAGTCCGTAGAACCATAATCTTCTCGGTGTAACTACATTGAATTGACCCAGACCTGCGGCCCAGGGAAAGAGCACCATTGCTGCAACCAGATTAACCAGTCCAAAGTATTTCCACAATCCCAGCTTTGGTACCATCTCTCGAGCTAAGATCAGGTAAATAGCAAATCCTACTGCTGACCCAAGAGCAAGTGATAATCCAATAATATCCCCTGACTGTGTACCTGAGTTATCAATGAAGAGAATTGTAGATCCTAGAATCACACAAAGAATCGAGATTAGTTGTCTTCGTTTAATCGACGTTTGGAAAAACAACAGCAGGATAACTGCCATCCAAACTGGAGCAGTATTCGTTAGACTGAGGGATGTACCTATAGGAAGATGATTCAAAGAGTCAAACCACCAACCGAAATGACTGGCTAGGGAGATTCCTGACAATACGATTTTACCGATATCTTTTCTAGATAAGGACAGATTATAATCACGATTGAGAAGAAAGAATGAGATAATTCCTGTAAGAAATACTCTGGTACCAGCGAGTGCATAGGATGGTTGATCTGCGGTTCGGATAATAAAAGCCGAGCTAGTTACACCCAAGACTCCACAGGCAAGGATTAATCTGGTTCTGGTCTGCTCTTCCATAATCTTTCTGTAGATGAAATTTAGAAATAAGTTTGGATCGAACTGAATTCAACAGTCGACAAATATTGATTTTTTCATACCCCGTCAAGCTATACTTAAAACAGTAGAGCATCAATTTGTGTGGCTGAGGAATGATTAAATAGCAGAGATCTTAGAATGGAGTGAATACGCAACTATGAAACAGGTTCAGGTACTGGTGCCAGATAATCAAGTTGATGTGATTGAAGATCTACTTGAGAACTTCAAAATGCAAGATCGTGCAGTTCAGATTCAGACACGTAAAGGAGATATTCTCTTCGAAATTAAAGTAGAAGAAAATGAGTCAAATGAATTACTGCATGAACTGAAAGCAAGAGGTGTCGGTGATGTCTTTGGTGAAATTTCCGTTGTTCAATTATCTCTTCATCTCGGAAATGTAGGTGAATCACAAAACCTTGAGAAAAGTGCAGCAGCAAATTTAGAGGAAATCTTGGCAGATATTGAATCCAGTGCAACTCTGACTGGTACCTACATTATGTTAGTCATTTTATCAGGTGCTCTGGCAGCTTTTGGATTAATAGGAGATTCTACTGTGATCATCATTGGGTCAATGATAGTCGCTCCATTACTTGGCCCTGTTGCCTTGACATCCATTGGTTTTCTCCTTCCACAACGTGGTATCCTTAAAAAAGGAGTCTTGTCCGAGTTGGTCGGTATTGTACTTACCGTACTGGTTGGTTGGATTATAGGCATGGCACTGATACATTTATTTGGGGGATTACCCAATGGAGAGACCCATGAGATGCTATCACGTGCTGCTGAAGCTGATCCCTATAATATTGTCTTTGCTGTAGTCTCTGGGATTGCAGCAGGAGTAATCATTTCTCGTGGTCAAGGAATGTCGATAGTCGGTGTGGCAATTGCTGCATCATTAGCTCCACCAGCAGCGAATATTGGTTTGTATTTAGCACTGAATAAATGGCCAGAGGCACAGATTGCTGCTGCGTTGTTGTTTATCAATATCCTTGCAATCAATGCAGCATGTTCAATTATTTTCACAATTTATCGACTTCCATCTAAAGCAGGTATATCAAAGAGGAGAAGTTCTAGGGCACAGAAAATCAATAATTTTATAACTATTGTTATTATTATCCTTTTTGTATTGTTGTCCATTTTCCTGTTATTGAGATTACCGGGAAATCCAATTTCTTGAAATCATAACATATTAAAGATTTAGTAGAAATAGTTAGTCGGATACAGGAACTATTCAAGGTCCCGTCGTACTTTAGATTCTCTAATATTAGATCCAGACCGTTTCAATCGTTTCCTATAATCACTAAGTGAGGTACTTTCATTTTTATCTACATCTTTACGATCTCTACGACTACTAAAGATACTGTCAGATCGATTATTTGTCTGAGTGGTTGATCTCCGAGATGACCTATCACGGAAAGATGAAGTGGTCTTCCTAGTGGTCGATTGATTTCGTGCTTCACGCTTGATGCGATTCTGCTCCATCCGCTCTTCCCAACGTTTCTTTCTCTCTTCGAATGTTTTCCGAAAGTCTCTCAGTTCTTGTAATCGCTCCGATGCAGTAGTGGTGGAAGTTTTTCGGATCCGGTTTCTTGCGGACTTAGTAGTCTTCGGTTTTCGGTCTTTTAATCTTGGAAAGGTATCACCGACAAGATCAGCTACGGGATCGGTCATCTTGATTTCATTAAAATTACCAATTTCCTTTTTTCGATATATTCGATGTTTGGTCGAGATAATATCGACTGATTTTCTCCAATCACCGAAGAGAGTTTCAGTTCTACCTAGGACCAAAAATCCCCCTGGATTTAATGCTTTGAAGAATTTATTCAATATCACATTTTGTGCCTCTCGATCGACATAGATCAGCACATTTCTGCAAAAAACCATATCAATATTGCGAGGAAAATCATCTTTCATCAAATCCTGCTGGCGAAAATTAACCATCGATTTGATATGAGGTTTGACTTTGTAATCCTCAGCACCTGTTTCAATGAAATACCGGTTGATCTCTGTTGTCTTCATCTCGGCGAGATAAGGTTTGGAATAAACTCCAAATCTTGCAGTATTTAGTAATTCGTTTTTGACATCAGTTGCCATCACTGATACTTTGGTGGATTTAGGGACCGCATCAGAAGCTATCATTGCAATTGAGTAAGGTTCAGCTCCAACGGCACATCCTGCGGACCAGATTTTAATATTCTTCTTCTTTTTCCCAAGTAGTGGTAAGACATCATCTCTTACTGACTCGTACGTATCACGATTTCTGAAAAATCTTGTGACATTAATTGAAAGACTTTCTTGGATCTCACCAAGCTCGGTTGGATGTTTGCGTATATAGTCTAAATAGTCTTTGTAGGAGGTTAATTTCAACCTACCCATCCTGACTCGTAATCTTCTAAGAATATAGCGATCTTTGTAAGATGCAACCTCAATACCATTTTTTCCCAAATAATTGATAAGTTTTTTTTCAAACTCTGGATCATCAGCTCGGTTGTAGATGATACGTTTCTTTGTAGTCTTTTCGGTATTTCTAGATCGTTTCTTTCTTTTATCTCTCTTCATGCCACTGAACAGAGTTGCACCTCTGGCTGCTCTGGATTTTTTATCACGATCCCGCCTTCGATCACTCATTACAGTAGAATATAATTAATCATTGATAAACACTTATTGAACGGACCGTGATATTCTCTTAATCTCTTGGTATTTTTGCTTCAGTTATGTATTGTAGTATCATCCTCTCTGTGTAGGAGTTAACAATTATCTGTTTACACTACGGCAAATTCAATTGATTCAATCTCTTCGATCCAAGATAGATTA
>Ga0102944_1001557_pt1 | contig 15033 bp, 7 predicted proteins | sample SalPonD_shore_MG_FD_78172 | JGI IMG/M metagenome (GOLD analysis project Ga0102944, IMG submission 78172) | Salt pond soil microbial communities from South San Francisco under conditions of wetland restoration - Salt Pond MetaG... | ecosystem: Environmental > Aquatic > Marine > Intertidal zone >...
GATCGCCACCAGATACATGAACCCCTTCGCCATGGGGATATAACAGATATCGGTGCACCAGCACTGGTTCGTGCGCTCGATGGACAGATCCCGGAGCAGGTAGGGGTAGATCTTGTGGCCCTTGCCCGGCTGGCTCGTGCGACGCCGCGGATACAGCGCTCTCAAGCCCATCAGGCGCATCAGCCGCTGGACGCGCTTGCGGCTGATCGCCTGGCCCTGCGCCTGCAGTTCGTCACGCAGTCGGCGGCTGCCATAGAACGGCCAGCGTAGATGGATCTCGTCGATCAGCCGCATCAACGCCAGATCCCGCGCTGATACCGGCGCGGGGCGGTAGTAAGCGCTTGAGCGGGCAACTCCGAGTAGTTCACAGCGCCGGGTCTTCGGCAATCGGTGCTCGATGTCTATCCCTGCGCGACGCTCGCTCATCGGTCGCGCCCGAGCACTTTGGATAAAAAATCGTTCTCCATCGCCAACTGCCCGATTTTGGCGTGGAGCTTCTCTACCTCCTTCTCGTTGTGCTGCGCCTTGACCGCGTTGCCACCGAACACGTCCTCCGCGCCTTCCACCAGGCGCCGCTTCCAGTCCTGAATCTGATTGGGGTGAACGTCGAACTGCTCGGCCAGCTCCGCCACCGTGCGCTCGCCCTTGATCGCCGCCAGCGCCACCTTCGCCTTAAACGCCGATGAATGATTACGTCGCTTTCTCCGCGTCATCTTCCGCTCCTTCTCTTTCGAGAATTCTAAGCCAGAAGATTCCACTTACCAGGCTTCAATTCCTGTCCAGTCTCCAGGGTCCACCTCTCACGCCCGGCCACGTTGATCAAACCCGGCATTATTTTACAACCTTGTCAATAAACCCCAGCGTCGTTGCATTCTCGAGCAACGTCCGGACCTTTGCGCGGTCAAGCCCTTTTGGGACCTCGGCGTCTATCTCGAGCTTGACGGAAACCTCGCTCCCGTCAATCGTTGTTAGCTGCTCAATGATCGCTTCAACGATCTGATGGATTTGTCGCGCCGGGCGATCCGGCGAGATCATCACGGCGCCCACGAACCTAGTGGGAAGTTGATCTTCCGAGGTAGCAGAGCCCTCCTCACCTCCATCTGACGTCCCAGAAACATCGCCATTGGGCCGTGAAGGAGTCCCTGCCGCATCCCCATCACGGACCTCCGGCGCTTCCTTTGATGGCACTGGACGATTCGCCTCAGCCACGTCTGGCCTGATAATCACGCTGTCGCTGTCGATCACGACGACCGGGTCCGGCACGTTTTCTATAGCGAGGCCCTGATAGGTCTGTTTCGCATCATCCCACCGTTCCGCATAAGCGAACGGTCCCGGAAACATGCCGGACACCGCAGATTGGACAGCTTTGACGAGTACAGCCTGGCCCTTGAGGCGAGGAAGGTAAGTGTACCGGTTCACATACTCCCAAATGTCCTTCAGCAGCAGGTGCGCCTTGTCGTTCCATATGTATTTCTGCAGGTCCCGATCCAGACGCGCAGGACCTAGCTCCGGCAACAATCCCTCGTCACTTACAAGCTTCTTGCTGGCACGGGCGAACAGGCCATCTTGTGCAGGCACCTTGCCGGACGCCCATTCGATGGCCGCCTGAGCGCTTTCCTGTACGGGATAAATCAGGTAACACCAGCACTCGCGGAGCCGTGTCTTCACTGTTTCATTGGCTTCGGTGAGCTTCGCCTTCGCGAGAGCGCTATCGCTCTGCGTAAGGTTCAGCCGTTCCGTATCATTCACGATCCCCTGCCACGCAATCGCCGACCGAACAGCGTCCTTGAGGTTATCCAGCTGACGGCTCTCCGCCGCGATGAACACCAAAGTATTGCGGTACACGCGCGGGGTCGACCCGCGCTGCATCAGGATGTCCTTGGCTTCGATCATAGCCTCGGATCCATCGCGCCCCGTATGCGGATGGGCGACACCCAGCACCACGGCTCTCACGCCGCCCGTTTCATCCGGAACGTCCGCTGACGACGACGGTGCGACCTGCACCGCATCGAAATGACCCCGGTCGCCGATGCTGTTGATGTACTTCGTCAGCTCCTGGTCGATCGTCATTAGCACGAGCGCTTCCTCAAGCTGACCGGCGCGATCCGCCGCAACGCGATTTAGGCTCGCTGACATGGAATACCAGTAACGGCCAAGGTCGCTGTGCATGAACTTGGCCTGATTGGTAAGTCTGCGCAGGGCATCGCCAAAAATCGCAGGGCGTTCGCCGGGCTGGACGACTCCTAGGTTAATCTGCTTGTCGTCGAGCCCTCGGTTCTGCTCTTTGTAGGTCGGCGCCGAACCCATAAATATCGCACGGGCAACGCGGCGGGTCGCTGAGTATCGGTTCAGATTCGGCGCGGACTGGTCGATTTTGTACGGCGTTGAATTCGCGCCATCGACGTCCCCTGCGATGATGGATTGCCAACTGACATCGAGATAGTGGAGCAATTCCGGTTCCACCCGCGCCGAGCTTATCGCGACGCTGCCCGGCATAATCATGACGGAGGGATCATTACTCATCCAAAGCTCATGAATGACCTGGGCCATGAGTCGAAGCACACCGCGCGTTCTCTGGAATTTCTCAAGCGAACCCCAGCTCGTGTAGAGCTGGTCAAAGAGCTCTGGATGTATGGGATAGGCCTTGTCAAGTTTCCGGCGATAGTCTTCGTCCGAGCATCCCTGCGGGAAATCGTTCGTGTTATCCCGGTACAGCCTCGCAAACTGCTTCAGCGTGTTGTCCTTATGGTGGTGCTTGTCCCCGGGGATGTCCTTGAATAACCGTCTACGGACGATCTCGTAGCTTTCCTCCTGGGAGGCCGGACGCCAGGACGACTCGACGCGGGAGAATGTCTGTTTCAGCCGCGCCAGCGCCTCTTGACCGCCTTCGCCGCCAACCTCGATCTGCGAGGCCGGAAGAGACGCGACCAGCAACGTGCCGGGACTCGCCTTCACGGCTTCGGTCAATGACTGGACGAACGAAAGGTTTGCATCGAAGGACCCGGACGGCAGCTCGTCGACCTTGTAGATTTGCCGGAGATACGCGACCCACTCATCGATGAGGATCAAACAAGGCGCACACTTCTTAAATATTCTCTCCAGCAGGTTGGACCCGGGGGCAATACCTTTAGCGTCGTTCTCGGCAATCATCTCGAATGCCTCCGCACCACCGAGCTGCCACGCGAGCTCGCCCCAGGTAGTGCGGATTTTACGGTCGCCATCGACATTGAGAATGTCCTGCGGGCCACGTGACGTGCCAACCAGAACCGCACGGTTGACCTTCTCAGGTATGGCCAAGCTGCTTTGTTCTAGCAGTTGATCGAGGCCGGGCAGGTCATGCACCGGCGTGCCGCCCACCATGTGGTAGAGCGCTAACATGGAGTGCGTCTTACCACCACCGAAGTTGGTTTGCAGCTCGATCACCGGATCGCCGCCGGAATTGCCAAGGCGTTTGGCGGCACTTGCCAAAAGCGAGCTCAAGCCGTCCGTCAGGTAGGTTCGGCTGAAAAATTCCCTCGGGTCTCGGTATTCGGATGGCGCACTTCCGGCGTGGACCTTGCCGAGGTCCGCCGCAAACTCCGCTTGCTGGAACTCACCGATCGCGACGTCCTGATGCGGCTCGACCACCTCGCGCCACGGCAACAGGCCCGCTACGGTTTCGACTGAGATATTAAGACGTTGCGTCCTCCGCCGCTCTTCATTGCGCTGAAGCTCGGCGTATTTGGTGCGCAGGATCGTATCCCGCATCTTGCTGATCTGTTCAGCCGTCTCACCGGCACTGATCGCTTCCATGAGGCGACGCATCGTATCCAGCGCCCGTTCCGCGTCGTCATACGTGAACGTCTCGTTATGGGAGAGCTTGTTGCGAACATCCAGCAGCTCGGAAACGTAGGAACGCTCCGGGTGCCCCAGCACCATCGCAAACGCATCCCTCCAGAACGCCATCATGGTCTTGAGAAGGCCTTGCTGGTCCCACGCTATGCCGCCGTCCGAATTCGCCTTCAGACTCGAAACACGGTCGACAACATCAGCCTGCCAATGCCCCTTGACGGCGCTCTCAAGGCGCTTTTCAACAAAAGGGACCAATGGCTCGGGAAGAAGCTCCATGCCCTCAAATACATACTGTCGCGTACTCTTCGCCACCCGTCGCCCCGTTAAAAGTCCATCGCTGTTTGCCGGTCGCCGCCAAGGTCGATGTCGTTAATGGCCGCCGCTTGGCGGGTCAGGTCAGTCCATACCGCGATTAACGCGTTGTAGGAACTCGCTTCCTTCGCCTCCCGTCGCTTGTTCGAGCAGATATCATACAGACAGTACGCAAGGTCCTTGACGGCGTCCGCCTTCTCCGGGCCGATCCTCTTCAGAAGCACCGCGGCCGCAGGTTCTCCTCCAGTTTCCAGCGCCCGAATGAGATACTGACACCCCTCCCAGACGGTGAGATGCGGATCAGTCGCGGGGTCCCAGTCGGCGATAAGTTCGTCGCGCTTGAGAATGCGCACCTTGCCTGCTGCGCTCTCGACGATGCCTGCATGCTTTACGCTTTCGACCGATATTCCGCGTGCGGTCGCGATGTTGTTGGCCGTCCCGTAATCGCCCAGCGCCGTGCCGTTCTGTTCGAACCAGGTAATTGCAAATCGCGTGTCGGCGTCGAACTCGCCTTGGATGTCGTTCAGAAACTCGTCCAGTTCCTGATTGATAAGTTGCAACGCAGTCTTGACGGTCATGGCACTATCATCGGCCTCCAGAACCGCCTTGTAGCGTGAGAACACACCCATGCCGGGCCCAATCGCCGACTGGGGCATATCGGCAGGAGCGATGTTAGCAGCCTGCAATTCGGCGATGGCAGGCGGAAGTTCCCGTTTCAGCGCGCGGACGAACTCCGCCCGGGTGATGACTTCGGCATTGACTTTCTTCTTGCGGCAGACGAGGACGACAGAGTTAGCAAGGGCGTTGGTGCCAGAGGCAATCATCCGATTCGCCATTTCGGTACGCATCGGCCATGTCCCAACGACCGCATAGCCAGCCTCGACCACGGCTTGAAGGAACGTCGCCCAACCGCTTGAACTGATACCTTCTTGCTCAATCTCGCTTTGTTTGAACGCATAGTAGATCGTGGCGGGCGCACCGCCTCGGCTTTGTTTCACCATCTGCTTTAGCGCTTTCGTCATTCCCTCGATGAAAAACATCTCTGCGCCCTCTCGCCCTCCGTGACGAGACGGTATTGCGACAAGCTCTTCCGCCTTTGGTGTAGAGAGAAAGCCGAAAACAGAGGGTTCAACAGGCTTTAGGGCCATCCTTAGCCAAGGATAGAAGAAATCTGACAATGTTGAATATGCTATATTGTCATAATATGGAGGATCGGTGCTAACAACAACTTCAATATTCATATCGGCTGATTGTGCATCCTGCTGCTCTTCGCGCCCGGAAGATGCCGGAACAAACCCCTCTATCACTTTCCAAATCCACTCGCAACACGATGACCAATTGCCAGTTGAGGAGGAAAATGGATTTCCTTCGGCATAATCCCACGTCATAGGGATACCTTGCCGCGCAAACGTGTTCCGCAGTATTGTTCTGCTAGAGTCCCACGTGCAAATCGTAGTGCCTCTATCTGCAAGACGACCGACAGCGAACGACAAGTATATGCTTACAGCTTTAGCGTAGAGCGAACTGCTTTCTACGGACCATCCTGATCTAAGCGCGTCCCTTCTTACGGTTTCTCTCAAATTCCCAAAAAGGTCCGAAAAAGTAAGTAGTGCCTTTAGCTGTCGCGCGCTAAAAAGAGACCCCCAGCTCGTTAGGCCATATGCTGAACAGACTCCGCCAGTAATTTCTGCGCGTGTGGGAGTTGCGCCGGAAAGGAAATCTATCCGCGCATTCTGCAATTCGGGGGCATTTTCTAATTCGTGAATTATTTTCTCGTTCTCCACCGTGGGCGGACAATAAGCTCTGCCGCGATGACCCTCGGCTACAATCGCGATTAACCTCTCCTTTAAACGACCCGCTTTTCCTTGTCGGCGAATATACTCGCGTGTAATTGGCGTACCCGAATATAGGCATATGAAATCCTGGGCTTTTCCTGCCTTCGTTCCGAGCCTAGCAGTGTTAATCTCCTCTCTACTGAAAGGTCCTTGTCTTATCGTGAATTCGATTGTGCGTTTGGATTTGTCGACTATCGGCACCACCATGGCCTCTCGGCCTTCATAAGCAGAAAGCAAGAATGAGCTAACCAGTGGAACGTGCGCGCCTCCAAAAGCGGGATCGGGAGTTGAGACGGTCCGCGCCCATATCCAGGCGATAACGGTTGCTTTGCCGCCTCCGTATACCTTGGGAAGGTCCACCTGTGGATATAGATGCCCAATGCGCTCCCACGCCTTCGCACGCATCCATTCGCCGTAGTACTTCACATCCTCGGACAGACCCTCGGCATGTCGGTAGTGGTTACGACTCTCGGCGTCGGGATGGATCGGGGGTTTGTCCCTGAACTTCGGTGGGATTTCGATCATCGCCTTTCCGATCATCACCGCAACTGGGTTTAGGTCAGATCCATACGCAGGCAGTCCGAGTCGCTGGGCTTCCAACGGGATCGCGCCGCCGCCGGAGAATGGGTCATAGATGGGCGGTAGTTCGCCACCGCAACTACGCCGAATCTCGGCCCGGGCACGCTCCAAGACCTCTTCATTGGTCGAATTCTCCCATAGCACCAGTTCCTCAATGATGTTGAAGAGCCGTTGCCGCTCTATCTCGACCGCGCACTCCTCCAGTGTGAGGGGCATCTCGTCAGTCGGGAGGCTGACCCGATCGGCAGCACGCTTCTCTCGCGCGGCGATCTTATCCTCCAACATCTTCTCAGCCCGGGCGCGGGTAGCCTCGTCCGCCAGCAACTGCTGTACATATTCCGACGGATCATCGACGAGCTGGGCAAACAGGACCGCCCGGCATGCGGCCAGCGGACGCCGTGCCCACCAGAGATGGAGTGTGGACGGATGGCCGTGCCGGATTGATTTTTCGCGCGCGGACGCAGCGTTAATGGCCTCCAGCGGGATCGCGACTTCGATGAGTTTCTTCTTGTAGGTCTGGATCATGCTGGGGACTCCGCCCGTTCTAGCAAGCTCTTCAGGTTGACTTGGATGGCGGTGACGCCGAACTCAGGCTCTTGCGAGAATGGCTTTCGGACATAGCAGGGCTCATTGGCAAAGCCGTTCTCGACCTGCACCACCGCCAAAATGTATTTCTCGGGTTCATGCAGTGAGGTGATGACCTCCTGGCGCGTCACCATCACGGTATCGGCGCCGTCGACCCTGCCTTTTACCTCGATGAACCGCAAGTGCTTAGCCTCGGGATCGAGGGAGGCAATATCGTAGCCGATCTTCTGAGCCGAGACGTCAGTCGGGACGTTGCCCAGTGCCTTTTCGGCCTCCATTACCGCTTCCATTGCGGCAAGCTCGATGGCACGGCGGGCAGCCGGGTCTTCAGCAAAACCCGCTGGTGCCGCGGCGTCGTCTATCGCGGTTGCACCCCTCCTGGCGTCCAGAAGGCCACGCGGTATGACGACCATACCGCCGCGGACCCGAGGCGGCTGAGACGTGATGAATCTTTCTTCTTCCAGCTGCGCCAGCCGCCGCTTCAGGCGCTCGGCAAGGTCTTCCGCGCGGCGCTCCGCATTCTGCCAACTCAGACGCGTCTTCTTCCCGGCCTTCTCCTGCTCTTTGAGCTCGAACGCGCGACTGTCCCAATAGTTGATTTCCTTCTTGAGGCGCGCCTTGACCTCCTGTTCGACCTTGTCGATCTCGGGCAACCGCCGCCCCTTGACGTCTGCGACGTGCCCCTTTGCAAGTTCAACGGTGGCGAAGTTGGCCGCGCTCTTCTCAAGGTCCGCCCGCAGCCAGTCCTCGCTCAACAGGTTCTCGACGAGGGCCATTTCCTCATCAGCGGCCGGCCGGAGATTCAGGTGAGGGGCGATGCCGGCGTTGGTGGCGTTCCCGTTCCTGTCGATCGCGGCAAACTGGAGCTTTTGCGAGATGACATGCGGCTTACCCGTACTCGTCGTGCGGCCGTCATGCACGCTGTGCTCCAGCAGGAATATGGCTGACAGCTCATTCCCGGCGTCGGTATCGTCGACCAAGATGGCACCCTGCTTCATGAGCTGGCCGTACTGTTCGCGAATGATGCTGATGACGGCCTCCAGCAGAGGGTGGCCGGGACAGACAAACGTCGCAACCGGCTGCTGGTTAATGCGGCTCTTTTCAAAACAGATGCGCTCGTACTTCTTCTGGATCGGGGCGCCGGTTCCGGTTTGGCGGTCACGCTCCCGGATGCGCACGGGGACGTGCGTTATCTCCCAGCGCCCTTCTTCACGCTTCTTAATCCTGCCACCGAGATGCTGGAAGGCCTCCACAAAGAAACTCTGAATATGATGCGGTTGAAGGCGCTGCGCTTCCGCGCGCTCCATCTCAAGCCGTAGTTCCTGCACCTTGGCCTGCGGCATCGTGTCGTTGGTCAGCGCCCGCCGCTGCAAAAGGCCCAGAAGATGCTGCTGATCGACGGCGCCATCTACCTGCTGAAAGAGGCGGGCCTTAACCTCTTCCTGCTCACCGTACTGAATGGCTTCGAACAAAAGATCCTTCAGGGCCACACCCTCGAACAGCTCACCGAGGACGTCATAGACACGTCCGCCGAGCGCCGCCCGTGCCGCTTCCAGTTTTTCAAGCAGGCGGGCATAGACTTCGCCTTCCCGCGTGTCCGCCGCAACGATGTTCCAGAGATGACAGACTTCCGTCTGGCCAATCCGGTGGATACGGCCGAAACGCTGTTCGATCTTGTTTGGGTTCCAGGGCAGGTCGTAATTGACCATGAGATGGCCGCGCTGAAGGTTCACACCCTCGCCGGCGGCGTCGTTCGCCACGAGAACGAGCAAGTCACGGTCCTGCATGAAGCGCTCGATGATCTTGCGGCGCTCCTCGCGAGTGACGCCGCCATGAATAACGTCCACCGCTTCGGGATTGCCGAGACGGGACCTGACCTTGTCCGCCAGGTAGTGGAGCGTGTCCTTGGGCTCGGTGAAGATGATGAGCTTGCGCCGGTTACCGTCCTTGTCGACCATCAGGTCATCATCAAGAATCTTGTTGAGCTGGGCCCATTTCGTATCTTCACCCGATCGCAGAACGCCGAGCGCCATCTGCTCCAGCCCCTTGAGCGTCTCGACCTCAATCGCAAGCTGTTCTGCGGTCTCCGCGGTGGTCGCGCCGGTCGAGATCACCTCTTCCAGCTCGTCGACTTCTTCCTGGCCATACTCCTCGATGTTCCGCAGCACTTCGTCGCTAACCGCGTCCCCGGTCAGCCGAGCCCGATAACCCTTGGCGGCGAGCCGCGCTTCCGCGAGTTCGTTCTCCAGACGCTCGCGCCGGCGCTTGAGCGACTGATAAATAGCCGCCGGCGACGACGCCAGTCGCCGCTGAAGAATCTGCAACGCGAATCCTACATTGTTGCGCTTCTTGCCGTCGGTCTCAGTGAAGCGCCGTACTCGGTTCATCTCCGTGCGGACATAGTCCGTGACGGCGGTATACAGCGCCGCTTCCTTGGACGACAGGTCGTATTTGACGGTATAGGCGCGGCGCTCGGGAAAGAGAGGGCGCCCGTCAAACCGGAGCAGTTCCTCCTTCGTAAGCCGCCGCATCATGTCTTCCGTATCGGCATAGTGAACGCCGTCGCGGAAGCGCCCTTCGAAGCGATCCCCGTCTAGCAACGCCATAAAGAGCTGGAAGTCCTCCTCCTTCCCGTTGTGCGGCGTCGCCGACATCAACAGAAGGTGACGACATACTTGACCCAGCTTCTGTCCAACCTGGTAGCGTTTGGTGTATTTGACGTCTCCCCCGAAATAGGTGGCGGACATCCGGTGGGCCTCATCGCAAACAATGAGGTCCCACTCCTGAGATCTAAGCATCTTCTCCTGAAGCTCATCGTTTCTAGCCAACACGTCGAGACGCACGATGAGGCGATTGCGATCATTGAACGGATTTCCAGACCGGGAAGTCTCGATCATGTCCCGGGTGAGAATGTCGAACTCAAGATTGAATTTGTCGCCCAGCTCGTCCTGCCACTGCTCCACGAGACTACCGGGGGCAACGACAAGACACCGTTCAAGGTCACTGCGGGCGATCAACTCCTTCATGAGCAGGCCGGCCATGATCGTCTTTCCGGCCCCCGGATCGTCGGCAAGTAGGAAGCGCAGCGGCTGGCGAGGCAGCATCTCCCCGTAAACCGCGGAAATCTGGTGCGGGAGCGGATCGACCAAACTCGTGTGAATCGCGAGGTATGGATCAAAGTAATGGGCGAGTTTGATGCGGTTTGCTTCTGTCACTAGGCGCAGTAAACCGCCATCGGCATCAAAGGACCATGGACGCCCCCGCGCATCGAGATCGAGCCGGTGCTCATCATCGCGGTAGAGGGTCGTTTCAGAGACTGTGCCCTCCTGGCCCCTGAAGACAACGTTGACAGCCTGATCCCCGATCCATTCGACCGAGACGATCTGAACAGCCTGGTTTGGCGCGATTCCGCGTATAATCGCGCCATTTCTAATATCCTCAAGACTGATCATGCCCTATCCTTATCCGCCTGGGTCTGACTATTTTCCACGATATCCTGGGAAAAGTTAGACCTCTCAAGTTCACCCAGCACGTACTCTTTATTAAGGGCGATTATGTGTTGCCGGCGCGGATCCTCCCTCTCAGCATCGCCGAGCAGCCCCAGGCGTTTCAGAACATAAAAAAGCATGGCACTCCGAACCGACAACGTGCCTTTGCCATCCTCAAGACCGTAGTCCTTCTCCACAACGTGCTTTTGACTTTCCGTTAGTTCGGGATGGGCCGCAATTTCAATCTGAACATATTCATTCCAGAGCTCATCCTGTTCGCCAGATGGGCCGGGTTCCCCAAAGCTTCTGGCATCAAGCGCACGCGGCAAAAGGAAATCCTTAAATTTCTTTTCGATATGGCAAAAAGAACGTGCATGCCAGCGAAAACCGTCAAAGCCGAAGGCGTGAGGCGTGATACGCCGCCATATTGGATCTGGTCGCGCGCGATTCATGGACTGGTAAAGAATTTCAACGGACTGCGTCTCTCGGACGGCATGAAGAATTTTTCTCAGGACGTCAGGGTCAACGTCCCGCCTCGGGGTCAGGGCGATATCGGTCTGTGGTGGTTGAGAAATCCACGACTCGGCAGCGGAAGTCTGTCCTTCAGCAAGTGAGCGCAGCCGCGAGAGGTACTCGTCCGGGTCCGGTTTTAGGAAGCGAGGTTCGAAGGTGTCGGCGGTAACGTAGCGCTTCGCACTCTTGTCGTAGGTGACGTTATCCGGCGCGCGCTCCTGATAGAGCGTCAGGTCCTTCGAGGCCTGCGGCACCGACACGCCAAAGGTGCCGATGATGTCCGACCGGTTCACGCCGCCTTCCCAGAGCAGGTGAAACTCTATGAACTCCAGCCGCTGCTCTACGCCCCACCGGATGTCCGGCGTCCGACTTCCCATATGCTTGCCCTCTGATACGTATATAAACTCTATTGACAAAGAAACGCGATGCGTATACTTTCTTATCCTACCGCAGTACGAAAGTCAACGCGAACGGGAGAACGACATGTCTCGGAATGATCGCTATGTGACGAAACGCCCAAAGGGCTGGGCCGTGGAGGCGCCGGGCGCCAAGCGTGCGAGCAGCCTTCACCGGACCCAGGCAGAGGCGGAGAAGACGGCCAAGCAGGTCGTCAAGAATCGCGGCGGCGGCGAGGTGCGCATTCAAGGGCGCGACGGGAAGTGGCGGGACTCGGACACCGTGCCTCCGGGCAACGACCCGAATCCGCCGCGGGACAAGAAGCATTGATTCGGCCGGGCACGGCGTAAATAGACAGGAAGGACCAACATGACAGCACGTATCCAATTTTTCCCCCTCGGCAACGCGGACACGTTGCGGCTCGACCTTGCGGATGGCCGCAAGATCCTCGTTGATTATGCCGCGATGCGGAACGGCGACGATGACCAGGACAACCGGTGCGATCTGCCCGAAGAGCTTCGCCGGGACCTGAACGAGGCGGATCGGAACTACTTTGACGCGGTCTGTATCACCCACACGGACACTGACCATTGTAAGGGGTTCGCGGACTTCTTCTGGCTTGAACATGCGGCAGCCTATCAGGACGACAACCGCATCAAGATCAGGGAACTCTGGGTGCCCGCAGCCGCGATCCTCGAAGAGAATCTGAAGGACGATGCCCGCATTGTCCGTGCCGAAGCACGGCATCGTCTGCGGAAAGGCAGGGGCATCAGGGTGTTCTCGCGGCCAGAACGGCTCAAGAAGTGGATCGAGGACGAGGGGCTCGATTTCGAGCAGCGGAAACATCTGATCGTCGACGCGGGAGAACTCGTGCCCGGCTACGAGAAGGATGGACCGGTAAAGGTAGAGTTTTTCGTTCACTCCCCCTTCGGCTGGCGGCAGGACGAGAACACTGTCGTCGACCGCAACGAGGACTCGATTGTCATGCACGCCACCTTCGAAGAGGGGGGCATGGAATCGCGCCTGTTTCTCGGCGCGGACGCCAACTACGAAACGCTCTCCCAGATCGTGCAGACGACGCGCAGGCACCGCAACGAAGACCGGCTTCGCTGGGACATCATGAAACTCCCCCACCACTGTTCCTACCTGTCCATCGGGCCGGAGCGCGGACAGGACGAGACGAAGCCGGACCCCGATGTGAAGTGGCTGTTCGAGGATCAGCGGGAAGACAGTAGTTACATCGTCTCGCCTTCATTACCCATTCCAGCCAAGGGGTCGGAGGAGGATAAGAGCGATCAGCCGCCCCACCGGCAGGCGGCGAACTATCACCGCCGCATCTCGAAAGGCTCCGACGGCGAGTTCGAGGTGACGATGGAGAAGCCCTCGAAGGCAAGTCCCAAGCCGTTCGCCTACAAAGTCACGGCACAGGGCGTCGCGCTCGAACTTGCCGCCCCGATGGTTGCGAGTGCCGCGGCAGCGTCGACTCCCAGGGCGGGCTGATGGATATCGACCGCTGGCTAAACAATTTTGGCGAACCCGTGGCCGCCGCCAATCTGAAATCGCCGGCGGCCACCGCTCTTGTTGCCTTCGTCGAGCGGCACGCGGGCCATCTCGCGACCCTAGTTGAAGCGCGCCGGGGCCAAGGGCGTGACCTTGTCGTTCTCGATTTTCAAACGGGGCGACCGCAGAAAAGCGCTCACCCGATCAAGCGTGTGGAGCGCATCGGCGTTCGGTTCACCGATGACGAGGCCATGCCGGCCGTGTACATGTTGCGCCCGGATTTCCCGGACACGGAGCACCAGCAACTCGTGATCGAAGGCTTCCCAAGGGCCATTTGTCTCGACGATCGTGCGTGGGGCGAGGCACGCCTTACGTGGACCCCTGCGGAACTGGTGGAGCGTACCCTGTCATGGTTCGCCCGCGCGGGGCGCGGGGAACTGCATGATGCGCGCCAGCCCCTTGACCCCGTTCTCTTCGGCACTCCATTAAGCTTCATCATCGCCCGCGATGTACTTCATCGGGCGGGCGAGCTCGATTTGGTCGGGATGCACGACGTCGACCGACAGCAGATTCTGCGGGTACGTCCGGTTCAGCACGGTGACAACTTGACAGGCGACATCGAACCGATCTGTCTCATTGCATACAGCATTCCGCCGGAAAAAATGCAGCGTCTTCAATTTGCGCCTGAAACGCTGGGGAGTCTCGCCGATATGCTCGCAGACCGGGGCATTGACCTGTTCGCCGATCTGCGGGTCCGTTTTTCAGACTGGCTTGATCAGGCCGGGCAGGCGCCGTGGCGCGTTCTATCGCGATTTGCCGTCATCGTTGAAATGCCGATTATCGCCCCTAACGGCTCGCACCAGGACGGCACCGACCTGCGGGCGTTCCTCACTGACCAGCGCGTCGGCGAGATTGCTGAGGCGCTCGGCGTCGCCCTGAAATCCGACCGGAGTGACCAAGGCAGCAGAGTTGGCTATGTCAAAGCGGTGGTTCCCAAGCCGGAAGATACGGAGACTCTGCGCGCTATCACGGCACAGTCGGCGGAAGTCCACTACGAGTTCGACCGTCAATTGGCGACACAAATGAGTGGCCGGACCGACCTAGATGACCGCCATGTCGTGATGGTAGGCGCCGGCGCGATTGGGTCGCATGTCGCGGACTGCCTCGGTCGCGAAGGGCGGTTCCGCTGGACGATCATCGACGATGACCGGCTGCTGCCCCACAACATAGCGCGGCACACCGGACGTGATGGCGACGTTACAAAAGGGAAAGCCGACCTGGTTGCGGCATCGGTATCGGGGACGATCCACAATCCGGAACCGATCGCGCGCGCTATTGCAGCGAATGTCTTGGCCGATGGGGCTTCGCGGAGTGATATCGACCAGGCGCTTGAGGAGGCTGAAATCGTCCTCGACGCTACGGCGTCGGTCTTGGCGGCGCGTTTCCTTTCCGACCACACAACGGGGGCGCGCCGTGCGAGCGTCTTTTTCAATCCACCCGGTGACGCGGTGGTACTGCTCGCCGAGGCCGCCGACCGTTCCCAGACGCTGCGTGATCTGGAAGCGCAGTATCTTGGCCTTGTGGCGTCCGATCAAAGGCTTGCGGGACATCTCTCAGCCGGAGACGGGACATATGCCTATACCGGCGCGTGCCGGGCCATAACGAATCTCATTCCCGAGTCTCGCGTGATGGCTCTGAGCGGGCTCGTTTCCGACGGCCTGAGCAGGGCCGTCGATCAAGATGGCGCTGTGATCAGAATATGGTCGCTGCGTGAGTCCGGTGCGGTGGAAATCTGTGAGAGTGCGCCCGCCCCGGTCGAAACGTTCAGTGCCGGGGACTGGAGCGTCTCGATCGACAACAGCCTCATCGCGCACATTCAGGCGATGCGGGCTGAGCATCTCCCAGAAGAGACCGGCGGGGTTCTCACGGGTGTCGTTGACATACCGGCCAAGCGCATCCATGTCGTAGACGCGGCGCCCGCCCCCGCCGACAGC
>Ga0102944_1001558_pt1 | contig 15028 bp, 9 predicted proteins | sample SalPonD_shore_MG_FD_78172 | JGI IMG/M metagenome (GOLD analysis project Ga0102944, IMG submission 78172) | Salt pond soil microbial communities from South San Francisco under conditions of wetland restoration - Salt Pond MetaG... | ecosystem: Environmental > Aquatic > Marine > Intertidal zone >...
CCCATACCTTTAAATTTTATAGAATCAGTATATTTAATAAGTTTACTTTTAAAAGCTCGAAATCCATTTTGGTTATTATGAATCGTATAATTATATAAAAATTTTAAACAAATTTTGACAAAACTTTCACCAATTTTCTTATAAATGGGTATTTTAAATTCACAAGTTCCTAAATATAGTGATCCAACCGTAAAATCTGCTTTATTGTTTAAGATCGGCTTTAATAATTTACTTATATCTTTAGGATCATGTTGCCCATCAGAATCCATAGTAATAATAATATCCCCATTAGAATATCTAAGTCCTGTTAAAATTGCATTCCCATATCCTTTATTACAATTAAGTCTAAAAATATATACGTTTTTTCTATTAATCTCCTTAACTCTTTCTATACTTTTATCCGTTGATCCATCATCAATGACCAATATTTCAAGATGTGGATATTTTGGTATAGATTTTATAATATTACCAATAGAATCTTCTTCATTATACAAAGGAATAATAATCGATATTAAATGGTCTTTATTTTTTATGGATTTGGATTTTATTTGCTTATTATGTTGGATATAATCACCTTTTAGTAATTGATCCTCCATAGATTTACAAATACTCAATTGAAATCAATAAACTAGTATTTGCCTTCTTATTTTTCTAGATTAAAAATTTTAATTCCTTTTTAAGTATTTTTATATTTTTTAAAATTAATTGTTTTTTTATCAATATTATTAGGATCAACCAATCTTTTATTTATAATTTCAAGGTAAAATCGAAATTAATAATAGAATGATATTTTTTAAATTCCATAGAATATTGATATATAACAATTTCAAATATATTTTTATTTAGAATTGATAATTATGAATACATTTTTTATTGGAATACATTCAGGTAATATTAAATTAGTATGTAATAGGACTATATATCATGATATTAATAAGGATTAGAATATGTATTATTAGGATTTATTTAACGAAGTTTACTCTGACAGAGATGGAGTATAAGTAAGAACCGCAGAGTGGCTTGAAGTAATATTAATAAAAAGCTTAATAAATTTAGAGGTAACCAAATAAAATATCAATTTTACAAATGTTGAAGCAAAAAAATTAAAAGTAAATAAAAGAATGATATTAAAAGTACAAAAATTTTTTATTGATAAAGCGATTAAAACAATTATTGCATATTTAAATCCAAATACAAACCATCAAGATCATAGAACGGCTCATAATCTTTCAATGGTGAGTACAAGGAGAAATAAAAACAATATTTTTTATTTGAAAGAATAAGTAATTTTATTGTAAGATTAATGTTCCAAATAATTATATCAATATTTCTAATCATAAGGAGAAAAAGCATTACATTTACATAAAAAAGAATATAAAAAAATAAATAGGGAAGATTAGATTAATTCAATTGAGAGTTTAGCAAAACACAAAAAAGATCAAATAAGAGTAAAATATACCGACGCATTTTATCTTATCAAATACCTTTTGAATTAATTTATTATCAAAGTTTTATAAATATTAATAAAAAAGAATCTAATCATAAAAATTATGAAAATGAAGTTAGATATATTACTTTCAATTGCTAATGATGGAATATATAGAATTAGAGACTTATTATTAAAACCATTAAACAATATCAGATATATTATATCACATCAAATTTTTAATGGAAAAAAGTACAATATAAAATTTAACAGAGATGATGTGATATATAAACCATCTAATACAAAAGGATTATCAATCAATCGAAATATTACTTTATCAATGGCGTCAGCTGATATTTGTCTTTTAGCAGATGCTGATGTCAGCTATGAAAAAGAATATTTCTTTAGAATAATTGATGCTTTTAAAAAGAATCCTGAGGCAGACATAATTACTTTTCAGATCAAAACTGATATTATAGAATCTATGGTTAAATCTTATCCTAATTTCTCACATTGGCATAATATTAGAACGGTTTTTCAAGTAACCTCAATCGAAATTGCTTTTAAACTAGATATTATTAAATTAAATAAAATAAAATTTGATGAAAATTTTGGAAAAGGGTCAGTATTTAATTTTGCTGAAGAAAATATTTTTTTAATAGACTCTCTTCGGAAAGAATTAAGAATAAAGTTTATTCCAACTAATATAGTGGTATATAATAATATAGTTCCTTTAAAATCATTAACAGATAATAATATAATCACAATAGGTGCTATTTTATATCGAATGTTTAATATTTTTTCAATTATATGGTATTTTTATTCTGCAATTTATAATTATGGTAAATATAAAGAAGATAAAAGTATTTTAAAATATTTAACTTTAACTTTTCGGGGGGGCCTTTTAGCAAGTAAATTAAATCACCACGGCGGATCACTTTTAGCAAACTTAAAATTATTTTTGAGACAATTAAAAGGTTTAGATTACAATTTTATTAATTTTAATAGAGATAATTTAAGTAGAAAAACGTTTTTCTGAATTTTTCAATTATTTAATATTTAATTTATTTGATTTATAACTAATATAGAATATATGATTTGAATAATTATTGAATTTAGATTAATGTCTTAATAAGGTCCCATTCTTCAAAATAAGTCAAATCTTCGACTTCTTTTTGTAAAAAAACTGGAAGACATTTGGGATCCCAACTATAATCGATTGCATCAATATAAATTGTAAATTCTGTAGAATTGGGGCTGTTCATGAAAACTATCCTATTTAGTTCATTAAATTCTGAAGATAGAGGAAAATTACTTACCATTTTAGTGTTATTTATCCATATACTGAAAGAATTTTTATCTAAACCCCTATAATTAAGAATCCAATTAAATCTAAAATCTATTCTAATATGATACCATTTGTTACTAGAAATATTAGAAATAGTATAATAAGTATCTTGTAAATATAACTTATTATTTCTTAAAATTAAACCTAAAACATCATTCACATCATTTCTAAGAAGTATATTAAAACTTTTGCTAGAATTAGATGTTCTTATCCAGAATTCAATTGAACCATATGATTTCTTGCTAAAAGTATTTTTCATTTTATTATATTGTGAAGAATTTATGAAATACTCCACCACTTTCTTTTGCCCATCAATTTCTTTAATTATTTCTATTGAGGAATTTCCAATCGCGGATATTGACCATCCTAACGGTTTGGAACCAATATCATCACATGAAAAATCGAATGTGGAATCGTATATTCCTTCACCTTCAGTACAACTGAAATACGTTGGATTAAATGCATATAAAGATAATTGACCATATTGATAAAGTTTGATATTATAAATTTTTTTGGTCAATCTGTATGGATCATCTTTACAAATATAGAAACCAATTTTTAATCTCCATAAGTGATTAATTAATCCATAGCCAATTCCATTGGCTTCATTATTTATTAAATTCAATTGATATGTATCATAAAAAGATAAAAAGGATAATTTTCCTAACTTTCCATATTCTAATAGAATATCTGAGCCCGGAGGGAGATTTTTTGAAATCCATCCTATCATTTGTACTTCATCTTGAATAATTGGATTTTTATAATAAAAGTTATATCCGTGCGTATTTTTTAGAATTAGATTTGACATGGAAAGAACTATTATTAAGGATAAAATAAGATATTTTTTATAAAAAATCTGAGGGGAATATGATTTAAAGATTTTTATCTGTTCAATTTTTTTGGTATAAAAATTCCTTTCTAAATACTTTTTTAATTTATATAAACTAATTGCTCCTATTATTGATATTGGAATGATAGAATATTGCCACATTCTTTCATACCAATAATATATTCGCTTGAATGTACTTCCAAAGGGATTAGGAATGGATAATTCAGTAAGAGTAACTTGAGGATTTTGGATTAAATTCAAAAATATTAAAGAAGATGCTAATAAAATCGTTAAAATTATCCATATAATTAATATATAAAATAAGTTTTTATTAAATCTATAACATAAATACCCAGTAACAAAGCTTATTATTCCAATAAAACCTATTCCTTCAAAAATTAAATGAATATAATAAATATAAAGCTGTTCATATGAGACGATTTCTACTAAAATAAATATTTCAATTACTACTAAGAATAAAAAGATTCCAATAATGAGAAATTTTATTATTTTAAAAACCTTTTTTGTTGGTTTATGATCTACAATGAAATTATCCAATTTCTTCCATTTTATTTTTTGATATATTAGCTGAATCAACTTAATAAATATAAGTGGGAAAATTAAAATCAGATAAGTTATAAAAGTATTTGATCTAAATTGATAAACAAATCCAATATTAGACATGAAAAATATTCTATTCATAGAAAATCTGCTTAAGAAAAAATATGAAAGAAGATCAAAAAGAATGAAAAATAAATAAAAAACAAAATAAATTTTCAAAAAAATCTTGAAATTGTTTACTTTTTCTTTAGAAATAAAACAGTAAGCAATCATAAATAATATTGCTGGAACAATTGGAAGGAAATAAATCATTACGGATTGAATAAGAAGCAGCGCGATGATTATTATTAAGATATTCTCATTTCTCTTTGTTTTTGATGAAGATTGGGTATTTTCTTTATTAAAATTTCTCGATATTTTAATGAATATTGACATTGAGAATATCAATAAAACATTTGAAAATCCTTTATAATCAAACATTATTATAGTGTGAGTAATTAAGCTAGACACAGGAAAATCTTCATAAAGAGGAAAAAAGAGTCCCGAAAAACTAACAATTAAAACTGTTGAAATCAATGCAATGGTTGGTTTATTTTTATTTAAAATAGTCTTTGCAAATAGGAAAATTGAAAACACCCAAAGATATGAAAAAAGAAGGAAGAAAACATTAATATTCAAATATGGTAACCCCGATAAGGAACTTAATCCATAACTTATAAAACCCCAGTATCTTCCATAATGTTCCTCCACCTGAAAAGTGTTATAGTATGGATTTCCTATAAAATATGCATATTGTGTTGATCTCCATGCATCACCCTCTATGAGATATTGAGTCGCAAATTGCATTCCAATATTTATAATAATTACTCCTATGGATAAAATTAGAATTAAAAATGTCGCTTTGGAAATTTTAATATTAATGATAGGATTTTTTAAAGATTTAGAGAAATTTTTTTTGTTTATTATAATATCAAGAAAGAAAAAAAGAACTATAATCATTAGTAGAATAATATCTATTAAAGCATTCTTAAAACCAAAAAAATCTAGTATCAGAACACTTATTCCTAAAGTTAAAAACGATAAAATGGGATATATAATTAATTTAATAAAAAAGCTTTCAATATCAAATAATTTGTGAAATTCAACATTTTTTAAAAAAAGATTAAATAAAGAACCACCCAATACATAGGGAATCCCAATAATAAAAATAATACCTCTAATATAATTCATTAATCCGATTTCATCCCAAATAATTATTGTATTCGAAAATTCTATTGGAGCTATAAAAAGGCTAAGCATCATTAAAGAGATTAAAAATAATTTAGTAGTATATTCATTGAATATTGAAACATTTAGAGAAATGTCTTGATTAAAAATAAAAATATAAAAAAAACATAAAATTATAATCAAATATCCTATTAATGGAAAAAGTGGTAATTTTGGCTCATGAGGATATTTAAATATTTTTAGCCCTTCTTCAACATAATATGTATAGTATGTCCATAAGAAAGAAAAGAATACTAATATAAAAATAGAAATAAAAATTAAACTTAATAGGCCTTTTTTATTATTCATTAGATCTTTAAAGGTTTAATTTCTTGAGTTTAATTATTAATTAAGAACTTTCTAAATCAAATGATTTAATTTTAATAAATTTTGATAAATTTTATTTTAACTATTTAGTTTTATTAATCTGATTTTTCTTAGATTCATTATTAAAAAGATTTGAATTCTTAAACTTGATGAATTGATTTAGGATCAAACTTCCTTAAAACTTAAAGAAAAAATCCCCTCTATTTGCACATAAAGGCATTTTATTTATTCAGAGATCAAAATTTAACCATATGTTTTATCCTTTATTTTTCTTTGATAATTTTTTGAATTTATAAATTAAATTAAAAATAATTCCATAGATAAAAATGAATATTTCAAGGGATATATCTATTATTTTTAACCTAATATTTCTAATAAAAATATTAAATCCTTTGGAATGATTGATTGATTTTGATTTTGATTTAAATAGATATAGAATTGCTTTTAAATATAAAAATAAATAACGTAATTTATAACATGGAATATTCTTCTCCATTTTTATTCTTCTTTCATGAGCTTTCCTCTTTGCCATAAAACAATGTATTTTTGAAATTAATTGCTTTTTACCTTGGGTAAGTCCTTTCTCATGAGTTCGATAATAATATAAGGGAACATCAATATATTTAAAATCTGTTACTTCTTCTAATTTATAAATAATGTCTTTATCATTTGTTTCGTGTTCATAAATATCATATCCTGAAGTTTTTACATAGGCACTTTTTCTAAAGGATCTTAAGTGAGCAACTGGGGTAAAAAAAATTGCTGTTTTAGGGGGATAAATTGGTTTTATCCAGTTGTATACTTTACAGTGTTCTAAATTTTCATCGCAAATCCACATTTTAGTATATATAAAACCACATTTATGATATCTATCATATGCTTTTTTGAGTATATTTAAAGCATTTTTGTGTAATTTATCATCATTATCAAGCACCACAATTACATCATTTCTTGCATTATTTATAGCTATTTTAGAAGCAAATCCTACGCCTCTGTTTTTATTTAAACATATCAATCTTATTCTTTTATCATGTAAAAAACTTTTTATCTTCGCTACTGAATTATCATCTGAATAATCATCTACGATAATTAATTCCCAACAATCATAGGTTTGATTAATTATGCTTCTTATTGCTTCCTCGATAAATTTTTCACTGTTATAATTAGCTATAATAAAAGAAAAAGTGATTTGCTCTGAGGTAGTTTTTAAGTCCATTTATATTATAATATTTTTAAAACCTTTATAAATATTATAATCTTAGTCTACTATTCAATGTTTTTTTATGATTAATGGTTTTTTTATAATCTTTATCATTATTTGTTAAAATTGAAAAGTGTTAGTAAAACCACTCAAGAATATCTGATTATTTCTTATTTTTATTATATTAATTGTAACTAACAATAAATTATCTGAATATTAGAATTCAGACATTTATAAGAAATAGAACAAGTTAAATTAGAAAAATTTAATTAGAAACATTTGTAACTTTTTATAATTTACTTTCTTTGCATCAAAATTAATTTTTATCATATTTCCATATATTTACTAATTCAGGATATTTATTAAACCAAAAGTCATATTCATTTTTTAATAGGCTTCTAGTTATATTATATTGACTTCTTGTCATTTTAGGTTTATTACTATAAAAGAGTGGTCTCAGGAAATGCAATTTTGAAAAAATTTCGTGAGTAGCAAACTTCTGAATAGTCCTTAAAATAATCCTGCTATATTTATATGGAAGTATAGTCTTGTTCATATGTGGTAATGTTGACATTTTTGTATCATATTTTATATCTAAGAACTCGCAAACTTCCTTAATAGTTTCAACAGGATTATTTAATAATTTTTCGAAAAAAATAACTTTGAGATCAGAAAAATAATTTCTATATATTTTTATGAAATTGCTAAACATACTTTCTTGAAAATATCTTAACTGAAGAAAAATATTATTTTTAAAAAAATTAACCTCATGGAAATTTAGAAAATTAACTAAATCTACAGAAAGATTGAAATTATTCATTAAAAACTTTTTATTTTTCTTTATAGAACCATTTATATCAATTAAACCTTTTTTTTCTGCGAGTTTCAAATTTTCTAATTCTAATTCAATAAGATTTCTATTTTCTTGAGTAAATAATTGTCTTAGAATTAAGTCAAAATTTCTTTTATCTTCACTTGGAATTAACTTATGTTGATGTAAATATATCGAGAAAAGTCTCTCTGCTGGATCTCTTATAATTATTAGAATTTTTGGATTTTTAACGTATTTTTTAATATTTCTAGCCGCTCTCTCACAATAAAGATAATAGGTCGATGCATCAATGAGTGTTTTATTAGTATCCCGAAATAAATTCATATAGAGATTCAAATTATCCTTGACTATTTTTTCAGGAAAACAAAAGAATGTAGGTTCCTTCAAATATATTTCACAAACTTCATTACTCCGTGTCATCATCCAATATAATGTTGATGTTCCACACTTACTTGCTCCGGGAATTATTATTGTTTTATTTTTAATTTCATTCATGAGATAGTATTATCTATAATTCTTTTTTCTGAAATAGGAATGCTCGTTTTATCAAATATTATATATTGATAATATTTAATTCTTTTTTAAAGATTTGGGAAACCTTACAATAAAAATATAAGATTTAATTTCATAAATATAAAGGATTTTCCCAATTTATAAATTATTATTTTTAAATTATCTTTGTCCTTGGAAGAATAATAAAGATGAGATTTAAATGAATATAAATAAAACAAGTTAAATAGATTAAAGCCTTTGCATTTTGGGGTAAAATTTTTTATAAATCCAAAAAATACTGGTCAAAATTTCAAACTTAAATTACAATAATCCATATTACATTAGATATTATTTAAAGTAGGTTTTTTCTATTTGCATTAATAAGGAAATTTTTGAGGATTTTTAAGAAGTTTTTGAGAAAATTAATAGTTATAATTCTAAAGATAAAGCAAAAAACAAAAAAACAAATTAATGAAATGATTGAGCTTAGATAGATATTTTGTGATAACATTAAAAATAATTCATAAATGAAAATTGAGATAAAGCTTGTTAATAGTATTGGAATTATTTTTATCTCTTTTAGAGAAAGTTTAATATATTTTTTTGAAATAAAACAATTTGATAAACAAATAAACGCAAATGAGCTGCTGAAACCCAATGCTGAAAAAATAATTTCATTAGTAATTAAAGTTAAATAAAGAAATATAACAGCTATGATTGCTCCTAAAAATTGATTAATTAAAAGTATATACGTTTTTCCCTTAGAAAGTATTATCTTACCATATAAAATATTTAATGAGAAGAAAATACAACCAATGATTGTAATTTTAAAAATATACACTAATTCAGTACTATAATACTTAGAATAAACAATTTTTAGAAAAAGTGGGAGAAGACCATAAAATAATAATGCTATTGAAATAATCAATACTACTATTAATGAAATCATATATCTATAGATCATCTTTATTTGAGAGATATTTCCCTTTTTAAAAAAAGATGCAAAATATGGTTGAATATTTTGTGCTATTGGTAGTTCTATTAAGCTCACAAGATATATAACTAATGTTGTTGATAAATGAAAATAAATGGAATAATTTCCAGAAATACCGCCTAAAAATATCGGGAATATATTAAAACGGAAGATTCTAAATATTCCGGATAAGAATAATGGAAATCCTAATATAATGATTCTCTTAGCGATCGATAAATCAAAATATTGATTTATATTTTCACTTCCTATAATTCGAATTTGTTTTTTATAATAAAAAAAACTGTATATTAGGGAAGTTAAGTTGGATCCGAGAAAAATTATTATTGCTATGTAAAAATTAATAATATTTAGAAATATACTAATCATCAGCATTATAAAAAAACTTAAAGCAAAAGTTATTTTTGAAATACCAACTCCCATTGGTTTTTTCAATCCATAGAGAATACTTTCTGTTATTGAACCTAATGAAATTATTAATATTATAATGGAAATGAAAAAAAGAAAGAGAAAGTTACCCGAATCTAAATTGAGGTTAAAATTTATACCTGTTAAAAGAAAAAATCCTAGTATTATGATTACAATGAGGTAATTTGGAAGCAATATTAATATTAGAGTTCGATTAGCAATCATTACTCTCTTTTCTCCGATTTCTGCATAAATATTTGGCAATATATATGGATTGAAAATAATAAAAGTTGTAAAGAGTTGACATACCGCAAAGTATATTATAAAATTAGCAGCATCTAAATTATCCAGCCAATTATAAAGAATAATTTCTCTTGAAATTAAATATATAAATTGAGCAAGATTATTGAGAAACATGGAGATTGAGATGCCTCTGAATAAAGGTGATAAATCAAAATATTCCGTCATTTTTTTATTATGTAAAATTAAACATGATTAAAACATTTACTACTAAAAACTTCTTAAAGAATAAAAACTTTGAAAAAAATTTATATTGATGCAATCGAAGATTTGACTTATTTTGAAAAATAGGAACTTATTAATTAAATCTTTTAATACATTTTATTTTCTATTTGAGGGATTGAAAAAAAATTGAAATATCGCTTAAAGCATTTCTTTTTATCTATCGAATTAGCTTTAATTCAATTTTGAAATTCAAAAAGTCCCTTAGGAGAAATAAACCATAAATTATATAGAATATATTATCTTAAAAACTAAATTTAAAATTATTAAGATTTTTTATATTCTTTTTAAAAGATCACTTAATTTTGGATAATTAAAATAATCAATATCCTTTTTATATCTGTCTTCGAGATTTTTTATTAATTTAAGGTCTAGATTTTTATAATATTTTTTAAAGTTCTCAAATTTAGGCTTAATCTTTAAAGATTTGCTAGAACCCTCATGAGGCAGTCGAAGATATGGAATATTGTGGATATGAAACATATTTCTTAGATCATCTTTGAGATTTTTCAATTTTATAATATAATTACAAAGAGGTGTTTCATTACTATCATATAATAATTTATATTGAGAGATCCAATGAAGATCAGCGTTTTTATCTTTTCCTTGCTCACTACACAGAAATTTTAGATATTCTTTAAATTTCATTAAAGGATAAATACCTTCATATTGACTTATCATTTCTATTCCTCCAATTCGAATTGCATTTAATATTTTTTTATGATAACAAGAAACAATTCTACTCCATGGATCTCTAACAATACTAAATATTAAATATTGTTCATATTTTTTATTACTCTTAATCACTTTTTCTACATTACCACTTTTAATTTCTGCACAATAATCTAAAGGGGGTTTATGAATGAAGAGATTTATCATAGAATTTGAAGCAACAAGGGGATTTTCAATGTAAATAAATTTATATTTATCCGAAATAATAATTTTTTGTCTACTTAAATAATTATATAGAAAAGCTGTTAATTTTCCGATAAATGGGAAATGATTAATAATTTTAAGTATTCTAAAAATAAGAAATATTGAAATCGGGTTTTTAAATCTATACCCAAATATACTATCTGTTCTAAAAAATAGATAATGTTTTAATATTAATGTAATCATAGTGTTAAAAATACTGATATTGCTATATTTTGCCTGTATTAAAAAAACAAATAAAAAACTTAAGTTCTGAGTTTTTCTTCAATTATTTAACAATTAATTTATTTCTTACGATTAATTCATTAATATTTTTAATATTTATATTAGCTTAAAAATCTATATTTTTCACTTTTCAGAAATAAGTTAAGACTATTTCATAGAGAATGAAAATTTAAGAAGATTCGTAGATCCATTCTATCCAAAAATCATAAACTCCTAGAGAAATTAATAGAATTTTCTTCTTAAATATTCACATAATTATTATTCTTAAAAAAATTTATTAAGATTTTTGATTAGATGAAACCAATTCCGCTGATAGTTTTCTCCAGCTAGAATTAAATCTTAATATAAACTTATTTTTATACAAAAAATATAAAATAATCTTATATATAACGATTTTTGGAAATAGCAAAGAGAGCCTTAGAATTTTTCTAATTAATTCATTATTAAAATTATCTGGGTAATTATATAAATATATTGCCTTATTTTGAATTACAATTCCATCTTTAATTGTTTTTTTAAGTGAATTATATTTAAATTGCGTTTTACTTACTCTATATTTGATTAGTGGTTTTTTTAAATTGTACAATTTCCAATCAATAGCAACTCTTAACCAGTATTCATAATCTTCACATCCATTAAAATTTTCATCATAAAAACCAATCTGATTAATAACTTCATCCCTTAAAATGACACTTGATTGAGCAATTGGATTAAATGGAATAAAATGCTTTCTTATTTCATTATTAGTTGATGGAAATTCTCTAAATCCTATGATTTTTGAATTCTCGTTAATTATAATAACATTACTTCCGACTAATCCATAACTAGGATTATCCTCCAGAAATCTAATTTGAATTCCTATTCGATTTTTTAATGAAACATCATCACTATCAATTATTACAAAATATTTTGATTTTGGTGATCTTTTTTTAAAACCTTTATTTCTAGTTTTCGCAATGCCTAATTTCTTCTTATTTCTATATATCCTAATTCTTTTATCTTTATCAGCATAATTTTGAATGATTTTCCAACTTTCATCCGTAGATAAATCATCAATTATGATATATTCAAAATTTTCATAGGTTTGATTGATGATGCTTTCAATAGTTTCAGAAATAAATCCAGCACAATTATAATTAGGAGTAAAAACGGTAATAAATGGTTCCTTCTTCATTTGATGGATGTCTAATGAATTTAAAAAAATTTTAATATGAATCTTAATTTCTCATTCATTTTAAATCTTTTATATTTATTATTAATTATCTGATATCTTAATTCTTTATAACTAATAAAACTAAATTATACCCCCTTACATTTCCAGATTTTTTTATAATTATATTACTTATTATTTTCTTTATCGTGTTTAATATGATATCAATGAGAAAAGAAAGCAAAAAGAACGATACTTCTTTTTAGTTGATAACTAACCAAAAAATTTTATTATGCTTACCACTCAAGATTTATATATTCAGATAGCTAAAAAAAGAAAATTATTTGGTTATATCCAAAAATTAAATATATATCAAAATTTTTTCAACTTAATCGTTGTACTATGAGATATCTTCTACAATCAATTAATTATTTTTTCCCAGCCAAAGGAAGTTCATTTAGAAATTGGCTCAAAATCATATTTTTAAATAGAACTATTGACTTAAAATATTATCTAAAAGTTTTATTGGTTACTTTACTCAATTTAATAGAAGCTCCATTACGTTTTTTCGAATGGTGGAAATTAAGAAAAACAATAAATCGTACCAATATAAATAAACCACCAATTTTTATTATTGGTCATTGGAGGAGTGGTACGACTTATCTCCATAATTTATTGACTAAGGATCCCCAATTCGGATATGTTACGACTCTTCAAGCCTTTTTTCCAAATTCTTTCATAAGTAAAAATTTCTTCAAAATGATCACGAAGAAGTCTATGAAAGAAACTCGACCCGGGGACAACGTAGAGATTGATAGTAATTCGCCCCAAGAAGAAGAATTCGCTCTGGCTAACTTATTTCCATTTGGATTTTATAATAGCTTGTATTTTCCAAAAAAAATTTTATTATATTATTTTAATTATTGATGCTTCAAAAATTCGATTCCAAAATTTAAAGAAATATGGAAAGAAGTTTACAATTCATTATTAAAAAAAGCTACATTATACATGGGAGGCAAACGCCTTATATTAAAAAACCCATTAAATACTGTTAGAATAAAAATTATTTTGGAACTATTTCCGGATGCTAAATTCATTCATATCTATAGAAATCCTTATAATGTCTATTTATCAATTCAAATGATATATAAAAATCTATTACCTCTCTTCATGCTTCATAATATAACCAAGAAAAAAATTGATTACTTCATAATTAACATATATTATGACATGATGAGACGATATTTTGAGCAAAAGAAATTAATTCCAAAAAATAATCTAATAGAGATTAAATTTGAGGATCTAGAAAAACAACCAATTGAAATTTTAAAAAAAATATATAGAGAATTGGGGCTAATTGGATTTGAGAACGCCAAACAACAAATTAAAAGATATCTTAAAAAAATTGCGCATTATAAAAAAAATGTTTATAGTATTGATCAGAATACACGCAATAAAATCAGGAAATTTTGGAATTTAACAATAACAAAATGGAAATATAATGCTCCATAAGCTATCAATAGGTCAAAATAAGCTAAATATGTCAATTTTTATAACTAAACGTGATGCTTCTCAACCATCGTGTAAATATTATATTTCTTAGAAATTTTATGAAATAGGATAATGATCCCTTATTTATGCCTTCTGATTTTCCCCATATCTCACCAATTTGTTCCTCTACATATAGAATACTTACCAAAATTAAAAAATAATTATTAATTATTAAAAATGCAGAAAAATAATATCAAACAATATGAAACAGTAAGGTATATAAATATAAATGAAGTATTGATTTATAATATTATAAATTAAATGGTCTGTATTAAGAAAACAACCCTATAAATCAATATTCAATATGGAAAATAATTATTAGATGAAAACACAACTAAACTTTTTAAATTAAAAAAACCTAAAGTTCTTAATTGAAAAATCTTGAATAATTTATATCAAAATTGATTTAATGTGATCGATATCAAGGAGATTATTAAGAGAAAGAAATTTAAAAGGTACAAAGTCCTTGAAAAATATGAGTTTGATATCTATAAAAAGGAAGATTTCCAAGACCTAATGAGGTTGTATGAACGTTGTTTTCCAGGATATATGACGGAGAAATTATGGGATTGGAAAAATGTAAATTGTCCTTTTGGAGAATATCTGACTCATATAATTAAAGATAAAGAGAAAATAGTGTCAGCCTACAGTAATTCATTTAGAATAATATGTATTAATGGTAAGGAGTATATAGGTGCAATTACTTTAGATATAATGACTGATCCTGATTATCGTGGAAAAGGTTTAGTTGGGATTAATTCCTTAATCGCTTTCGAATATGGAAAAGCTAATAAAACTTGTTATGTTGCTTGGGGATATCCTAACATAACCAGTCGCCGTGTGTTAGCAAAAAAGGCTCAAACAGATTATTTTAATGAATATTATTATACTGTTGAAAAGAATTTAAAAACTTCTGAAGATGAATCTAAGTTCAATGATGACAATTATGAAATCCAAGAAATTAAA
>Ga0102944_1001559_pt1 | contig 15027 bp, 15 predicted proteins | sample SalPonD_shore_MG_FD_78172 | JGI IMG/M metagenome (GOLD analysis project Ga0102944, IMG submission 78172) | Salt pond soil microbial communities from South San Francisco under conditions of wetland restoration - Salt Pond MetaG... | ecosystem: Environmental > Aquatic > Marine > Intertidal zone >...
CCCTCAAGGCCGTCGGCGTGCCCTACACCGAGACCAAGGGCGAGCTCTACCACAAGAATGTGGAGCGCTGGGGCAAGGACATGGCCAAGCAGCTGCACATCCCCAATGCCCAGGAAAGCCTGCGCCAGGAGGCCAAGGCCGGCAACTTCGACCTGGAGCCGGACCGGCTGACCGAGATGGATGCCCTCGTCGCCTACCTCCAGGTGCTGGGGACCATGGTGGACTTCAGCCAATACAGCGAGCCGGAGCAGGGCCGGGCGCGCGGGTTCGGGGACGATTCCTGACCTGAGTGCCCGGCCAAGCGGCCGCGGAGTCGAGAACGATGAGCGAAATTTGGGCTTGGCTTTCCACCGTCCTGACCGATATGCAGACGGCGGGGCAGATCGCCACGGTGATCTTCTTCGTCGTCTTCACCGGTATCCTGATCTACGCCTATACCGGCAAACGGCGGCAGGAGCGTTTCGACAGCTATCGGTACATCCCCCTGGACGACGAGGACGACAACGCGGGGGAGACGGCGGAGCGGCCGGCGGGGCAACAGCAGCCTAAGGGGAATTCCGACGATGGCCAGTAACGACAACAACAAGGTCCAGACCACCGGCCACACCTGGGACGGCGACCTGGCCGAGTACAACAACCCGCTGCCCCAGTGGTGGGTTTGGGTGTTCTACGCGACGGTGGTGTTCGCCGTCATCTACTGGATCCTCTACCCGGCCTGGCCGGTGGGGAGCCACTACACCGAGGGCGTCCTCGACTACTCCAAGCGGGCCCATCTGGAGCACCAGCTGGACAAGGTCGAGTCCGGCGAGCTCTACCCCAAGCGCCAACAGGCGCTGGAGAAGATCTCCCGGATGAGCCCGGCGGCCATCCTGGACGACCCCGAGCTGATGAACTTCGTGAACTCCTCCGGCAAGGTGCTGTTCGGCGACAACTGCGCGCCGTGCCACGGCTCCGGCGGCCAGGGCGTGATCGGCCACTACCCCAACCTGACCGACAACGACTGGCTCTACGGCGGCAAGCCCTCCGACATCCACCAGACCATCGTCCAGGGCCGCCGCGGCTACATGCCGGCCCACGAGGACAAGCTGTCCAAGGACCAGATCGAGGCGGTGGCCATGTACGAGGGCAGCCTCGCGGGCGAGGACTGGGCCAACGATTCCCAGAAGATCGCCCAGGGCAAGGAGATCTTCCACGGCAACCAGGCCGCCTGCTACGCCTGCCACGGCAAGGACGCCAAGGGCAACCAGACCCTGGGCGCGCCCAACCTGACCGATGCCATCTGGTTCTTCGGCGGCAAGAAGCAGACCGTGATCGAGACCATTACCCACGGCCGCGGCGGCCGCATGCCGAGCTGGCAGGATCGCCTCAACGACAACCAGATCAAGATCCTGACGGCCTATGTCCATTCCCTGGGCGGGGGCCAGTAGGCTGAGCCCCCAGCCGGGACAAGGGAGAATGGAGCAGCAGGCCGGGCTATGCCCGGCCTGTTTCGTTCCGGGCCCGGGAATCCGCGGCCGGCCCGGTTGTCCAACCGCCCAGTCGCGGGAGTATATTAGGGCCTGCTAATCTAGAGACCCCCCCTTCCCCTCCCCAGAGGCAAGCCGATGGCAGAGCAAACCGAAGGCCTCTACGCCGCCCACGAAAAGGTCTATCCCCAGGCGGTCCGCGGCTTCTTCCGCCGCATGAAGTGGACCATCCTGGCGGTGGCCTACGCCGTCTACTTCCTCCTCCCCTACCTTCGCTGGGGCGACCGCCAGGCGGTGCTGTTCGACATCCCCGGCCGGCAGTTCTTCCTGTTCAACCTGCGCGTGGCCCCCGAGGACATCATCTGGCTGTCCATGCTGCTGTTCATCGCGGCGGTGGCCCTGTTCTTCGTCACCAGTCTGGCCGGCCGGGTGTTCTGCGGTTACTTCTGCTTCCAGACGCTGTGGACCGACGTCTTCCTCAAGATCGAGGAGTGGGTGGAAGGGGGGCGCTCCCGCCGCATCCGGCTGGACAAGCAGAAGGCCAATGCCAGCAAGGCCGTCAAGAAGGTCACCAAGCACGTCCTGTGGCTGCTGGTGGCGCTGCTGACCGGGATCACCTTCACCCTCTACTTCCGGGACGCGCCCACCCTGTGGGTCCAGTACCTGACCGGCCAGGCCCCCACCGTGGCCTACTTCACCGCCTTCTTCCTGACCGCCACTACCTACACCATGGCCGGCTGGGCGCGCGAGCAGGTGTGCACCTACATGTGCCCCTATGCCCGCTTCCAGGGGGCCATGTTCGACGAGGACACCCTCATCGTCGCCTACGACCCCAACCGGGGCGAGCGCGACCAGGGGCGCCAGCCGCCCAAGAAGGGCGAGACCTACGAGGAGCGGGTGGCGCGCGGTGCCGGCGACTGCATCGACTGCGGCTATTGCGTCAAGGTCTGCCCCACCGGCATCGACATCCGCGAGGGCCAGCAGTACCAGTGCATCACCTGCGGCCTGTGCATCGATGCCTGCAACACCATCATGCAGAGCCAGGGCTTCCCCGAGGGGCTGATCCGCTATACCTCGGAGAACGAGCTCGAGGGCGGCCGGACCCACCTCTTCCGGCCCAAGATCCTGGCCTACGCCGTCATCCTGGTGGCCGCCATCGGCGTCCTCGGCTACAGCATCGCCAACCAGTCGCTGATGGATCTCAACGTCTACAAGGTGCGCAATCCCAACTTCATCCTGGAGCCCGACGGCCGCATCAAGAATGTCTACGAGCTGCGGGTGAACAACAAATCCCAGGAGACCCACCGCTACCGGGTGTCCATGGCCGGCCTGCCCCAGGCGCAGTACAAGGTCCAGGGCGGCTTCCGCGAGTTCGATATCCAGCCCGGCGAGAACCTGACGGTCAAGGCCTACGTCTGGGTGGATCCGGACGAGGTGGATGCCAGCCGCACCCACTTCACCTTCCAGGCCCGGCGGGTGGACCTGCGCCCGGGCCAGGAGGCCGAGACGCGCGAGGCACGGGCCATGTTCTTCGTGCCCGAGCGCCAGCTCTAGGAGCCAGCAGCCATGCCAGCAACCGAACCCCCGAGCCCCGACGAGCAGCGCCGCACGCGGCGGGCGATCCGCCTCTGGATCGCCGCCGGGACGGTGTTCGCCCTGACGGTGCTGAGCTACAGCGGGGCCATGGTCTATCTCGCCGAGCGCGACTACCCCGGCTCGGTGGTCAATGACTACTTCAAGAACTTCAAGAAGTTCAACGAGTTCACCGACCGCCTTGAGCAGCAGGAGAAGCTCGGCTGGGCGCTGGACACCAGCGTCCACAGCCTCCCCATTGTCGGCGAGCCCCTCCAGGTCCAGGTGCTGGCGCGGGACGACCAGGGCCGGCCCCTGCCGGATGCCGATGTGGCGGTCCATTTCGTCCGCAACGTCAACTCGCGCCACGATCGCTGGGTAGACATGACCGATCAGGGCGGCGGGCGCTATTCCGGTGAAGTGCGGTTGCCCCTGCCCGGCAATTGGACCATCCGCACGTCCGTGACAAAGGGCGGCCACAATTACCTGGCCCGGCGCTTCCTCTGGGTGGAGGAGCCGCTGGAGTGAAGCCGGCCCCGGAAGGCTGCTTCCACTGCGGCCTGCCCGTCCCCTCCGGCGACCCCTGGCGGGGGGAGGTGGACGGCCAACAGCGCTCTTTCTGCTGCGCCGGCTGCCGGGCGGTCGCCCAGGCCATCGAGCGGGCCGGCCTGAGCGCCTACTACCGCCAGCGCACCGACTTCCCCGAGCATCCCGAGGAGACCGTCCCGGACGCCCTGCGCGACGCCGAGCTGTTCGACCGCGAGGAGGTCCAGCGCAGCTTCGTCCGGGATGTGGAGGACAGCCGCGAGGCCTCGCTGATCCTCGAGGGCATCACCTGCGCCGCCTGCGTCTGGCTCAACGAGCGCCAGCTCCAGCAGACACCGGGCGTGGTGGACGCACAGGTCAACTACACCACCCATCGGGCGCGGGTCCGGTGGGACCCCGCCCGCATCACCCTGTCCCAGATCCTGTCCCGCATCGCCGCCATCGGCTACACCGCCCACCCCTACGATCCCGAGCGCCAGGAGGCGGCGCTGGCCCGGGAGCGGCGCGACCTGCTCAAGCGCATCGGGGTGGCCGCCATGGCCACCGTGCAGCTGATGATGATCGCGGTGGGCCTGTACGCCGCCGATTTCTACCCGGTGGAGGAGCGGTATCTGACCTTCTTCCGCTGGGTTTCGCTGGTGCTGGCGATCCCCGTGGTGACCTACTCGGCGCGCGGCTTCTTCGCCGGGGCCTGGTCGGCCCTGCGGCGCGGCCAGGGCAGCATGGATATCCCGGTGGCCCTGGCCCTCGGGCTGACCTTTACCGCCTCCACCTGGGCTACGTTCTCGGGCACCGGCGACGTCTATTTCGAGACCCTGGGCATGTTCGTGCTGTTCCTGCTCACCAGCCGCCTGCTGGAGATGAATGCCCGCAAGCGCGCGGCGGAGGCCAACGAGACCCTGTCCAAGCTGGTGCCCACCATGGCACGGCGCCTGGAGCCCGACGGCGGCACCGCCTGGGTGCCGGTGGGGGACCTGCGCACCGGCGACCGCATCCGCGTGGTCCCGGGCGAGACCGTTCCGGTGGATGGCACCGTCGCCGAGGGCCACTCGGCCCTGGACGAGTCGGCCCTGACCGGGGAGTACACGCCCGTCCATCGCGGCCCGGACGACCCGGTGCTCGGGGGCACGGTGAACGGCGAGGGGCCGCTAACGGTTGCCGTGGAGCGGGTGGGCCAGGAAACCTTCGTGTCCGGGATCCTGCGCCTGCTGGAGGAGGCACAGGCGGCCCGTCCCCGCATCGCCCGGCGCGCGGAGGTGGCCTCCCGCTGGTTCGTGTGGGCCCTGCTCGGGGTGGCCGCCGGGGTGGGGGCCTTCTGGTGGGCGGTGGACCCGGACCGCGCCTTCTGGATCGTGGTGGCCCTGCTCATCGTCACCTGCCCCTGCGCCCTGGCCCTGGCCACCCCGACCGCCCTGGTGGTGGCCACCGGCGAGCTGTCCAAGCGGGGGGTCCTGGTGGCGCGCGGGGAGGCCCTGGAGACCCTGGCCCAGGTGGATCGGGTGGTGTTCGACAAGACCGGCACCCTGACCCGCGGCCACCTCCGTCTCGCCCGCTGGGAGGGTGCGGCGGACGGCCTGCAACGGATCGCCGCGCTGGAGACGGCCTCGGAGCACCCGGTGGCGAGGGCCCTGGTGGAGGCCGGCGGCGGCTCGCCGACGCAGGAGCTGAGCGCCGCGGAGAATTTCCCCGGGCGCGGGGTCAAGGGGCGGCTCGGCGGGGAGGTCCACTGGGCCGGGGCCTGGAGCTGGGTGGCGGAGCAGGCCGGCCAGCCCCCCGCGCCCCTGGCGGAGGCCGCCGCGGCCATGGCCGGACGCGGGGAGACGGTGGTGGCCCTGGCCGCCGAGGGGGGCTGGCTGGCAGTGTTCGCCATCACCGACGAGCTCCGCACGGAGGCCGGGCCCACCGTGGCCGCGCTGCGCCGACGGGGCTGGGAGCCCGCCCTGCTCACCGGAGACAGCCCGCAGGCGGCCGCCGCCCTGGCCGAGCAGGTGGGGATCCATGAGGTCCACGCCGGGCAGGATCCGGGGGATAAGCTGGACCGCGTGCGGGCCTGGCAGGACGCCGGAGAGGTGGTGGCGGTGGTGGGCGACGGCCTCAATGACGGGCCGGTGCTGGCCGGCGCGGATGTCTCCTTCGCCATGGGGGCGGGCGTTCAGGCCGCACGTGCATCGGCCGACTTCATCCTGCTGTCCAACCGCCTGGAGCGCATCGAGGAGACGGCCCAGGTGGGGGCGGGGACCCTGGCCAATATCCGGCAGAACCTGAACCTGTCCTTCGCCTACAACGCCCTGGTGGTGCCGCTGGCGGCCGCGGGCTGGGTGGAGCCGTGGCTGGCGGCCATCCTCATGCCGGCCTCCAGCCTGCTGGTGGTGGGCAACGCCCTGCGCCTGCGGCGCCAGAGCCGGCGCTGGCGGGTCCGGGGAGGCGCCAGCGCCGCCGCCCCCCAGCTTTCCCCCGGGGCCTGAGGAGGAGCGCCTTGGATACGCTGTTCATGCTCATTCCGCTGGTGCTGGTGCTGCTGGCGTTCGCGGTGGGGGCCCTGCTGTGGGCCATCAAGAGCGGTCAGTTCGATGACCTGGAGGGACCGGCCTACCGCATCCTGTTCGACGACGACGATCCGCGCATCCCCTTCAACCGCGAGCGCGAAGGAGAGGCAGAGCACCGCGATGGCGGCGGCTCGGATAGCGGCGATGGGGACGGGGGTGAGGACGGAGAAAAGAACGGTTCTTGAAAAGATTCGAAAATGGTTATAGACTTAGGTTCGAATCCAGAACCCGACCTTTTCGATCAAGAATCCAGGGGGATCCATCCAATGGACCACATCCGCGTTACCCTGAGCGTTGTTGCCACCCTGGTGACCATCGCCTACGCCAGCTTCTTCTCGGTCATCTTCGGCGCCTAACGGCTGCCGCCCGGCCCAGGCCGGGGATTCCTCCCTCCTCTCCGAACGCGAAAGGCCGGCCCCTTGGGGCCGGCCTTTCGTATTCCGGGCGCCGCCGGGCTCAGGCGGTTCCGTACTTCTCGTAGTAGCCCTTGACCCGCTCCACCTCGGCGCGCGAGCCGATCACCACCGGGACCCGCTGGTGAAGGGATTCCGGCTGGATGTCGAGCATCCGGCGGACGCCGTCGGTACAGGCGCCGCCGGCCTGTTCGGCCAGCAGGGCCATGGGATTGGCCTCGTAGAGCAGGCGCAGCTTGCCGGTTTCCTCGGGCTTCTTGAGGTCGCGCGGATAGAGGAACACGCCGCCGCGCATGAGGATGCGGTGGAAGTCCGCGACCATGGAGCCCACCCAGCGCATGTTGAAGTTCTTCCCGGAGGGGCCGTCGCTGCCCTGCTCGCAGTCGCTGACGTAATGCTGGATGGCCGGCTCCCAGAAGCGCCGGTTGCTGGCGTTGATGGCGTACTCGCTGGTCTCCTCGGGGATCTCCAGGTCGCGGTCGGCCAGCAGGAACTCGCCCAGGTAGGGGTCGAGGGTGAAGGCGTGGACGCCGGAGCCGGCGGTGTACACCAGCTGGGTGGAGGAGCCGTACACGGCGTAGCCGGCGGCCACCTGCCTGGCCCCGGCCTGCAGGAAGTCCTCCACGGTGGCGTCCACCCCTTCATGCGGGGCCTTGAGCACCGAGAAGATGGTGCCGACGCTGATGTTGACGTCGATATTGCTGGAGCCGTCGAGGGGATCGAACACCAGCAGGTACTTGCCGCGCGGGAAACCGCCGGCCAGGGCGTAGGGGGCCTCCATCTCCTCCGAGGCCATGCCGGCCAGATGCCCGGTGGGCTCCATGGACTCCAGGATGAGGTCGTTGGCGATGACGTCCAGCTTCTTCTGGTCCTCGCCCTGGACATTGACCTCGCCGGCCTGGCCAAGGACGTCCATGATCCCGGCGCGGTTGACGTTGCTGGAGATGGTGCGGATGGCCGTGGTGAGGTCGCTCATGAGCCGGGTGAAGTCCCCGGACGCCCCGTGGTGCCTGCGCTCCTCGTCGAGCAGGAAGTGGGTCAGGGTCGTGCCGATGTGCATAGGGTCCCTCGACTGCGGTCGGGTTGGGGATGCGTGGAAAAAAGTCAGCCCTATAGGGTAAACCAAGCCAGGGTCGCTTGTACCGTCTCCGAGGCCGGGGCCAGGTCTTGCGGGTCGAGGAAGCGGATGCGCAGCCCGGATCCGGCCGGCCGGACCTCGGCGAGGCGGTCAGCGGGTCCCTCGATGCGCACCAGGCCGCTGGCCGCTTCGGCGGGAAGGGCGAGCTCGTGGCCCTCCGCGGGGCAGGCCACTGCTTGCCGCTGGAGCGAGTCCCGCATGAGCCGCAGGCCGCCCTCGGCGGCGGCCCGCAGCGGCGCCAGCTCGCGCCCCCAGCCGGCCACCCGCTGCCCCGGATCCTGGCCGGCGGCCGCCCACGCCCGGGGACTCGGCCGCAAGCCCTCGGCGCCGCCGTCGACCTGGCGCCGATAGGCAGCAAGCCAGGGCTCGCTGCACAGGCGACCGTGGTAGTCGGGCCACTCCGCGGTCAGCCGCCGCCCGAGCTGCTCCAGGAGCGAGCGCAGGCGGTCCAGCTTGGCGCCATCGACCCCCGGGCGATGCGCCAGGCCGTCCAGGTGGTCGGTCCAGCGCCGGATCTCCAGCGCCAGGGAATCGCCCAGCTGGTGCGGCGAGAAATCCTCCAGCTGGCGGGCGAGCAGCAGGGCGGCCGCGTGACACTGTTGCGGGCGCGGGTCCGCGCTGACCTCGTCGAGGGCCGCGGCGGTCTCCTCCAGCGCCAGCAAGCGGCCGACGGTGGCGCTCAGGGGATGCTCGAAGACGGGGGCTCGCTGGGCGGCTCTCGGTGCCAAAGCTCCACCTCCAGGGTCGGGTCGGCGGGGCCTTCCCGCGGCGGCTCGCCGGTGGCCAGGACGGCTGCATCCCGCTCCAGCGCGAATGCCCGGGCCGCGGACCACAGCCGCTCCGCCTCGCCCCGCGCCATGCCGGCGAAGGGGGTGTCGAGCAGGAGCAGGGGGGCCTCGGTGGCGAGCACCCCGGCGAGGGCGGTGATGCGGCGCTGCCCGGGGCTGAGGGCCGTCACGCCGGTTTCGGCCCAGGCAGCGCTGCCGGTGCGCTCCAGGGCCTGAGCGGCGGCCGCCGGGCTGGCGGCGTTGAGCCGCACATCGGCGCCGACGGTGGCGGCCAGCAGCTGGTAATCGGGGTTCTGGAAGAGCATGGCCGCCCGGCCGGGCCCGGGCTGGGAGCCGTTCACGGTCACCGAGCCGGCGGCCGGGACGCGCAGGCCGGCGGCCACATACAGCAGAAGGGTCTTGCCGCTGCCGGAGGGCCCTCGGAGCCAGGCGATCTGCCCGGGCGCCAGCTCGAGGTCCACGCCGGCCAGGGGCCCCTCCTCCACCGCGGCCATGGCCAGGGCGGTCACGGGACCGCGCCCTCGCCGGCGAGGGCGCGGTAGCGTTCCATGAGGGCCTCAATCTGTTCCGCGGTGGCCGGCCAGGGGCCGCTATTGTCGATGACGTCGTCGGCGTGGGCGAGGCGCTCCTCCCGGGGCCACTGGGCCTCCATGATGGCGCGCACCTGCTCCGGTCCGCGATCGCCGCGGGCGATGGCGCGCTGCCGCTGGAGGGTCTCGGGGAGGTCCACCACAAGCACCCGGTCCACCCCGTCGGCGGCGCCGGACTCCAGCAGCAGGGGGGCCGCGTAGATGACCACGGCCGCCGGCAGGCGCGCGCCGATGGCGGCTGCGCGCTCGCGCTCCAGGGCATTGATGCGGGGATGGAGGAGGGCGTCCAGCCGCCGGCGGGCATCGGGGTCGGCGAAGACTCGCTCGGCCAGGAGACCGCGCCGCAGGCGGCCGTCCTCGTCGAGGAGGTCGCCGCCGAAGGCGGCGGCGACCTCCTCGAGAAGGTCCGAGCCCGGGGCCAGCAGCTCCCGGGCCAGCCGGTCGGCGTCGATGATGTGCGCGCCGTGCTCCCGGAAGCACCGGCTGACCGCGCTCTTGCCGGCGCCGATGCCGCCGGTGAGGCCCACGTGGAGCATGGCTAGGGACGGGGGGTGTAGACGGTACGGTCGCCGTCGGGACCGTGGCGGACAAGCCTCCCCGGCAGCCCGGTGCGCCGGCCGGCCTCGGAGTGGTAGTCGAGCAGCTCCCAGCGCACCCCGGCCGCGGTCTCCAGCGCCACCGGCCGCTGCCGGCCGCGGTCCACCACCAGGCGGAAGCCGCTCCCGGGGTGGCGGGCGCCGAACACCAGGACCGCGCCCACGCCTTCCCGCCAGTCCAGGCTCACGGCCTCGGGATACAGGCTGCGGTCGAGGAAGCGACGGCTGAGGGCGTCCGCCCCCGAGGGGTGGAGGAGCCACTGGGGCTGATCGCCGGGGGCGAACAGCGAGCCCACCGGCCGGTAGCGGGTGGAGCCGGTGCCGCCGTCCGCGAGCCAGGCGCCCAGGGCCTGGTGCACGGCAGGCTCGGCGGCCCCCGCCCAGGCCGGAAGGAGGATCAGCCCGATAAGCCCGACAAGCCGAAATACCATTGGATCAGGGTGTCCTTCCACAGCAGCAGGGCCCAGCCGCCGGCGGCGAGAAAGGGCCCGAAAGGGATGGCGAGGTGGCGGTGGCCGCCCCGGAGGAGGATCAGGAATCCCCCGATTAGGCTACCCAGGAGGGCGGCCAGGAACAAGGCGAGCAGGACCGCGACCGGCCCGATCCAGGCGCCCATGGCCCCGAGCAGCTTGAGGTCGCCGCCGCCGAGGCCCTCGCGCCCGGTGGCGAAGGCGTAGGTCCAGCCGGCGGCGAAAAGCAGGCCGTAGCCGATGGCGAACCCCAGCAGGGAGCCGAGCGGCGGCGGCAGGCCGGGGCCGTCCCAGCCGATCAGGCCGGGCACCCACACCCCCAGGAGGCTCAAGGCGAGGCCCAGACCGGCCAGGGGCCAGGTGAGACGGTCGGGCAGCAGCTGCAGGTCCAGGTCGATGCGGGTCAGGGCCACCAGGAACCAGGTGAAAATCAGCGCCGGCAGCAGGAAGACGGCGGGGCCGACGACGGCCGCGGTGATGCCGCTGAAGCACCCGGTGGCCGCCTCGGTCAGGGGGTAGTGGGGCCCGATGGGGGCGCCGCAGGCCCGGCAGCGGCCCCGCAGGAAGAGGTAGCTCACCACCGGGATGTTCTCCCAGGGCCGCAGGCGGTGACCGCACCCCGGGCAGGCGGAGGGCGGATGGACCACGGACAGGCCGCGCGGCAGGCGGTGGGCCACTACGTTGAGGAAGCTGCCGACGATCAGGCCGAGGACGACCGCCCCGGCCACCGTCAGGAGGAGGGCGGGGCTCATTCCATGCCCAGTTTCTGGATGCGGTAGCGCAGGGAGCGCAGGCTCACGCCGAGGCGCCGGGCGGCGGCGGTCTTGTTGCCCCCGGTGGCCTTGAGGGCCTCCCGGATCAGGCCCCGTTCGGTGTCCGCGAGGTGGCGGTCGAGCTGGAACTCGCCGGACTCGGGCGGCTCCTCGTCGCCCTCCTCCGGACAGTTGTCGGGGCCGGATTCGCGGCTGCCGCAGATGGCCTCGCCCAGAATGATGGCGCCCTCGGTCTGGCTGAGGGCCCGCTCCAGGATGTTCTCGAGCTCGCGGACGTTGCCGCGCAGGGGCAGCTGGCGCAGGCGGTCCAGGGCGCCCTGGCTGAGGGTCGGCGGCGGCGGATCGTCCCGCCGCCGGTGGCGCCGGGCCAGGAGGGTGGTGGCGATCTCCGGGATGTCCTCGGGATGGTCCCGCAGCGGCGGGACGTGGACCTGGAGGACGTCCAGGCGGTAGAAGAGGTCCTCGCGGAAGCGCCCGGCGGCCACTTCTTCAGTCAGGTCGCGGTGGGTGGCGGCCAGGATGCGGGTGTCGATGGCCACCTCGCGGGTGGCGCCCAGCGGCCGGATGGCGCGCTCCTGCAGGGCGCGCAGCAGGTTAGCCTGAACCGACAGCGCCAGGTCGCCCACCTCGTCCAGGAACAGGGTGCCCCCCTCGGCTTCCTGGAACAGGCCCTTCTTGTCGGCGGAGGCGCCGGTGAAGGCGCCCTTGCGGTAGCCGAAAAGCTCGCTCTCGATCAGGTGCTCGGGGATGGCGGCGCAGTTCACCGGCACGAACGGCCCGCCGGAGCGCGGGCTGGCCTTGTGCACAGCGCGCGCCGCCAGCTCCTTGCCGGTGCCGCTCTCGCCGGTGATCAGAACCGGGGCCTCGCTGCGCGCCACCCGCGCCACCTGGGTCCGGACCCGCTGCATGGAGGAGCTCTGCCCCACCAGATCGGCATCCAGGTCGTTGGGCTTGCCGCCGCCGCTGCCCACCAGGTTGCGGCCGTGCTGGACCAGGGATCGCAGCCGGTTGGTATCGATGGGCTTGGACAGGTAGTCGAAGGCGCCGGCGCGCATGGCCTCCACCGCGCTCTCCGGCGTGCCGTAGGCCGTGATCACCGCCACCGGGCGCGGCGGATCCAGCTCCGAGGCGGCGCGGACCACGTGCATGCCGTCCCCGTCGGGCAGGCGCAGGTCGGTGACGATCAGGTCGGGCGGCTCCTCGGCCAGGATCCGCTGGGCCTCCTCCAGGCTGCCTGACTGGCAGGCCTCGAAGCCCAGCGGCTCCACCGTCAGGGCGATGAGCTCGCGAATGGACGGCTCGTCGTCGACGATCAGCAGGCTCGGATTCAACCCTCGCCCCTCCTAGGCTCGCAATGGCTGGGCAGCTCCACGGCGACGCAGGTGCCGCCCCCGGGCCGATTCTCGAGCGTGATTGTACCGTGATTGGCCTCAACCAGCTCGCGCACCAGGCCCAGCCCCAGCCCGGTGCCGCGGGCGGCGGTGGTGTAGAAGGGCTCGAACACCTGCTCACGGTGGTCGGCCTCGATGCCCGGCCCCCGGTCCAGGACCTCGATCCGGGTGTGGCCGTCGTCCGTCGCCAGCCCGCGGATGGTGCCGGCGTGGTCCTGGCCCACGCCGCCGTGGCGGATGGCGTTGACGCCCAGGTTCCAGAGAATCTGCTGGAGGTGGCCCTCGTCAATGCAGGCGGTGAGATCAGCGGGCACCTCCAGCCGGAAGCAGCCGCCGCCTTCCGGGCAGCCCTCGCTGCCCAGGAGGCGGGTGGCGTTGGCCGCTAGCGGAGCCAGCTCCAGCGTCTGCGCCTGCCCGCTGGGAGGGCGCAGGTGGCGCAGCAGGGTCTCCACCCATTCGTTCAGGCGCTCCGACTCGTCCCGAATGATGCGGGTCATGCGGCCGTCCGCGCCCTGCTCGGCGAGCAGCTGGCCGGCATGCTGGATGGACGAGAGCGGGTTGCGGATCTCGTGAGCAAGGTTGGCGGACAGCCGACCCATGGCCGCCAGGCGCTCGGTGAGCTCCTGTTCGCGCTGGCGCTCCCGGGCCTCGGTCAGGTCGTAGAGGTGGATGAGGGTGGCCCCGCGCTCGTGGGTGCCCAGGGGGGTGAAGCGGTAGGCCAGCAGGTGGGGAGGCTCCTGCCCCCGGCGGCCACCGGTCTCGAGCTGGCCGCTCCCGGGGCCGTCTCCGGCGAGCCAGCGCTGGAACAGCCGGTCCAGGAGCGGGAGCCGCAGGTCCAGGGTGGACCAATCGCCGGGGCCGATCAGGTGCTCGGCCTCGGGGTTGATGAGGCGGATGCGGCTGCGCCGGTCCACCACCACCAGGCCGGTGTCCACCCGCTCCAGGATCTCCTCGGCCAGGGCGGTCAGCGTGCGCACGTCCCGCTCGCGCCGCTGGGCGCGGAGCTCATGGCGGTGGAGGCGGCTGGCCAGGCCGTCGGACAGCGCGGCCAGGGCCACCACCAGCAGGCCGGTGAGCACCAGTCCTTGGGATGCGGTCTGCGTATCCGGGCCGCCCATGATCAGGTAGCCCAGGCCGTCGAGCAGGAAGGCGGCCGCGGCGGCGTAATAGGAGGCCCCCGGCCCCAGCAGGAAGCTGGCCGAGACCACGGCCAGCGGGTAGAGGAACACCAGGGGGCCGGCGATGGGGCCGGAGAACCACACCAGCAGGGTGGCGGCCACGAAATCGCCGGTAAGCAGGGCCAGGGCCAGGCGGACCGGATGCCCGCCGGTGCGCAGGCGGTACAGCACCCACAGGCCCACCACCACCACGATGGCGATGGCGGCGATGATGTCGACGAAGCGGAGCTGGTCCAGCGGCGGGTGCCCGCCCCAGCCTGCGGCCAGCGCGGCCAGGAGGAAGCCCAGGCCGGTGCGGTACAGGACCGCCCGGCGCAGGGTGGCGAGGGTCGGCGTCCAGCCCGGGGTCAGCAAAAGACTAGCCGTTGCCGATGGCCTGACCCATCTTGAAGATCGGCAGGTACATGGAGATCACCAGGCCGCCGAGGACGACGCCGAGGACCACCATGATCACCGGCTCGAGCAGGTCGGTGAGGCCGTCGACGGCGGTGTCCACCTCCTGCTCGTAGAAGTCCGCGATCTTGGCCAGCATGGTCTCCAGGCTGCCGGATTCCTCGCCGATGGCGATCATCTGGGTGACCATGGGCGGGAACACGCCCGCCTCCTCCAGCGGATCCGACAGGCGCTGGCCCTGCTCCACCGCCTCCTGGGTGCTCTGCAGGGCCTCCTCGATGATCTTGTTGCCGGCGGTGCGGCTGACCGTGTCCAGGATCTCCAGCATGGGCACGCCGGCGGCGCTCAGGGTGGCGAAGGTGCGGGTCATGCGGGCCACCGAGGCCTTGAGGGCGATGTCGCCGAACACGGGCAGGCGCAGCACGTACTTGTCCACCTGGCGCTTGAAGCCGACCGAGCGCCGGTAGGCCGTGCGGAAGGCGAAGAAGGCCCCGATGATGCCGCCGAAGATCCAGTACCAGTTGGCCCGGAAGGCGCGGGACAGCTCGATCACGAACTGGGTGGGCGCGGGCAGCGCGGTGTTGAAGCCGGCGAAGATGTCCTCGAACTTGGGAATCACGAAGACCATCAGGACGGTGGTCACGCCGAAGGCCACCACGATCACCGCCACCGGGTAGAACAGGGCCGACTTGACCTTGGCGCGCAGGGCCTCGGTCTTCTCCAGGTAGGTGGCCATGCGGTCGAGCACGGTGTCCAGGATGCCGCCCTTCTCGCCGGCCCGGACCATGTTCACGTAGAGCTCGTCGAACACCTGGGGGTGGGCAGACAGGGCCTCCTGCAGGGGCTGGCCGCTCTCCAGATCGGAGGCGACCTGGTCCACCACCTTGCGCATGGTCGCGTTGTCGCTGCCGCGGGCGATCAGCTTGAAGGCCTCCACCAGGGGCAGGCCGGCGTTGATCATGGTGGACAGCTGCCGGGTCATCACCACCACGTCGTGGGTCTTGATCTTGGCCCGCTTCTGGAACAGAGGCTGCGGCTTCTTCTTTACCCGCGAGGGGATGATGCCCTTCTGGCGCAGGGCCGCGGCGGCCGCCTCGGAGGAAACCGCCTCGATCTCCCCCTTCTGGGCCCGCCCCTGGCGGTCGCGTCCCTTCCACTGGAATTCGA
>Ga0102944_1001560_pt1 | contig 15019 bp, 15 predicted proteins | sample SalPonD_shore_MG_FD_78172 | JGI IMG/M metagenome (GOLD analysis project Ga0102944, IMG submission 78172) | Salt pond soil microbial communities from South San Francisco under conditions of wetland restoration - Salt Pond MetaG... | ecosystem: Environmental > Aquatic > Marine > Intertidal zone >...
CCGGATTCGACTCGTCGAGTTCGTGTGAAGGAATGGTATATACGATTTCAGTGATGACCGTCAATCAAGAAAGTGCAATTTCTAGTTGGACTGCTCCGGTATGCATAAATAACCAAACTTACTATTATAATTGAGATCTAGTGAATCCCGAGATTAGAATCGCAAAAAATGGACAAGAAGTCGCAGATAATTTCCAAGCCTGTATAGGTGATTCCATAGAGATCAATATCAATAAAGACGATTCAAGAGGATTTTCAATCATTGAATTACTAGATTCTCATGAAAATCGTCGTTTTCTCAGCAGAAGAGCTGGAGATCACCATACAACAATTATCATACCCAATACCAAATTATTTGGATCATGGCTCTGTCAAATCCGAATCAAAGGTGAAGAAGACAGAAATCATGAAATTGAGGTGGTTGAGACTATTACTGAAGAGGAGACCGATGAGACCGAGAAACATTCCTCTGATTTGGATGATGAGTCATCAGCACTAGAAGAGAGAATGTCAACAGATTCTGGATCGACGGATGAAGAAGAAGTTCTGATGACATCTGAGAGTGATAAAACAGGTTCCGAGGAGGAGCTTGGTACACCAGTTAATGAGAGTCAGACAGAACAGTTAGCTACTGATGTATCGCCATTAATGGAAACTGATGATAAGACGACAGGTCAATCTGATGAATTACCTGAGCAGGAAGAAATGCGTACCGAAACTGTAGATATAGAGGAGGAGTCTGAACCTGAGGAAGAACGAACTCTTTCGGGAGATGAAGTTCTAGAAGATAACAGAGAACCAGTGGAAGAAGATAGCTTAATTCAGGAAGTTGAAGATAGTATGGATGATCTTACTACAGAAGAGGAGAGCTCTGAAGAAACTGACCTATCTGAGAAAACTGTTGATGAGGATGCTGAGCTGAATATTCCCGATGAAGTTGATGAAGTATCGCACAATGAGGAACCTTTGGCAGAAGTTGTATCAGAGGCTGATGATACCGTAAAGAATGATCTGAATGAGACCACCGATGTAGAGGATGGCAGTAATCTGACAGATGATGAGGTTATGGAAGAAGAGGAAGTTGTAGAAGAAATTATCCTGAATGAGTTAATTGAGGATGAGATCCATGAAATTCTCGCCACAATTGTGACCGAAGAAGAACTGGCAAGAATCCTACCCACCCACCTGGATACTGATACCAGAAATGATTTACAAATCCCTATTGCAGAACTCGAGGAGATTAGTAAGGAACATCAATCACGATTGCGAGCTGATGAATTGCTCTATGTCTCGGATCTACTTGAGAATGATCCCAGTCGCTTGCAAGAGGTATCACTGGCTGAAGTAACTGATGTAGTCGAATGGTTAGACCAGGCATATTTGATCCTGAAGAGACCGGAACATGGATTGAGACGAGAGTATCGTAGATTACGATCTGAATATACTGCCTACCAACGTCAACTGGAGACTATGATGGATAGTAAACAGGCACAGGACCCATTATCGGTTCTGGTTGGAGTCAATAGATTATCCATTCAAAAGCTACACGAAGAGGGTATAGAGACCGTAGGCCAATTATTGCAGTGGAAATTAATTGATCTGATCAATCTTGAAGTTGATCCGGATAAACCATTATTACCAAAACTATGGATTGCTAATGCAAAATCACATGTTGGCATCAAGTGAACTACCCGACCCTGAAGGACGGGATCTTCTTTTCATTTTAAATAATTAAGTTAGTTAAAATTTCAATCCGAGGATTTTCTAAATATCGTGATCAATCGACCACCATACTTGCGTTCTTCGGGTCGATCATCATATGAGCTGAAAAAATGTGAGAGTCGCAAACCGTGTCTTCCTGCTACCTCAACCAGATGTGATTTGGTATACATACTCATCTCCTGGATATCCTCAAATTTCTGATATTCTTGATCCTGATAGAAGAGAATGACCCGATTCGTCCAGGTTTCTGATTCTAGATCGACATGATGCTGAACCATGGCAGTTGCTGGGGTATCATCCAACTCAAATTCCAGAGGTTCGGGATATTTGTAATTTTTAATCAGGCTAAGAAAATTAATCGTATCAAAAAGGACATACCCATCATCAATAAGTGCTCTGGCTAGATTTTTCATCACCATGTCCAGTTCTTCAGGTTTGACATAATGAAGTGGACCGTTAATTGCCATGATCAACTGGTATTGATCCTGCACATCCAATGTCTGAAATGATCCTTCAGTAACAGAGATAGCAGTACCTGCCAATTCAGCTTTGGTCAATGCATACTGTCGCATCTTCTCAAAGGGTTCCATTCCAGAAATGGCATAACCATCTTCGACCAGTGGAAGCAGGAGATTTCCGGTACCTGCACCCATATCAAGCACGGGATCGGATTTGGAAATTTGCAGATAGGGTAAAACCCAGCGTACAAATGCCAGAGCATCTGCATCATCTCCACCATAGATCAGATCATATAGTCTCGCATCCTGCGCATAGATCGTCATATCTGAATATCCTATTCAGTACTTATCAATAATTTTGATCACTAGCAGGATTATCTGGTAATTTTTCACAATCATTCCAACGATACCAAGACTTATCTCAACTATTCCTTGAGAGATGAAGTTTTAACCAAGCGTGTAAAATTCTAGTTTGTGTCCTCAAGGTTTACCGAGTACCATGGAGTCTGGTTGTATACACCACAGGCAAGAGCTCTTCAGGATTTAGAGGAAGTACTGGGAAATATCATTCCTGATATCTCGAATAACTCTATGGGCTCATTCGGGTTTATCCATGAGAATTATCAGATCACGGAGTTGAGGTTATTCCAATCCTATTTTCAGGAACAAGTACAGATAACAGAATTACCTGAATCGATAGGAAACCTGGAGAATCTTCACACACTTGATCTATCACATAATCTTCTGACTGAATTACCCGATTCAATTGCTGAACTTGAAGAATTGGAGAAATTCTATCTTGATTATAATAATTTTACCAAGATACCTACAGTCATTTCATCGTTGGAAAACCTGAATCAACTTAATTTCGATGAGAATCTCTTAACCACTATCCCAGATAGTCTCCATAATTCTCCCTATCTTCAATCAATTTATCTGTCAGGTAATATGCTGACTGATTTTCCGGTTGAATTGAGTGAGCTGGATTATCTCCGACGGTTGATGCTTAGTCGAAATGAGATTACCTCAATTGATTATACCGTTCTTGATGATTTCTCCCGGTTGTATGTTCTAGATCTGAGAAGCAATCCCATCCCAGTAGAACAGGTTAACAAAGCACGTGCCTATCTTCGGTTACTCGGTAAGAAACGCCGGAAATACTATCTCCGAGGTGAGGTTCCTGATTGGGAACACCCCTATTCTCTTCGTAATATTGGGAAACGGATCAGATCCGACCCATTATTACAAATTGATGAGACGAATCATGAGGAAATAACGAAATTAACTAGAGTGATAAAAGCCAATCATGAGCAGCGATATCAGTTTACAGGCAGAGATGAAGTTATAAATCAACCTTCATAACTGAATGTATGCCACAGAGTATTGATCCTGAACAACTATATCAACGAATGCTTGAAGTTGCCAATGAGGATGGGATCATATCAGAAGATGAACAGGCACTGATCGATAACGTCAGAGCAAATATTAGCAAGTATTTTCAGATTCTGAGAGATAGCTTTGAAGATAAAATCATCACCGAGGAGGAACAGTACGAGATGTATGAGAGTAGAAAACGAATTCTCGAAGAGGCGTTGCAAGTTGCCAAAGGTGATGAAAAAATCACGCAGGATGAATTCAAATTACTATCCACTATCCGTGAGATCCTTCAAGAAATGGAATATAATGAGAATTACTGATTGATATTAAGAACTTCCGCCAGACGTACAAGGATCTCCTTCTCCTCATCAGTGATCATATCATCTAGATCTGCCGTTAATTTGGCAGAATCATAGACCTTACGCCTCAACTCAAGGATTATTTTTCTATCTGCATCATCAAAAGTATCATCAATAGATAGGGTATTGATCTCTTCTTCCAATCGATCCATATCATCGAGAATTTGTGATACCAGTTCAAATTCATCATCACTGATTATCCCATCTCGTTGGATGATCTTACGGAGCTCATACCAGACATCATTTTTTCCGATGGTGGTATTGGGAACAAAGCGAACGGGAAAGAGATCAGCATAGGTGTAGACCTGCTTTTTACCAGTAGTGGTTGCAAGAATAATCTCAAATTCATCATCAACAAATTCACCCAGTACCTGTCGGCAAACGCCACATGGGGGAGATGGGGTACTATCACCGGTAACCACAGCGATTTTGGAGAAAATCATCTCTCCCTCAGATATTGCTTTGAATATGGCAGTACGTTCTGCACAGACCGTTGGGGTATAACTGATATTTTCCACATTACACCCAGTTATGATTTTACCACTTTGGGTCAGTAGAGCTGCACCAACTTTGAAATTGGAATAGGGTGCATACGCCAGATTTCTAGCAGTAGTTGCCTGTTGGATCAGGTTATCATGGACATCATTAGAATTCATTGCAACCAAGGAAATTTTCCTCATGCTCTTATAATGATATTGTGATCAGTTCTTGATCAGTTCCATATACAGTGGCGATAACTTTCAAGTGCAGATAGAGAAATACTAGCTATGATCAATCATATTCTCTTCCTTCCTCATGGAATGCAGATCATTCCAGGTGTGGAAGATACTCAGGCAGAACCATTTCTCTACCTCCATCAGGCAATGGAGGAGGTCATCGAACAGGTGGAGTGGGATGGCGATCAGGTGATCTTGCTCACTCCTCATGGATATAATCTGGAAGAAGATCTCGTCATTTATAATCACAAGCAATTCCAGGGTTCAATTTTCAAACTAGAAGACTCTGTGGTTTATGGTGAGGCAATATCACAGCTGGAGATTACCGGAAATACTGAGCTCAATCAGAAGATCCTGCAGCAGACATCAGAACTGCCCATCAAAGTACTGACCCATGGCTATCCAGATTATCCGATGACTCTGAATTGGGGAGAAGTCGTACCGCTACTCTACTTGCAGCCATTGGGTAAGAAGAGACACAGTATTCTCTGTTATCCTCGAACTAGACATTCAGATCTGGATCAGGTAATTGCCTATAACACCAAGTTAGCCAAGTTCCTGCAGGATTTGGATGAAAATGTCTTACTGGTAATTTCTGGTGATCTGTCACATACACATCAAGAAGATGGTCCCTATGGCTATCACCAGATATCGAAACCATTTGATTCGATGGTCAATAATTGGGCTCAAGCTGGAGAGGATGCACAGATGGATGAATTACTAGATATGCAACCAAATGCTCTGGCATGTGGTATGGCAGGGATGAATCTGATACATCAGTTACGGAAGCTGGGTAACTATGAGTTAGTTGCCAGTAGGTATGCTGTGCCAACCTATTTTGGCATGGGGATCTATTACTGGAAAGCTAATTAGATTTTTTTCCACGGAGATTATGCATATTCGTCACATATTCAGGTGGGTAGGTTTGCCAACCCCATAACCAAGATAGTCGACTGGTATCATACCGCATATATGCCATAGTGAGAAATAATTGCAGGAATCCTCCATAAATACCCAGAGCAAGAACTGCTGCAAGTAATCCGAAAATCGCGGTGATCACCTCGACCAACACACGGACTTTGCCTGGTACAGCCAGTCCAATTACCCCTTCCCCTTCCGGACGTTTGTCACCAGGATAATTCAACAATGCCACCATCAGCATGTCAATAATGGCGATATACCATAACCCGATTAGAAATAACCATACCCAGGTAGAGAGTTCTACAACGAAGCGGAAAAATGGACCCGCAGAAAAATCTTTGAAAATACTCACTACTGCTAGATCAATTCTGCCATCAAATAATTGTTGGTATTTTATCGGATAGCGTTAGTTAAATGCAATTATTCTTTTGCACTACGATCTCGAAGCAGAATAATCAGGATCGTGATGACATCTATAGCAATTAGAATGATAAAGATGGGTAATGACGAGGGTTCTCCCACATTGAAATTCCCTCCCGTACCTGTACGTACCGTAAGTGAGTACTGGTAATCCATTATCTCGGTACCATCATAACTGATCTGATATCGAATGTTGAAATTCCGGATCACACCATTATTGGAGTAATCAAAGCTGACGGAACCATCAAAATCAAGCGTATTCAAATCAAGTACACTGCTAACATTCTTCTTGTAATAGGTAAATTCATGATAATCAGGCATCGTTCCTGTAGTAGTGAAGGAAAATCCCGAATTATCAAGAGTCACCGAGGATTCAGCATCAACCGCATTCGAGATCTTGTCGAGATACTGATTAAAATAGCCAACATTACTTCTCATATAGTCATCAGGTGATAAGACAAAAAAGACAGGCATGGTACGGATCAGTGGTGTATAGACCGTACTGTTATCAATCAGGGTTGTATTGAGCTGATGATCCTTGATAAATGGGAGAGGACTAAGAGAGATATGGGAGGTATAATTTGCAGTAGGAAAAACTGTTAAGTTGAAAGGACGGACGATTCCCTCCTTAACGGGAGTGGAATTAGCCTGAAAACCTGAATTCTTCAGAGCACCGATTTTTACCAAATTATCAATTGAGACCTGTTCAATACCGGTCATCCATACACCATTTGTGGTATTACTTCCAACATTTTGTATACTGAATGAGCGTTCAAGGCTTGAACCAACAGTAATCAAAATCGAATCATCAAGATAATTGGTATAGTCCGCTGATTCGGTTATTTTAAAATTAAATTGATCTCCGACCAAATCCTGTAAGGGACTGTCTTGCGCATGAATAGGCAAACTAAAGCAGAGTAAGAGAAGGGGGAGAGCTAAATATTTCTTCTTCATAGTATCTCAACTTGATAATTGATATATGATGGTCATTGCATTAACTAATTAATGTATCTGAATTTCAATATCTGAGGAATTGAAAATAATTAAAACCACTCCGTTAGGTCTAATTGTAATTCATTCGGATCTTTATCGGGTTGAAAATGACTATCAAGTGCCAGTTTGATTTTAGCCAGACGATCCTCGTGGTACTTACCAAGATGATAGTTCTTGACTAAATTCTCACAGACATCAAAGTATTTTGATACTGATTTGGGAAATACCGTCAGGATCAGATTACTCTTTCTACAATCTTTATTGGTACACTCACCTTTCAACGGGATACGACGATATTTGGCATTGCAAGTCACACATCGTACTTTTTGTGATGCAAAAGCACGCAAATTACCCATCAGGTCAGGTAGTGCATGCCGCTCTAGGATTCGCAAAGCTGTGGCTCGTTCATCAACTGCCCGGATAATATCAGCCAGATACAGTTGTTCATGTAATTTATCTCGAATTCCCATATCACTGTCTTTATACCGGGTGATCAGGGGTCCTTCAGAGACATTTCGAGTTGAGTGAGAGAAGACAAAACCCTCGTACTGATCAGGTGTACCCAGCGTATCCTCTGCACGTTTAATATGATCAACTACTTTGAATGGCATATCCAGTCGATCTGCTGCCTCGTAGAATTCCAAAGGGTAGTGAGTCATCCGATCGAGATTGAATGCCTCATCATCAACTTCTGCAGGGTTAAGTGTTGCCACAAGTACCAGTGGAGTATCCATTTTCGATCCTCTGGTGGTTGGCAGATATTCTTTGGAAAAATTGAGAAATCCATCTAACAGGAGAATAATTCCATCCTCATCACCATCACAATTACGTCGTTTGGAGGCATGCCAAAATGGATGAGCCCAGCAGAGAGAGGAGCGGGTAAATCCTACAATCCGACCAATTACACCTGCACTGGTATGTGGTGCAAGACCGATAACCAATTTCCCTACCAGATCCTCTCGAGTTTTGACATTATAGTAGGGATCCATCCCGTAGATATACTTCATCTCCATATCGATGAATTTACTGACATCGGTGAAATGCTTGATACTAGATTCGTGAACGATGATATCCTGAGGTTTCAATTCTAACAGCTGATCATTCGAGGTCAGAGGGTCGCCATATATATCCTCACTATATCCAATTTCTACGAGTTTTTCGACGGAAACGCCAATTTCATAGGGATAGAAATGGGTCAGGGGTGCATCTGTAGCATCATACCTGATTGTCCCATCCCGGAATACATGGAGATCGAACTTGGCTCGTAAGACACCTTTATCCAAAACCTCAACCACACCAGTGGGATTCTCTATCTCATCTTTGAGTTGAACTGCCTTCTCGTTGAGACTACCAATTCTTCCCCGGACCTCATCGGCTAGACTGAACATATCAATCTCGTAGTTCTGCGTAAAGCTGACGTAGGGTGATCCACAGTTATCACAGGGAGCTTCTGTCATCGATCGATTACAATTGGTACATCTGCCTTTCAGTTCTGTTTCCTCATGACATTGTTTACAGTAACTCTGCCATTGGACTAGATCACAGGACTCACAGTATCGTTTACTGGCATTGATAATCAAATTCTTATGATCAATAGCGTGGGCAAGATTCTTCTTTACTCCTTTCTGTGTTCCAACTGGAAAGAGACCATGTAGTCGTGGACTCATATGCCGGGCTTTGGCTTTTTCTGGTCGACCCATTCGAGCTCCAATTGTTGTTCCCATACTATCCCGGACCGCTACGTCGCTGATCTGTTGAACCACCTCAAGACCGTTTGCAGCATCCAAAGGAATAGTTGCCCCTTCTGGTAGTTGTACTCGCAAAGCATGAAGATGATCAGTATATACTAAATCATCTGCAATATGATGGGGTACAAAGATTTTTTCCATAATTGGCTTGACATCTAGTGGTAGACCATCTCCCTGCCAGATGACCTGATGGAGGTAACCAATCTCATCCAGATCGAGATATTTCCATGCTGGTGTATACTTGGGATGGAGGGCAACATCATACTGTTCTGCCAGTGTGATTGCTTCTTCCTGTGTTGGTGGATTATAACTTAGATTAGCATAGAATTTTATCTCAGGCATATCGGTATCAGGTTGCCATCCTGCCTTCATCATCTCCTGAGCCCACCATTCCTCATTGTATCCAGCTGGACAGAGTCGATAATTATTCTGGACAAATTCACCGAAGCCAACCAACATATCACCCATGAACAGGATTTCATCGAGGTCATCTCGGATCTGACAACCATAGTCATAACTGGTCACCTCCACCACTTGACCATCATTTAACAATACCACTGGTGGTCTGATAGTATCTACTGGAGCTACAATACTACCTTTTCCCGGTCGTTCAGTTCGGACATGGGTTCCCGGTGCAAGAAAATCACTGACCACTGCCATTAACCCGGGATGGATCCCGATTCCTGCAATACCAGTATTTCTAGCATGGCCATAGCGTAATCGCCAACCTCCATGAACGGTAGCATCAGCAAAAGTAGGCCTTCCCATCAGTGCATCTGATGCAAACGAAAGATCGGGTTTAACTTCAGTTGGATTGCCTCCATCAGCTGATTCTGTGGCTCGTTTGTCCGTATATTTTCCCTTGGCAATATCCTGTAACCAATCCCAACCCTCCAGTTTGAGTTTGACTGTCCGTTTGGTAATCTTTTTGGCTCGACCAACTAGACCATCATTCAGTACTAGACAGGCTCCTCCACGAACACGATTTGTTTCCATACTGTCGATATTCCGGTAACCACTGACTTCATCACTCTCAGTAGGATCTCCATGGATCATAATAGGAATATTTCGCCAGGCATGACGGATTTCATCATCTGACGTAGGAAGTTGCAGATGCATGATCTTATTGTATACTCTGACCTCTTCTAGCATCCGTTCGACTTCTTTCTCGGAGGCTTTGTATTCGGATAATTTCAGTTCTTTTCTGACAATATCAGCTAGATAAACTGAAACACCCTGAGCAGTACCTCCAGCAGATCGAATGGGACCCGAGTAGTATACCGCCAGAAATTGACTGCCATCAGCATTGGCTTTGATCCTGACCTTACTTATCCCTTCAATAGGAGCGGCGGTAATTCCCTCTGTCTGATAGGATAATGCCGTACGCAATGCCTGATCGGCCAATTTCTCAGGATCATGTGGACCTTCGGCAAATTTACCTTGTGCTATTTCCTTAGCAATTCGCACAACAATCTTGTCCTTGGACAACTCCTGCTCTTCTAATTCTTTGAAGCGTTTGGCGACTCCTTTGGGACCAACTAATCCCTCAGTACGACTGGCAACATCCTGAGCGATGTATATCTCTACCTCTTTCTTGGGATCTTTGCCCAGACCACGAGCCTCATATGCAGTATCAAGTGCTTTCTTGACCTGTGATTTCAGGAGGAGATGATATGCTTCCATTTTATCCGATGTAGCAAGGGGACTCTCATCATTTAGAAGCTCATCATAATACATCATTCCTACATATTTTTCGTCAAATATCAAGGTGTTGAGCTGGTCAAACAAGCCTGCTGAAAGATTTAATCGAATAATACACTATCCTTATCAGGACCTGATACAAGACTATCATATGTCAGATAAACTCAGATCATCATATGATATCATTGCTGATGATTATCTTGCCAAGAAACAAAACATTTGGAAAGACTTTACTGAGTTTATGACAGGTATACCTGACCGAGACTGGTACACCATTCTTGATGTTGGTGCTGGCAATGGCAGAAATCTCAATGGGTTGGATGCTGGATTGTATCTAGCTGTTGATTTATCCTTTCAATTACTACTAGGTTACGTAGGACCCCCGCAGGGACAGAAAATTGCGGCAGCCTTACCACATATTCCTTTGCGAAAAGGAGCAGCAGATCTTGTGATCAGTATTGCAGTGATACATCATTTAACAACTGAGCATCAAGTAGTCCAAGCTTTAGAGGAGATGCGACGTGTTAATCTCGGAGAATACATCTTCAGTGTCTGGCGACGTTGGCGACGCAATTACCGAGAGAAACTATTTACTGCCATTAGAGAAGGTAGGACGATAGATCCCTTGATCAATCATCATCGACCATGGTATACTTCTGATCGGCAGGTAGTGACCACCCGATTTTATCATTACTATACCTTCAAAGAACTCAAGCAACAACTGAATCAGGCAGGCCTGACCATCAAAAAAGTAGAATACCTAGGAGGAAGGCATGATGATGCCAATATCTTCGTTTTAGTTGAGAATATTACCAAAAGGAAAGTATTTGAAGTACCTTGAGAATAGAGTATATATGGGAATATTTGGTTTTCTCGATCCAATTCGTGCAGTTATAGAAAGTTGGATCATCCATATTGGCGCAACCGTCCCACCATGGTCAGCATTATTCTTGCTAATTGTATCATTAATTGTCAGTTCTATTACTGGTTTGATAAATAGATTACTCCTCGATATGGAGGAAATTGAAAAGAAATCAGCAGAGATGAAAGAACATCAGGAACGAAAGAAAAAAGCAATGGAAACAGCTGATAAGAAACTCTGGATCAAGGTCAAACGAGAGGAAGACCGATTTATGGATCTCCAGAAGGATATCATGATCAAACGTATGCTCCCTTCATTTATTACTATGGGACCATTTATCTTCTTCTTCACAACATTACGGTCAGCTTTTCAGCACCAACCCAACTTCGATATGAATTATTATTGTACGGAAGGAATCAAAAAATGTGATCCCACCTCAAGTAATGTCAGAGAAGGTGCATTAGTTGTACTTCCCTACAAAATGCATAACCTCCCCCTGATTGGTGGGTGGTTTTCACCCTATGCCAATAATCCCAATCTCTCTGTTGCAGGATTTGGATTTTGGTATTTCCTGAGTGCAATTATGGTATCAACACTGATCCAGCGGCTATTTGGCATCAATATTACCGGTATGCAGAATCCCGGACAACCTGGTGGCGGACTCCGCTAATAATCTCCATTACAAGAAATGATAATCAGTCTAAGATGATTTCCTTTAGGTTGTATTCAATCTTAACTCTTTAATTACTCTAGATATAAGTCAATGTATGGTAAGAAAATCAGTTAGATCAGGCAAACGTAAACTTGTCAAAACACCTGGAGGTAAATATTACTACAAATCCTCCCCTGACAAACCAAAACGTGCTCATTGTGCGACTTGTGATCGTACACTACCCGGCGTACCTCGTGGTAGCAATGTTGAGATCAGGAGAATATCCAAAACACAAAGACGACCATCTCGTCCCTATGGCGGACAGCTGTGTTCACCCTGTCTCCGACGAAAATTAATAGATGCTGCTAGATCCTAAGGAAATGCAGAATGACGATTTCGGTAATCGCGATTGGTGGACCACACGGATCGGGAAAATCATCAGTTGCCAAAAAACTCGCCGATGAGTTTGATATGACTTATATTGCCGCAGGAGATGTATTCAGACAGCTCGCCGCTGAACGTGGCTATTCTATGAAAGAATTTTCACGTCTTGTAATGGACGAACCAGAAATAGACCGACAGATAGATAATCGAACAAAAGAGCTGGGGAGTAAACCCAATACCATTGTAGACGCTCAATTAGCCGCATTTTTTACACCAAAAGATGCTGCACTCAAAATATGCATCACAGCATCACCTAATGTCAGATACAAACGAATTGCAAAACGTGAGAAGAAATCCTACCAGGACGCAGAATCGGAAACACTTATTCGGGAAAAGACCGAACAGAAAAGATTCATGGATCTCTATGGCATAGATATCAATGATCTAAGTGAATATGATATCATTATCAATACAGATCGATTTAATTTTGAACAGACGGTTAAATTAGCACGCATTCTTATTGAAGAGAGATTATCCTAATCTTCGGTTTCTAATTCGGCAAGCAGTACCTGAAGTAATTTTATCTCATCATCTGTTATTCCCTCAGAAATTTCCGCAATATCATAGGCTTCATTCAGGATCTGATGCTTCAATCCATTCAGCATATCCTGTTCTTTTTTATCAATGATCCCATCATCCAGAGCATCTTCCAAAGCCTGATCATAAATCAAAATATTGATTTGAACAGATTCGAGAATTTCTCGTTCCTCATCAGTAATCTTACCATCTGCACGAGCTGCCTTAGAAATGGATTTGATAATATTCTGTAATTTGGCTTCTTGTTCGTTTACATCCATGAATCCTAGGAAAATTAAATTCTTATTAAAGCTAACTACTTAATTATCATAAAAACTCATTTTTGATTTTATTAAGTTTCATCTCTTAGCCGAGTTATCAATTGGGATATAATCTAGGATCATTCAAATTGTTTAGATTTTTTCCACGCCTGGTAAATAGCAATCGCGAAATAAATTACCGTGATTGTAATAAAAATCGGAAGAAGGATTGGACGGAGACTACCGCCTAATTTAGTAAAGACAAACGAGAGTGCTGTCATAATTGGACCAAGAACCAATGCAAAAGATAGTAGGAGTTGATAGAACATTGGTCTAGGTTGGTCCTCTGTGATATGAAATTCTTTTGTCAATTCCTCAAGATTCAGGGTTTCCTCGGAGTCCTCATCAACAGGTGGAGAAGGAGTCTCTTCTGCCATAGCACAGCTAAGTTGGGATAAATCAAAAATATATTGTGTTTATGATAGATATTTTACTCTGAATTGGGTTCAGGGATTTCATCTTTTCTTGCCAGTAAGGATTCAGCAGTTGTATAATTCATCCGATAATCTCTGGCAATCAGTTGTAGGGCATTTTCTGCCTCCTGTCTGACCTGAACATGACTATCACGTTTCAATACTGTGACTAGTATTTCCACCGTTTGTGGTGCGGCTAACCAACCCAATATCTCTGCTGCTTTTTTTCTGACCTCCCAAGAAGGATCGTTTTGTACCAGATCATAAAGTAAGGGGAGGGCGGTATAATCCCTGAATTTGTGGACTGCACGAAGCATATCCCGACGGGTAAATTCATCTTCTTCATTCGCAATTGAGTCTAAGATAATGGGTAGGGTTTCTTTGGCATTCAAATCAGCCAAGGCTAAAGCAGCGCTTGCTCGGGCGAAATCCCATTCCTCTTCTTGCATAAATGTGATCAAAGGTTCAATAGCACGTTTATCTTTTAATTTTCCCAGAGCTTCAGCAGCTTCATTTCGTGTATAATGAAAATCATCGGTTTGCATGGCTTCAATAAGTGCATCTACCGCATCAGGTAAACCAAGAAGACCCAAGGCTTCTGCACAGTCACGACGCACCAGATGATGGTCATCATGCTTCATCATCGTTATAAGTGGTTCAAGTGCTTCCTCATACCCCATCTCACCTAGATCAAGAGCAGCTCGTGCTCGTTTTCTAGGTTCAGGATGTCGGGTCAGTACTGCAATTAATTTGTCTCCATCCATAAAATATCCTGTCCATATATTACTACGCAACTTGTGATTTAATACCTTACATCAATCCACCTATCATAACGTGGTTATCCGGTCGATGATAACTTTGGCAATTTCTGCTTTGGAATCCTTAATCTCCTCATAATCTCCCGCTCGATCCATGACAATCACATGGTTACTAATGGCATCAAATCCCGCATCTGGTCGAGCAAGATCATTGGCAATTATTAGATCTGCATCACATTTTTGGAGTTTCTCACGGGCACTGTCAGCCAATTTCTCCAAAGATACATCCCACTCAGCCTTGAATAGGACAAGATTACAATCTGGAAATTGAGGTTTGATCAGATCAGATAATTTACTCGTTGGTTTTAAATCCAGAGACATTCTTTCTCCACTTTTGATTTTACCAGTAGTCACGGATTCTGGGGTGAAATCTGCCATTGCAGATGATAAAATGACCGTGCTTTCAGGATCAGCCTTGAGCATCTGTAACATTTCATCCACCATGTCCTGAGTAGTAATAACACTTGTTGTTTCAACTGTTCGAGGTGGACGTAACTTGGTATGTCCGAGGAGAAGCTTGGTCTTTGCACCAGCAAGTTGCGCCATCTTGGCAATTTCAATTCCCATTCTACCTGAAGAC
>Ga0102944_1001561_pt1 | contig 15014 bp, 11 predicted proteins | sample SalPonD_shore_MG_FD_78172 | JGI IMG/M metagenome (GOLD analysis project Ga0102944, IMG submission 78172) | Salt pond soil microbial communities from South San Francisco under conditions of wetland restoration - Salt Pond MetaG... | ecosystem: Environmental > Aquatic > Marine > Intertidal zone >...
GTTCGGCAATGACCCGGTAAAAATAAACCCCGCTGGCCAGGTTATGGGCATCCCAGCGCACCAGGTGGCTGCCGGCTGCCTGCTGTTGCCCGTTGGTTAACGTGGCGACTTTACGTCCGAGAATATCATATATAGCAATGGTCACTTTCATGGTGGCCGGCAGACGGTAATGGATATTGGTGGAGGGGTTGAACGGGTTCGGGTAATTGGGAAGCAGGGAAAAATGATCGGGCGCCGCCACTTTAAACTGTATGGACTTCTCCCAGATCTTCCCGGACGGGCCGGAAGCCTGGATTACGACCTGTCCGGTCTGACCAACCGGGGCCTGTTCATCGACTTGAAACCGGAAATGGACAGTCATATCTTTTTTGGTCCCTATATCAGAAAGGTCCCGTTGTTTTTGAGAAAAGATCATCCATTCCGGGGCCTGTGTGACCGTTACCGTGACGGAAGGAATCGTATTTCCGGTAGCGTTTTGGACCGATAACTGAAGCGAGTTGTTTTTGGAGGCAAACGGCAGCTGATGGATGGCCACAGGTGTGGCCGCGGGTTGTACCATAGCCGTTTCCGTCCTCTTTTGTGGAGCGGCTTGCCGGTGGGCCTGCAGCTGTGCCGGGGTCACGCCCGCTTCTTTCAGCAGGGCGGTGGTATCCGGCAGGGTTTGCGCTTCTGACCGGATTGTGCCGATCATCAGCAATGCGCCGCAAATAATAAAGGACAATAGGTTTGAATATACAGGATACGTTTTCATGGTTACTCCCTGAGTTTTTTAAGCAAATATTCCCCGTTGTAATACAACAGCCCGAATCCCTCGCTGGTCAGGTGTTTGCCTTTTTGGGCTTCGACCTCGTTTATGAAAGCCTGGAGACTGGTAATAACAACCTTCGTTTTTCCTTTTCCGAGCTGTTTTTGGACATTTTTGAGTTTGGCCTGCAAGCTTTGACAAATGCCCTTGTTATCGATCCATGTCGTGTCACAGGAAAATGACAGGTAGGAATTAAGTGAGTCTAATAATGCAGTAGGACTTATTGTATCCGGGAGCTTTATAGCCCCTATAGTTTTTATATTTATATTTTTATTAGCTTCTAATAATGAATCAACTTCACTGCGAATTTCACCTGATGGACCATCATCAATTGTATTACCTAATCCCCAATAGCTACTTGCTTTAGCATATACTAGTCCTGGAATATCCTTACTTACAAAAGAAAATGTTCCTCGTACTTTTTTCCCGGGTAAGGTTCCCAATGTATCTGATTTAGAGTGGATTTGAACCCATCTTACTGCATTTATCCATCGAATGTAATTTCCTTCCCATTCTTTATTTGGAGATTGTACATTAAGCGCATGAGATTCTAATTGAATAGAAAATGTGTATAATTCTCTTAATGAGTTTTTATTATTTGTTATTGAATATTTATAAATATAATTATCCTTATCTCCTGAATGGACTTTGGCTTTAACATTCAAGTCAAGTTTATTACCTGGAAAAAGTGTTACTGTATGAAAAGTACTATCAATAGTACTCCAGTATCTTACTTGGTAAATCCCCTGTGTAGAAAGATAAGTGATCTGTTCACCAGCTTTTTGCGCTTTAATATTATTGACAATAAATAATGTTATAATCAAACTTAGTATTAGTGTACGCATAAATTATCTCCTTTTAATATCTGTAGAAATAAATATGATAATGTTCGTTGCTCGTGTTTTTACTATGTACTTCAGGAGTGGGGTATCCCCCTTTTTTAAAACAAATATTTTGAAATTCTTTATTGATAAGTTGAACTTTTCCTGCAATTATCATACGATGAAGTATAACTCCGTTTCTTGAACTTGGATTCATCGGAAAACTTCTGGTTGTCCGAATATCTGCATCTCTTCCCACACGGTGAAATTGATGAGGTTGGTTCCAATTACCCAAGACATCAAATTGACCGCCATCAATCAAACTTATATCGTTAATATTTAATGGTGTTTGACGGTCATCTTGAGTACTATCTTCCAATACCAAATTATGCCAGACATTAGCAATGGCTATTAATGAATCTTTAAAAGTTTCCGTTATCCAATGATCCGTATCCGGAGTACGTGAATTCGGATACAAACCATCCAAACGTGGTCCTGGATGATTAGCTGTCCCCCCAACCTTACGATAATTAATTCCTTTGGGTAAAAGTACCAGATTGGGAACCCTCACTTGTAAAGTGTCACGGGCTACAAAATTTTGACCATTGATTTGGGTGGTTGCCCGTAGAACCACTTTACCACCATAATGCGGGGCCGTATAATTCACTGTGATAAGCCCGTCAGAGTTTGTTACAGCGACTATAAAATCTTTGGAAGAATAATTGGTTGCCTGATCGATAAAAACACCTTTTGAATTTTTCGGAGGAATTTTATCCGCTTTTTTCCCGTGCTGCTGATATCCATTATGAGAATGACCACCAGAACCGACTACCCAGTCTGCATAAATATGTACTGATTGATCAGCAGCAGGCTGGCCATCTCGCATTACACGAATTTGTATGCCTTTTTTTGTATTTAATATTTTAGTGTGTTTGAAAAAAGTACGGAAAGCACCAAAACTCGGAATTGTAGGCCAAATTTCTTTTTTACCGGGAATAATCATCACAAATGGTGAACTGTCCACCCAACCAAATGCCTGTACATGTTCGCTTACCCCACCTTTCGTGCAAGTGGGACCCGTTACGTTAAAAATAAATTGTTGTCCAGATACCTGTTTACCGTTTATCTCTTTGCTCAATTCGGTATCGGAGGAATAGACATTCCCGTTGGCGGCATAATCCAGGGTGATCTTATCTCTTTTTTTCACATCCGTTACTATAAGCGTATCGATCGCAGCTGTGGGATTGCTCACTTTGGCCATCAGGTGCGGAGGAATATGGCCCTCGCTGCTATAGAAACTGCGGTTGCGGTAATGTTGCTCGTTTTGCAGGGCCAGGTGAAACCCGTAATTGCTCCCGGGGTTGGCCAGCCACCTGCTGACGATGGACGTCACATTCAAACGCACATCGCCGGTCCCGGCCGGACCGGGGATCGAAGGGGAACCGGCGCCGGGCCGGTTCTGCCAGTTGAGCGTGTTTTCATCCCAGGACCCGGCAACTGTGCTAACCGTAAAGGCATTGCTGCCACTGAGTGCCCAGGATCGGCCGGATTCGTACAGGGATAATACGGCTGTGTCCAGGCGTGCCGGTCCGGTGAAATGGAGCCCGTTAAAGCGCAGGTAACTGCGAATCACCGCCGGGGCACCCCACCAAGTCCAGGCGGTGGCGTTTTCATACGGTGAATTACCAAAATTAGTTGTCTGGCAATGATTGGTGCTCTGCCCGTATTCGGAACTGCAGCTTAAACTGAAAACCCAGGCATCATCGATCGCTTTTCCCGTTACCCCGGAATTCCACTCGAACGGGCCTTTACCATACAGGTACCACGTATCCGGGCAGTCGGGGGACATATCTCCGGTGATGTAGGAAGGGAAGTAGTCGCCCGGGAAATATTTCCTTTCGTACCTTTTTTTGCCGGTGGAATCGGTCACCGTTATGGTCAGGCTGGTTTTTTTGTTAAACGGATTGGATTTTCGTTGCCCCTCCTCAAAAATTATTTTGAATTTCCCGTTATGGGGAGCCACATATTGAACAGGTATGTTCGCTGCGGCTGTAGAAATAGCCGTGGATGTTGCGGCTGTTCGCCGGACGGAATCGGGGGTAAGCACCATCTTCGCTTTGATCGTTGTTTGTCCGTAGGAACGGACGGGCAGGAACAGGCAGAAGATCACCAGTCCTGTTATAAAAACAATGCAGGCTATAGCCTTATCTGTAATCGACATCATCACACCTCCTAATGTTAACTCTCACAATAAGTAAGAGAAACGTACGGGTGACTTGTTACAAATTTGACAGGAAAAAACTCTATATATAGGTATGTTCTATCGCAGCTACCGGTAAAGTGGCCGGTCAAGAAGTGGTGCAACTTTACATCAGTGCTCCCCACAAAGAGTTGTATAAACCGTCGGAGGAACTGCGCGGTTTTGCTAAAACGAAACTCTTACAACCGGGTCAGACACAAACAGTCAAATTCACGATCAAGCCGGCTGATCTGGCATCTTACTACACTTCTAAAAGTTCCTGGATTGACTAGGCTGGCACCTACAAAATCAAAATTGGTGCCTCATCCGAGGATATTCGCCAGAGTGCAACATTCAGCCTGCCGAAAGACATTGTGATAGAAAAGGATACGAAGGTGTTGACGCCGCAGGTAAAATTTGATGAGATGAAGTAAAAAAATACCTTACATCATATTACGGAATTCGTAGCCCTTTTCGACTATTGTGGGGAAGGGCTTTTTTTATTTGCACCGATGTATATTCTAACAGCGGTAACCCGCTTTATGCGTATACTATTTGTCAGAATTTGAATTTACGGGATTAAGGGATTGAAGGATTAAAAAACAAAATCCAATCATACCTTAACCTGATTTATAACAATCCGACTGAAGTAGGTAGAAAAAGGTATTAGATAGTAAAAATCAGGGTAATAAATTCCCGCTCCGGAGGAGCATCCTGTCTGTAGCTTTAAATATGGTTTGCTAACCTGGCTCTGGAAGAGCCTCCTGTCTTATGACAAAAAAGCCCATAATTCAACAAGTAAAAGTGAATTATGGGCTTCCGGTACCGCCGGCCGGACTCGAACCGGCACGGAGTTTTGAGCTCCATTGGATTTTAAGTCCAACGTGTCTACCAATTCCACCACGGCGGCATGCCTTTGAGAATTGCAAGAATAAGCAATTCATAAATAAAGAACAACAACTCCCTACATTATTGTTGCTTTATTGACTAAAAATAGCTGTATTTAATGTATCAATACAACTGAATCTTGAAAAAAAGGTAAATTTAAATAATTCATATTATTTTATTTCAATCAAGTGTTTATTACGTTACTACTTGAATGGAAATCAATTAGTCAATTATTATCTCTCTAAATAATAAAGGATACATCTATGAAAAAGCTATTCTCTAAATTAAGGATGCTACCTTTACTCATACTGCTCATTTTAATCACGACAAGCACGGCATGGGCACAATGGAGTATCGGAGGTTCATATGAAATTCGTTCCAAGACTCCTAAAAATGGTTTTGGAGTGAGAATTGAAAGGTCTATACCACTGCCTTTACCATTGGTTTCAATCGTCGGAAGGGCTCATTTTAGTTATTTTAGTGAAAATAACAAGATTACAAAATCAGGTACTTATAAATACTCGACCGACTTCAAAGATTATGATTTTGGTCTGACTGCCCTTGCAAAAGTTAAACTCGGAATTATTGATCCATATGCAGGTATTGGAATCGGTTCAACAAATTATAAAGTGGATATTAAAGATTTAGGTAATCCGCAATCTCAAAATAGTGTCATATACAATGTTACATTCGGTTCAGATGTGGCCCTTATACCACATCTGCATCCATTTGTTGAATACCGCATTACCAAAAACAACTTCAAGGATTTTAATTTCACAGCCAATACCGGTGCGATCAAACAGCAAGTTGATACGTCGCCGGGTAGAGTAATATTTGGCCTTTTATTACAGTTTTAAATACTATTGCTTAATATTGTTAGTTAAAAGAGAGTGGATAGCCTCCGCTCTCTTTTTTGTTTAGTATAATGTAAGATTGACAGACATTTCTTCGTTATAAATACAAATGTGCTTAATAATGGACGGTAGATCAATTTCCGGATAGCTTCTGAAGAATGTTTTGTTTATTTTTTATGTTTTATAAACTGCTAATAAATAAAGATATAGGTTGCCTGTAAAGGTAGAGGTTATCTCGCAAAAGGGCGTGTAGATCGGTTATATGGAAGAAGCAGGAACTCAAATATTAGAAGATCTTGATCAATTTAAGCTTGAGAAGCCCCAGCAGGTTGAACTCAGGAATTTAATCAGGTTATGTAAAGAATCTCTTGAACGTTGTGATGAAGAGTTGGTGACAAGGGCTTTCAAGCTCTGTTTCCTGTCGCATCAGGGTGTTACAAGAGCATCGGGCGAGCCTTATTATCTGCATCCGCTGGCTGTTGCGGTGATCGTAGCTAAAGAGATTGGTATTGATGATGTGTCAGTGGCCGCCGCTTTGCTGCACGATACCGTGGAGGATACCGAAGTAACGCTCGCTGATATTGAACATGCATTCGGACCGACCGTATCTCATTTGATTGATGGCCTGACAAAGATATCCGGTGTATTCAAAAATAAGAATACCAAGCAGGCAGAAACGTTCATGAAGCTTCTGCTGTCGATGTCGGAAGATTTACGGGTTGTTTTGATTAAGTTTGCTGACCGTGTTCATAATATGCGGACCATTCAGCATCTTCCTAAAGAGAAGCGATTAACTATTGCCACGCAGACTATCGAATTGTACGCTCCCCTGGCACATCGTTTTGGTCTTTATAAGATAAAAAGTGAACTGGAAGATCTGAGTTTTAAAGTACTGGATCCTACAGGGTATAAATTTATTGCCCGAAAACTGAGGGAGAAAAAAGAAAGCCGGGAATCGTTCATCCACGAATTCATGAAGCCTATTCGTAAACAACTGGAAGGTGCCGGTTTCAGGTTCGAGATTAAAGGGCGGCCAAAGCATATTTATTCCATTTACCGCAAGATGATGCGGCAGCAAAAGCCGTTTGAAGAAATTTATGACTTGTTTGCCATTCGCATCATATTGGATGAGCCTCATACTAAAGAAGACTGTTGGAGAGTGTATTCTTTTATCACCGATTCATATACGCCAATACCAGAGCGTTTCCGTGATTTTATCTCTGTTCCTAAGGCTAACGGCTATCAATCTCTTCATACAACCGTAATTACCAATAAAGGTGTAAAGGTCGAGGTTCAGATCCGGACAAGAAAGATGGATGAGATTGCCGAAAAAGGGCTGGCTGCACACTGGAAGTATAAAGAAGGTAAAGATAGAAACACGATTGATCGTTTTGTGCATTGGGTCCGTGATATTCTTGAAAATCCGCGGCCGGAAGCAGCTACGGAATTTGTTAAAGACTTTCAGCTCAACCTTTATACTGATGAGATTTACGTTTTTACTCCGAATGGTGAACTGAAAACGTTGCCAAGTGAAGCTACTCCCATCGACTTTGCATTTGATATTCACAGTGAAATCGGCGAAAGATCGTTAGCGGCTAAGGTAAATGGTAAAATTGTTCCACTGCGCCATAAATTACAAAGTGGCGATCAGGTAGAAATTATCACAGGGAAGCAAATAAACCTGAATCCCGACTGGATTAATGATGTCGTAACACATAAAGCTAAAGCGCGTATCCGTCAGTTTATCAAACAGAAAGAGCGTAAAATTGCTGATGAGGGTCGTGAGATTTGGGCAAAAAGAGTTGCCAAAGGCAAATTGGAAATTTCGGAACAGGATCTGATGAAAATTGCCACCCATTTCAAATTCGCTTCGACCCAGCAATTATTTTATAACATCGGTTCCGGTATATTTGACGTGAATAAGCTTTTTAAAGTAGCTAAAAAGTATCAGAGTGGGAGCAGTATCGAAGTTGAGGAGAGTGAAAGGGATAAGGTTCCTCTCAACGACGGTGAGTTTCAGGAACTTTTTTATGAAGATGCGCGAACTTCCAAGAGTCGGGATGCCCTGATTATTAACGGAGATTTAACAGATGTAAAATATTCTTATGCCCGCTGCTGTAATCCCATCCCCGGAGATGAGGTAATTGGCTTTATAAGCAGGAATGGGGATATAAAAATACACCGTATTAATTGTAAAAATACACGTCATTTAATAAATACCGACTCCGAACGTATTGTAGATGTGTCGTGGTCTAAAACCACGGATTCACAGTTTATAGGGGCTGTTAAAATAATAGGCGAAGATCGCGTCGGTTTGATCAATGATATTACGGATATTATTTCCAAGTCATTGAAAACAAACATGAAGAGTATAAACGTCAGTAGTGACAGCGGCATGTTTGAAGGGATCCTCATCCTTTATGTTGACAATATTAGTCACCTTGAAAATGTGATAAAACGCATCCAGAAAATTGACGGCGTAAAACATGTTTATAGATATGAATAAAATATTTTTACACATTTAGCACTTTTACCTCATTTAAACTTTTCGTATCCTTGTGCAAGATTTTAATAAACAAATAATTAGCGATTATTATAAAATCTTAATAACATCTTGTAGCTACGGACGTTATACATCACGAAGATTTTATTTATCAGTCATCTAAGTATAAGCTTTAACCTCAAAAAATTAATAGAAGGAAAGAATTATTATGACTTACACTAAAAGAGATATTGTTCGTCGAATTTCTGAAGATATGGATGTGCCTATGGTACAAGTTGAACCATGGGTTGATGCAGTAATTACCGCATTGCGTGACACAATGATGGAAGCCGATCCTACTTGCCGAATTGAGATCCGTGATTTTGGAGTCTTTGAAGTGAAAGCCACTAAAGCTAAGCCCAAGGCACGCAATCCCAAAACAAATGAAGTTATTTACGTTCCCGAGCATCGTAAAACACATTTCAAGCCTAGTAAATTATTGAAAGAATTCTTGCGCCAGCCTCTTGAAACAGCTAAGCAGGAAGTTGAATAACAGTAACGCTATCTCAATTTGAAACAATATTATCGCCTCATTGGAATTGATGTAGGTAAGAAAAGAATTGGATTAGCTCAATCGGACTTGTTACACTCGTTAGCAAGTCCGATTGGTGCTTATAGCCCGGGTGAAATCTTCAAAAAACTGGATGAAATCATATCTAAAGAAACGGTTAAGAAAATTGTTGTTGGCTGGCCGGTTACATTAAAGGGAGAAGAAGGGGAATCCGTTCATATGGTAAAATCATTTGTTGGTGAATTAAAAAAGAAGTTTCCCGATATTGAAATAGTTACCTTAGATGAACGTTTTACAAGTGTGATGGCGAAACAGGCAATGATAGACTCGGGTACGCCAAGGAAAAAGCGTCGCGAAAAAGGACGGGTTGATGCCGTTGCAGCCGCAATAATATTACAAAATTACCTGGATACAAAAGCTGATTAGATATTAAATGGCCATTTTACCAATAGTCACATACGATGATCCTGTACTTCGTAAAAAAGGTGCTGAAGTAGAGGAAAATACGGATCCAATCCAACAATTAATTGATGATATGTTTGAGACGATGTACAACTCTAACGGAGTTGGCCTCGCAGCTCCTCAGATAGGGAAATCGTTGCATTTATTTGTCATGGATGCCGATGCGATCCTGAAAGAAGAAGGGGATACACCATTTGGTCCCGAAGTATTCATCAATCCTGAAATTATTGAAGAAGGAAACGAAACGATTGAATTTGAGGAAGGGTGTCTGAGTATACCTGATGTAAAGGAAAATGTTGTCCGCCCCGATAAAATAAAGGTCAAATACCTTAACCGTGAATTTCAGGAACAGACACTCGAAGCGGATGGTTGGCTTTCCCGTGTTATACAGCACGAAACAGACCACTTGAATGGTATCTTATTTATTGATTACCTCGGATCATTCAGAAAACGCCTGATAAAAGGAAAGTTAAAAGAGATTGACAACGGAACGCTCACAGTCGATTATCCTATTGTTCCAAAGGAAATTTTATAAAACGATACCGTTGCTTATCATTACCTTTATAAGCTAAGGTATTTATAAAATTTCAATAAAGGAATTTTCATGCGTATCGTTTTTATGGGGTCACCCGATTTCGCGGTCCCAAGCCTGGAGAAATTAAATAAGAGCCGACATGACATTGTTGCCGTTGTAAGTGGTGTGGATAAGCGCAGAGGCAGGGGGAATAGGTTAACTCCCACGCCTGTAAAGGCAAAAGCTTTGAAACTCGGGTTACCGGTCATTGAAGTCGAAGATCTCAGGACTGATGAATTTGCTGCCCAACTGAGAGAAACGGATCCGGATCTGTTTGTGGTTGTCGCATTTCGTATTCTGCCATCCCATGTGTTAAAAATACCCCGGAAGGGATCTATAAATTTACATGCTTCGCTATTGCCCAAATATCGTGGCGCTGCTCCCATTCACCGGGCTGTTATCAATGGGGAAGAAGAAACCGGCTGCAGTATCTTTTTCCTGGATGAAAAAGTGGATACCGGCAAGGTAATCTTGCAGGAAAGGATTCCGATTGGAGAAAATGAAACAACCGGCGATGTGTACGAAAAACTGATGAGACTGGGAAGTGAGTTACTTGAAGATGCTGTCGATCAGATTGAACAAGGGACATATGTGGCCAAACAACAGGATGATGAAGAAGCCACCGGCGCTCCCAAGTTGTTCGGCGATGATTGTAAAATCAGTTTTGATGATGATGCTCGAAATGTTCATAATAAAATACGGGGATTGAGTCCGTTCCCCGCTGCATGGACTACCCTGGATGGGAAACGGTTCAAATTATATCGTTCAAGATATGAACCGGATAAATCCATTAAGCCCGGCAAAATTAAGTTAGTGGATGATCATGTCTATGTTGGGTGTGGTACCGGTGCCGTGGAATTAATCGAAGTCCAGCTTCAGGGCAAACAGAAGATGGGAGCAATGGATTTTTTCCTCGGTTATAAAGGAGAGATGGTTATACAGTGATCAGGGAGCAGGGATCAGGTAACAGTTAACATTGATCAATTAACAATATGTTACCCCGGGACCCCGATTTTTTTTATTCAATAATTGTAAAAATTTAATTGATTATTACCATTGATCTTTTCATAATTTGTCAACAAGAGTATGTTTTGCTAAATAAGAAAAAAGGGTTAGACTAATAAGAGTAATTCCTTATACTATAAGGAATTCAGAGCGTTTTAAACGGACATAATTAAACGAATATAGTGATATGGAGCTATCCCCAATACTTCAAGCTGCTATAGATGGCAAAATAGAAGAAGTCAAAAAGGCATTAGATAATGGTGCTGATCTCAATGAGGTTTCCAAGAGTGGATCCACTGCTTTAATTTACGCTGCCCAAAACAACAATATGGATATTGTCAAACTGCTTGTTGAAAAGGGGGCTGATGTTAATATCAAAAATAAAATGGGTGGAACGGCACTTAACCGTGCCGCTGAATATGGGAACATTGAAATGATGAGGTACCTTCTGGATCATGGTACCGAAATAGGGCCGCTGGCCTTGATCATTGCTGCCCGCGAGGGACAATTGGATGCCGTTAAATTATTACTCGTTGAGGGTGCGGATATCAATGCCAAGCAGAATTGGGGGCATACTGCACTCATGCTTGCTTCGAGAGAAGGACATTCCGAAATGGTTCGTTATTTGATTTCTCATGGCGCGAGTGTGAAAAACCGGGACAAAAATGGTGAAAATGCTCTCTCGATGGCGTTAGATAACGACAATACGGAGATTGCCATGTTATTGCGCAGGGCTGGTGCTACAGAGAGAAAACCGAAGAAAAAGACATTTACTTATGAATCGGATGAAGATGAAGAAGAGGAAGAATCCGGTGAAACATTCGAAGCACCCGACGACGAAGATTTTGATGAGGATATTGACCTCGATTAAATATTGAACAATAAGCAATGAACGATTAACAATTGTTTCATTAAGAGGGTACGTTACATAACGTATGAGTGGACGCTTCGTAAAGGATTTAATATATATTTAAACAATAAAAAGCCCCGTCAAGAAACGGGGCTTTTTATTTAAATTTTATATTGGATTACTTATTTAACAGGTTCACCTTTTTTGCAATAGGAGAACTTGTAAATCATTAAATTCTGACCATCAACCGGGTGTTCCGTTAACGATTTTGCTTCCATGAAATACAGAAGATAATCACGTCCGCCGGCTTTAGCATCGGTTCCGCTCAATTTAAAACCGCCGAATGGTTGAGCACCAACGAGAGATCCGGTACATCCGCGGTTAATGTAAAGATTACCAACTTTAACTTCGCGAAGTACCCTGTCTATATGATCTGTATTATAGGAAAAGAATCCGCCGGTCAATCCGTAATCGGTATCATTGGCAATACGGATGGCGTCATCAAGATCTTTTGCTTTGATAAAGGCTAAAACAGGACCAAAGATTTCTTCCTGTGCAATACGGGCATGCGGATCAACATCCTTAAAAACTGTAGGTTCAATATAATAACCTTCGTTTTCCATTTTTGCCCGTTTACCCCCGGCCAGTAATGTTCCTTCACTCTTGCCGACTTCAATATAACTCATTATTTTGTCGACAGCTTTTTGATTGATAACCGGACCGAGATTGGGGTTATCCTTGGCATTGCCGACTACAAGATCTTTAACACGTTCAACTACTTTGTCGACAACATCATCGTATACATCTTCCATGACAATGGCACGGGAGCCGGCGGAACATTTTTGTCCCTGGAATCCATAAGCAGACTTGACGATACCCTCGGCTGCGGCTTCAAGATCGGAGTCGGAATCGACAACAACAGCGTTTTTGCCACCCATTTCGGCCAGAACGCGTTTGAGGAATCGCTGATTCTCTTTTGTTTTACCGGCTGATTCATAAATGTGCAATCCAACTTTTTTCGATCCAGTAAAGGATATGAACCGGGTATCCGGATCTTGTACCAGGGTTTCACCAACTTCGAGATCTTCACCGGTGACATAGTTATATACACCTGCAGGTAATCCGGCTTCTTCAAGAATTTCAGCTATGATATGTCCCATTTTCGGAGTATCAGGAGCCGGCTTAGATACAACAGTACATCCGGCTGCTATAGGAGCGACTGCAACTCCAAGGCATATGGCAAAGGGAAAGTTCCATGGTGATATTGAAACACCTGCACCTATAGGCGTATAGATTGTTCTGTTTTTATCGCCCCAGGTATCTTCAACTATTTCCATTCCTTTGTCCAGGCGAAGGGCCTGATGAGCATAATAATTCAAAAAGTCGATACCTTCTGCAGTATCTGCATCAGCTTCAACATAGTTTTTACCCGCTTCACTAATCATCCATGCATTAATTTCCATGCGACGGCGCTGAGCAATTTCAGCGGCTTTAAAAAGATATTCGGCGCGTTCTTCGGCAGATACATATTGCCAGGTTTCAAAAGCTTTCCAGGCCGATTGAAGCGCTTTTCGTGCCTGCTCTTTACTCGCTTTTTGAAAGACTCCGATAACTTCATCAAGATTGGATGGGTTTTTGCTTTCAAAGGTTCCTTTATCACCCTTTACCCATTTACCATCAATATATAAATCATATTCTTTTCCGAAATTTGATCGCGCCTCTTGAATGGCAGCTTTTAGTGCTTTGTCATTGGTATCAACCGAGAAGTCCAAATGACCTTGATTGTAATATTTTTCTCTTACATTGTCAGGCATTCTTTACTCCAATATTTTTATTCAAAATTTTTAACGTTTATTCATTTGTATAAACGTATGATTGTAATTATTAATTTCTTCTATAAGATTTACCGAAATATAGTCAGAAATAACCAAGGGTTTCAAAAAAGTGTGAAAAATTGACAAATTCATAAGTGGTTAGCGCTTGCTAATGCTTCTTATGATAAGTAGCTTTAAACGATAAATATGTCTCATATAAAATATTTAGAAACATGAGACATTGAATGGTATTGATTTTATATTCGTTATTTTATTAAAAAGTTATTAACAGAAAGTACAAGAAAGGTTTAAGTAAATGGCTAAAATAAAAGTTGGTATCAATGGATTTGGTCGTATTGGCAGACAAGTAACGCGATCTATCTTTGCATATCATGATAATATTGAAATTGTAGGGGTGAACGATTTAACAGACCCGCAAACCCTTGCACACCTTTTTAAATATGACTCAGCTCAGGGTACCTTCAATGGAGAAGTATCAGTCGAAGGCAATAATATCATTATTAATGGCAATAAAATTGCTATCTCCGCTGAAAAAGATCCCGCCAATTTAAAATGGGATGAAAAAGGAGCTGATATCGTTGTTGAATCAACAGGATTTTTCAGGAAAAAAGAAGATGCCAGCAAACATTTTTCTGCTGGTGCTAAAAAAGTAATTATTTCCGCACCTGCCAAGGGTGATGTAAAAACGGTTGTGCTCGGCGTTAATGATGCTGAAATTTCCAGTGATGTCAACTTGTACTCAAATGCAAGCTGCACGACAAATTGCCTGGCCCCGATGGTTAAAGTCCTTGATGATAATTTCGGTATTGTAAAAGGATTCATGACAACTGTACATGCCTATACTGCTGATCAACGTTTGCAGGATGCTCCTCACAGTGACCTTAGAAGAGCCCGTGCTGCTGCCGTCAATATCGTGCCTACCACAACTGGTGCTGCCAAAGCAGTGGGCCTGGTACTTCCTCATCTTGCCGGTAAATTGGATGGCGGAGCTATTCGTGTTCCCGTTCCGACTGGTTCTTTGACCGATTTTACAGCAGTTGTGAATAAAGAAGTATCTGATGAAGATGTTCTATCGGTATTTAAAGAGGCTGCTGCCGGAGATATGAAAGGTATCTTGCAATTCAACACAGACCCAATTGTATCATCTGATATTGTTGGTAATCCGCATTCCTGCATTTTTGATGCAGACTTGACTAAAGTTGATGGCAAACTGGTTAAAATAATCGGATGGTATGATAACGAAGCCGGTTACTCAGCCAGAACTGCAGATTTAATTGAGCGCCTCGCTTAAGTAAGAGACAGTATACATTTATTTAAAAAATCCGCAGCCGTCAACCGGCTGCGGATTTTTTGTTTTGGCCACAGGTTATGGCAGTTTTTGATAATTAATGACAGGGTTGTGAGGTTTTGTTTGTTATTTGAACCAAAAAACTGCTGGAAGCCTGTCATCCCGACCATGCGGAGGGATCTGCAACGGCCAAAGGCGTTCATAGGTAACGGAAAGGGCATAAGATTTCCGGGCGTTGATAGATTCCTCGGCAAACACGGAATGACAGGGTTGGGAGGTTATGTTTGTTATTCGAACCAAAGACCTGCTGGAAGCCTGTCATCCCGACCTGGCGGAGGGA
>Ga0102944_1001562_pt1 | contig 15012 bp, 7 predicted proteins | sample SalPonD_shore_MG_FD_78172 | JGI IMG/M metagenome (GOLD analysis project Ga0102944, IMG submission 78172) | Salt pond soil microbial communities from South San Francisco under conditions of wetland restoration - Salt Pond MetaG... | ecosystem: Environmental > Aquatic > Marine > Intertidal zone >...
ATTCCCGTCATTGTTATAATCGCCTACGCTCGCATCAAAATTAGTTGTCAGCTGAGCCGTTTGAGGTAACGGATGGGCCATAAATTTCTGGCCAGACTTATTAATAAAAACCATGCTCTGGAGCGTATTTATCTCTTTATATGGCATGATATCCATCATTGGGCCAAGAATTTCATTTAGTGAAGACTGAGCATAATCCTGGTATGAATCCAATTGTGAAAGCAGTGTTTTTAAATCCAAATAAAAACTTAGGTTGCGAATGGGCACATACGCTTGCATTGTAGTATCATAATTAGCCTGAATGATATCAGGATGGTTATCCTTATTCAGATTTCCATAATACATTCGTAGCGAATGTCCCTTTATAAGGTGATAGCGACCATTGAGCCCCCAGTTAGTAGCCACTATATCCGGCTGGCCGTCACCATTAAAATCCCCAGTTGCCACACCATTCCACCAGCCTTTGTATTTAGCCAGCCCCACTTGTTTGGTAACATCACGAAACGTTCCATGATCATTTTTAAATAATTTCAGGCTACCCCAAGATGTGCTTATTAAAAGATCCGGCCATCCATCGCTGTCATAATCCGTAAAGACTGCCCCAGTGACCATTCCAACATGCTTTAACAAATTGGTATTAACTTTATCCGGGACAAAATGCGCTCCCTCGTTTTGATATAATGCCGAACTGGCAGATTTGGGGTACTTGCTCGGAATAACTCGTCCCCCCACAAACAGATCAACAGTACCATCTCCCGTATAATCAGCTGCGGCCAAAGGGCCCGTACTCGAATTCATGTGCGGAAGTTGTTGCTTCTTAATCACTTTTCCCTGACGGATTAAATAATAGTAGGCTGAGGATACATTAGGCGAGGATTGTTCATAATCTGAAATCCCCACGACTATATTCATACCTTTAGATGTTTGCCAGCCTACAATTCCCGATTGACCGGCCTTCAAAGAATCCTCCATTCCGGGAATCTTTTCTTTATTGAACCTCCCCTGACCTTCATTTCTAAAAACTGCTAATTGTCCACCTGCCCCTGAAGTTTCGATCATATCCGGGCGTTCATCCCCATTATAATCAAGCCAAGCCATGCCTGGCTCCAATTGGCTTAACCTCAAAGGCATGTGTTTTTGCTTAGGCTTTTTCAAAGCGTTCTTATGTTCTTTAAAACGTAAACGACTAGAAACATCTTTAAAAATAGGCTTCGGTGGAGATTCCTGGTCTACGGTATCTGTTCGAACCGTTATGGAATCTTCGTTAATTCTATAAAGTCGGTTAGAACGCACACTGTCAATCTGACTTTTTTTGCCGTCCGGCCAATGTATGATTAAGGTCTTGTTTTTAAGCCCCCTTCCAGCCGCAAACATCAGTTGTGACGACGATCCCGATAAATAATTGCCACCCGAAACAATCTGCTTTTCCTGCCTTTTCGGACCTCCAAGTAATACCACTCTTGCACCAATAGCCTGTGTGTTGGGGAGACTACCAACCAACTTAACACCGATGCGGGGCTGCATAGTCGTATTTGCGAAAACTCCGGCCGGCTGGTTCATCCGATTCGTAATCAAATCCAGAGTCCCATCCCTATTCAAATCGGCTAGCGCTAATCCTTGAGAAATATCCTTATTTTCGAACCCCCATTGTTTGCTTACATCGCTAAATTTCAAATTACCTTCATTTTTGTATGCATGATTCTGAAGCTTGAGGGATGGAAACTTCAGTATTCCATTGTGGAAGCTTTCAATGTTTTGGGATTTCTTTTGATTGCGTTGCGCTAATAACAATTGAGTGTCGAGATCAATAGTGTCATAAAGATTTCCGTTATTAACCAATAAATCTTCTCTGCCATCCAAATTAACATCCATAAACACTGAGGCCCAAGACCATCCACTGGCAGCCACACCGCTAAAATTTCCAGTCTCGGTAAAACTGCCATCACCCCGATTTACATAAAGCATATTTCTTGCATATTGGGGCTGGCCTTCTATATCAGATATTCGAGAAGGAAATGGAGTTACATCTTTAACTTCACGAAGTCTCAATTGGTGGCTTGCTCCTAACATGTCGGAAGTAAAAAGGTCCGTCTTTCCATCGTTATTAATGTCTCCGAAAGCCACACTCATAGATGAGAAGCTATAATGGCGTAACTTCAAAGGATCTATTGCTTTAAAAATTCCGTTACCTTGGTTTATCCAGAACTGATCCGGGGTCCAAAAATCATTGCATACATATAAATCAGGCAGGCCATCGTTATTAACATCTTCGAAATGGGCCGTCAGCCCCCAATTCTTTCCCACCCCAATTTTTTCTCCTTTTGCACTCAAGAAATGGGACTTCAAGTCTTTTACTTTTTCAAAGCCACGCCACTTTTGTCCAACTCCTCCCTTATTCAGGTATAGCTCATCTTTTTTTCCATATTCCCTGATCTGTATCCCATTTTGGGTGTGTATAATCGTATAGTGATCGCGAAATTTTTTCTTAACTCTTATACCTTTACCAGTTCGCTCAAATATTTTCTGCTTAGCCAGTTCTCCCGGGGTATATAAATTTCCAATCGTCCGAGCACGATAATGTGCTACATATAAATCCAGGTCTCCGTCCCTGTCAATATCGGCCAAGGTCATGGTGGTGCCACCCTTCGTTTCAGAATCCAATCCACTGCGTTGTTCTCTATGAAAATGCCCTCTCCCATCATTAAGAAAAAGGATTGTTCCGTGATTGTAGGTTGTTACCAACAAGTCCAAATCCTTGTCACTGTCCACATCAGCAAAGACTGTCCCTGCGCAATGGTAACCAGCCAGTGAAACACCTGCCGATTCCGTTATATCCCGAAACTGCCAGTTACCAAGATTCTTATACAATACATTGGGGCCCTCGATACTGGTAAAATATAAATCCGGAAGTCCGTCCCCATCAATGTCTCCTGCTGCAACACCTGAACCACCGAGAAATAAGCGGTTTTTTGTAACCGCTTTTTCGGAAAGATAATTTTTGAACTCAATACCGGTTTTAGAAGCATCCAACTGCTTGAATCCGACTTTCCCGTTTTTCAGTGAATGCAAAGCTGCCCAACGAAATCCTTTTCCCGTATGCCATTTTAATTTAAAAGAAGCAATTTGTGTGTGTGAGGTACATTGTACAATCGTGCACAATAAGATAAAAAACCAAAATCGACTTATTATTTTCACCAAATACTCAGGCTATGACATTACCATTTCAATCCGTCACATATAAATTAACAGGAATATCAAGTTTCGCAATTGTAATAAATACAGACTTCATACGCGAGTCGTCTGGATACATACCAGGAACTCCAGAATAACCATTACTTTTACCAATACGACATCACTATGAACGACTTCCAAAATTATCTATTCCGTAATATTGAGATCGCCGCACTTAAAACTGCCGGCTGGCTAAGGCGCTGACCATTTTACATTATTGCTTAATAATCCATATCCATCCCGCATCTTATGCTAAGTCCTCATTCCCTCCAAAATAATTCAGTTTGGTTTCTGGATGCCTAAAACAAATTCGACCTTTTTTGCAATTGATGTTGATAAGGTTTCTCCATGAACATTTGGTGACCTACTCATCACTGATATAGCTACCAATCCCACAATTAATCAACTTTCAGCCGAAAGGTTTAGTAGCCTATGATATCCGATTCACCAGAAAACGGCTTGAAAAGTACCTCTTGGTTGGTATAAACGATTAATTACCTATCTATGGCCATAACCGGAGTATGGGGCATGACTATTATCACACGTAAGAGAGCCGATTACCTATGCGACAGCTAAACTTACTCGATTCTACTCCGAATAATCCTAAACGGTTTTAGGATTATTTCCAATTACTACGTCATGCCCCTCGGGGAAAATTATTCATCTTATTTTAGTTAGAAATCAAGATCCATAAATAACTTGATCGGCTCTATCATCCGCCATATCCTGGATTTTGTTCTAAATTGTGATTTCGATTTATGGCCTGTCTGGGTATAGGGAATACTACCTTCTCATTTGTAGGATCTATGGTCAGAGGACTACCCAGTTGGGAGGGATAGTTTCTATTTAACGTTTTTCCATTACGGAATATATCAAACCCTCGTTGGCCCTCATCAAAGAATTCGAGTCTTCTTTCCCTTAAAACAGCATCTATTACTTCTTGTTGGCTCATACTCGCAGCATTATACTTAGCCGTATCCTGCAGACCTCGTTGCATACGAATTAGATTTACATCGGAAATAGCTTCTGAATTATTGCCCATTTTAGCATTCGCTTCCGCCCTGTTTAAAAACATTTCAGCATATCTTAAATAATGAATTGAACCTAACAGGCCATGCCCGTTTTGACCGGTGAACTTTGTCATAAAATTCTCCTCAACGCCATTCAATTTCTTGATACCGGTAGTATCACCTTGCGCATCGATATTGTAATTCGGCTTAATAAAGGACCGACGGACATCATTAGGATGTTGATTTATCAGGTCGATAAGCGGCTTCGAAGCGTACCATTGCCCCCAACCGACACCACCGGGAGTTGTATAAAAAAGGGAAGCATAACTATCCCACTGCAAACTCTGATCTTCATCGCGATGTATAGACCATATTACCCCGGGATTACCTTCATTTCCCATAGCATACATATTGGGATATTGTTCGGTAGATAAAAGATGATAATTATAATTACCTATAACCTTATTGGCATAATCAACTGCTTTCTGATTTTCCTCCATATACAGATAAACACGTGATAACATAGCTTGGGCTACAGGCTTCGATGCATAACTACTATTCTTATCCATCGTCATATTAGTTTCTCCATCCTTTAATAGACTTACGATCTTGTCATAGACTTCCTTGACCGTTGCCCGTTTAGGTTTAACATCTACTTCTGCCTTTTCTACGATGGGTACTCCCAGGTTCTGACTAGGATTCTGGTAATAAGGTCGCCCATATGTTCTAATCAGATCAAAATATGTTTTAGCCTGCAAAAACTCATTTTCACCTATCAATTGTTTGATGGTCGTCTTGTCTTTCGCAGACAAATCACTACTATTACTCAGAAGGTTATTCGCCCCTTCTATATTTTTATTCGTTTGATAGATTATTTTATAAGAGCGCTGCCAAAAACTAGTAACCGTGATGTCACTTGCTGTACGATCATTAAATGTGAACGCATGTTGTACCGGATCTTCCGTTGTAATGCCCTCGGTCATATTATCCCCTGAGGCCGTACCTTTAAATATGATATTTACAGCATAAGAGTGCCAATACCAGGAGGCTGTCGTATTCAACAGACCATAAGCACCCTGGGTTGACGTCTGAAGTCCCTGAACATCACTTATCGCGTCTTCGAATGTTCCGCCATTATGTGGAGATACCGATAATTCGTCTTTACATGAAGCAAGCATCACAGCACTCAAAAGTACGAGAACAAATAAGTTTAGCTTTTTCATAATTGTGTAATTTTTTGGTTAAAACTTTAAATCAATTCCAAACATGAAGTTTCTGCTGTTCGGATATTTTGAGCGACCGCCTTCACTACCACCGAGACCTTCTTCCGGATCCGGACCGATATAATCCGGAGCGGTAAGCGTCCAAAGGTTAGTACCGTCCATATAAATGGTCACATTATTAAGGTTAAACTGCTGTAAAAGCTTGTTCGGTAGTGAGTAAGATACTCTCAGTTCCTGCAATCGAAGATGGTTCCCATTATATAAATAGCGGGTGGAAGTTTGGTCTGAAAGGTTATTCCCGCCAGATTTTATTGCAGGTTCAGTAGCATTATCTCCCGGATTAACCCATCTTGTGTGATTTGGATATTTCGTTAAATCCAATTGATTATAATTAAAGCGAGCACCGTCGGATAATCCCCCCTGAACGATATCACTATACACTTTATAACCGCCCATATAATTAAAGGTTAAATACAAACTCAACCCTTTATATTGGAAGGTATTGGTGATGCCGCCATACCAATCCGGGATCGAAGATCCAGCCTTTTGGTAAGTAGCTTTATTATAATCATTTGTCAGCGTAACGCTCTGTACATTACCATTCTGATCCTTCTCAACGTGTTCCCATTGCGGCATACCATTTTGAGGATTAACGCCGGCCCATTTTGGAATGTACCAAGTGTTCATAGGACTACCTATATCTATAATCTGGTTCCCATTTATTATTGCGTTTTCCTGGTAGAGATCAGTTACTTCATTTTTATTGTATGTTCCGTTGAACGACGTAGTCCACAGGAAATCACCTGATCTTATATTGGTGGTAGAAATGGTAGCTTCAAGACCTCGGTTTCGAACAGATCCTATATTCTGCAACTGTGATGTAAATCCGCTTTCATAAGGCAGTGGGACGGACTGCAATAATCCACTGTTCTTTTTCTGATAACCATCTATTGTTATATCTATACGTGAATCCAACATTTTAAGATCTATACCTGCTTGCAAATAATGCTGCTTCTCCCACGTCAATGCCGTATTACCTAAGACTTGAGGATAAGAACCCGGGGTTCCATCATACTTTACACCATAACCCTGTAGGCTCTGAGCAGCATAATTACCAATCTGGGCATTACCGGTTGTACCGTAACCGATTCTCAACTTCAACTGATCGATAAAATCTGAATTGAAAAAGGATTCATTGCTAAGCATCCAACCGCCGCCAATAGCATAAAAGCTGCTGTACTTATTTTTCGAACCAAATCTCGAAGAACCGTCTCGGCGGACCGATCCAGATAAGAAATACTTCCGTTGATAGTTATAATTCATTTGTAGGAATTGAGAAACAAAAACAGACTTGTATTTACTTCCGGAAACACTATACGGTGTAGCAGCCAAGTTTAAAACATCAAAATTCAAAATGCCTGCTCCTTCTGCACCAAAATACCATCCATCATTTTCTTGGTACTCAAAACCGGCAACTGCATTTATGCTATGGTCGCCTATCGTTCGCTTATATGTAAGCAGATCGGATGTCTCCAAATTGTCAGAATAATCATTCGAATTAGAAAGAGCACCATTCTCCGCGCCCCCATAGGAAGTACGGCGGTCTCTATATTCTTCGCGCCGTGTATCCGCAAAACTGTAATGATTTCGCGAGGTGACTGTTAAGTAATCGGTGATATCATATGTTAATTCCGGTTCAATTGAAACATGGTTCGTTCGATTGTGAATATAATCCCATTGCAAAGACCAAAGAGGATTGCGGATATCGCGCGTTAACCAGTTATCACCTACAACTCCTTTAACAATATTGCCATTTTGATCATAAGGGTTATCCCATGGAACTCCCCTGTAGGCAGCACCAGTCACCTGGCCTGATGCAGTAGCATTTTGCGCCTGTTTAACAAAATGCCCGTGAATCTTTGTATCTAGTGTAAATTTATCACTGAATTTATGTGTATAATTAACACGTGCATTAAATCGTTTGTAATCATCACCTACACGCGTACTCGTGTTTCTATAAAATTCTCCTGAAACATAAATTTGATCTGTTTCATTTCCACTGGAGGCAGAAATATGGTATTTCTGGATAGATGCATTCTGGTATATCAAATCCCACCAGTCGGTAGTATGCGTTGAATCAGCAAAATCAGGAGCGTAATGACCCGCAGCGTGATAATAATCCAAAAACTGGGGTCCATTCATAAAGTAAAGATTACCTTTAAGGGCCTTAGCGGTACCACTGCTAACTCTAACGTTGAAATTCGTCTTGTTCGTAGGACTACCACTTTTTGTAGTAATTTGAATTACACCATTAGCGGCCCTGGCCCCATATATGGCGGTTGCTGTAGGTCCCTTTAAAACATTAACAGACTCGACATTATTAGGATTGACATCGTCTGCAGACGCAATCACACCGTCAATAACATAAAGAGGAGAACTTCCAGCTGATATGGAACCGAGACCACGGATTAACACAGTAGGAGTCTGTCCGGGCTGGCCACTTGAGTTAGAAACATATACCCCTGATGCCCTACCCTGAAGCATACTTGAGAGATTAGACGTATTCTCTTGCTGTAAATCTTTCGAATTAACGGTGCTTACCGAAGATACCACGTTATTTCTAGACTGTGTCAAATAACCAGTTACCACCACTTGTTGTCCTTGAATAGTTGTAGATTTTAAAGCTACGTTTATTGTATTACGACCATTTATTGCCACTACCTTCGTTTGGTATCCAATAAAAGTAAACCTCAAACTGTCATTTTGGGATGGTGCCGTCAACTCATACATTCCATTAACCCCTGTGGTGGTTCCTCTTTGGGTTCCTTTTACCAAGATATTAACTCCTGGTAGTACTTCACCAGTTTTACTATCCGTTACCTTCCCTCTAACGGTAGTTCCATTCTCTTGAGCTTTTACAGAATTCGTAAAACCCATTACCAATAGTAAGCATAATACTGTACCAAGTGTACGCATATTTTTGAGCCTCATATTTTTGTTGTTTGTCCATTCCATGTGATATGTGCCTCCAATTAACTAACTTAAGAGTATTTTTTCTTTTCGTTACCTTAATCCCGAATTAAATTTTTGTTTCATTTCTTTTCATAAATAAAAAATAAGAACAACAAATCAAAATAAAGAAAAAAAATATTGCAAGTATTCTTAAATTGCCCTATAAATCCGTAAAAGGACGATATATTCGTATTTAGATTAAAATCTAAGTTCTTTTGTTTAAAACAAATTCTTTTGTTTTATTATTATTTGTGAAAATAATTTACGTTTTTTATTTCAAAGTGAAAGAATTATTCCTAATAAATAGGGAAAATAAAACAGAACAGAACTTACTAAAAGGACTTATATGAATAATTCAAAAAACTGGCTTTTTTATGCTGTTACGACAACCCTCTTTTGGGGAGTTTGGGGGGCATTAATTGAAATTCCTGAAAAAGCGGGCTTCCCGGCGACTTTGGGATATGCCGTATGGGCTTTTACGATGATCCCACCAGCCTTGATTGCACTAAAAAATACTGATTGGCAATTAGAGTACTCCGGAAAAGCTATCCTATATGGTTCACTAGCGGGTTTTACCGGTGCCGGCGGACAATTGGTACTATTCGAAGCACTACGCTTGGGGCCGGCCTACCTGGTATTTCCAATCATATCGTTATCACCGGTCATTACCATTCTACTTTCTACAATCTTTCTTAAAGAAAAAACTGGTAAAATGGGGTGGACGGGCATCATCTTGGCACTGATTGCCATACCACTTCTATCGTATCAACAACCTTCAAGTGGTAGTGCCGGCGGCCTCCTTTGGCTGATCCTTGCACTTATTGTTTTTGGGGCTTGGGGATTTCAAGCGTATGTGCTACGATTTGCTAATGAAAGCATGCAGGCCGAGAGCATCTTCTTTTATATGATGGCGACGGCCGTCATTCTGATCCCGGTTGCACTCTTTATGACTGACTTTTCCCAACCCATCAATTGGGGCCTGAAAGGACCTTATCTTGCTGCCCTGATACAATTTCTCAATTCTTTTGGCGCATTAATGCTTGTATTCGCCTTCAGATATGGTAAAGCCATTATCGTATCCCCTATGACGAATGCCTTGGCACCCGTTATTACGATAATATTATCCTTAATCATTTACTCCGTAATCCCACAGCCGATAATATTAACTGGAATGGTACTAGCCGTAATTTCTGCTTTATTATTGGGATATGAAGAGGAAGACGATGAAGAAGAGCTACAAAGTGAAACTGTCAAAATTAACCCTGAAAATTAATTCAACACTCAAAAAAGGTTACAGTTTTACTTAAACAGATATCAAGAAGAACCAACTTATGAACTCACTTATTTCCAATTTTTTAAATTCAAAAAATAAAACAAGTTATACAAACAAAGAAATTTTAGGGCAACCTGATCTCTGGAAGAATACATTCGATAAGATTACTAATCGGGAAGAGGAAATAAAGCAATTCTTTAGAAATAAAAATATACATCCGGATAGTAATGTAAAAATTGTTCTGACGGGAGCTGGTTCATCGGCATATATCGGCGAAATTTCACAATTCTCTTTTAAAAACGCAGGTTTTAAGAATACTGAAGCCATACCAACAACCGATTTAGTCACTCACTTTACACAGTTAATAGATATAAAAAAACCTTTGCTACTTATTTCCTTCGGTCGCTCGGGTAATAGCCCGGAAAGTGAAGCAGTCATCAATCTCGCAAATAAATATTGTGAGGAGATCTCTCACTTAATTATAAGCTGTAACAAGAATGGGAAACTCGCTCTAAATGCTGATGCCAAAAATTCTTGCGTTTTTATCCTTCCCCCCGCAGCTGAGGATCAGGGTTTAGCAATGACAGGCAGTTTTTCAAGCATGGTTTTGGCGGCAAGTTTGATTGCGGATATATCAAGCCTGAAAAAATATGAACCGGTTGTTGGCAACATTGCTGAAATTGGTTCTGAAATATTGCATGAACATCTAAAATTACTCAATGAGATCGCCCGGAAAGATTTTAAACGCATTATATTTTTAGGGGATGGACCTAATCTTGGTTGTGCCCGGGAAGCCCACCTAAAAGTGCAAGAACTATCCGACGGTATTTGTATTGGTAAATTCGATTCTTTCCTAGGATTTAGACATGGACCGAAAGCTGTGGTCAACGACCAATCATTGCTTGTTTATTTGCTTAGTAACAACAAAGATGTAATGAGGTATCAAATCGACCTGATAGAGCAAATTGCTGAAGAGAATCTGGGAATGCATACATTAGCGCTTAGTTCAATAGAAAATATTGACGAATTAGTCGATACAAATCTATATATCCCGGCATTGTCAGAGATTCCCGAACATCTACTAGCCTTGCCCTATGTGCTGGCAGCTCAAATTATTGGTTTTTTTAAATCTCATACACTTGGCTTAGATCCTGACAACCCCTCTCAAAACGGAGCTATTTCACGCGTTGTTGAAGGCGTTACTATATATTAGGAAATTTTTTACATATAACCTCAGCTATAAGCACCCCGAAACCGAGTATTAACAAAATTAGAATATGATCTCTTTACAAGAAAAATTTAAAGAACTCGATAGCATAAACCGGGCTCTTTTAGCAGTAAATTTTTATAATTTTGAGACCCTTTCTTCAATCTTAAAGGCAGCTCAAGCCTTACGTAATCCCATCATTTTACAAACAACCAAAAGCACTATTGACTATTTGGGATTAGAAGTTACCACCAACATGGCAAGGGCTGCAATAAAACAATATGATGTCGAAGCCTGGCTGCATCTGGACCATGCCCAGGATATCGATCTCATACAACGGGCTTTGGATGCGGGGTATGATTCCGTGATGATTGACGCCAGCGAGCAGCCGATTGAAAAAAATTGCGAACTAAGCTCGAAGGTAGTTAAAATGGCCGAGCCCTATGGTGCCAATGTAGAGGCAGAACTTGGTTATATCGCCAAACTGGGTCAGTCCAAAAATGAAATTGCATTTACACAACCGGATGAAGCCAGGCAATTTGTTGAGGATACCGGGATTAATGCCTTGGCCGTGGCTATCGGTTCTGCGCATGGCTTTTACGATAAAGCACCAGATCTCGACATAGAACTTCTTGGTAAGATAAATAAAGCGACTTCTGCCGCCTTAGTACTTCACGGCGGATCGGGCATACCGGATTCACAAATACAAAAGGCGGTCAACAATGGGATAAGGAAAATAAATCTGGCAACGGAAGTCAAAAATGGATTTATGAACACACTACGGAAAGAGTTGCCAAAATCAGACGAAATTGATCTTCGCAAAGTATTTCCAACGGCAATCAGTCATGTTCAACAATTGCTGCAGGCTAAAATCGAGATGATTAATCAAGCCTGATATTTATGATTTCGCTTAAAGCCCTCCCAAAAATTGATGCCCATATTCATTTTAATGCTGATCGTACCGATCTTTTAGAGCTTGCAAATGAATATAACTACTCGCTTTTAACGATAAATACGGAAGTTCCCGAATTTCCATCAGTAAAAAATCAACAGAAGCTGGCTCAAAAGCATCGACAATCTACAGCTACGAAATTATCCTATGCCACAACCGTGCCGACGGATGATGTTTTTGAGGATGGATGGGCAGAAAATGCAATAAAAAAAATCGGGCAGGATGTTAGTGATGGAGCCTGCGGAGTCAAATTCTGGAAAAATATCGGCATGTCGATACAGCGTCCGGATGGAAGTTTCTTAAAACTGGATGATCCGAAATTCGAACCCGTTTTTAGCTTTTTGGAAGAGCAACAGATTCCTGTACTGGGGCACCAGGGCGAACCCAAAAATTGTTGGCTTCCTGTAGAACAGATGACTGTCAAAAGCGATAGGGATTATTTTTCTTCTCATCCCCAGTACCATATGTATTTGCATGATGAATATCCCGACTATTCCGAGCACATAAAGGCACGAGACCACATTTTAGAGCGACATCCTGACCTCAATTTTGTGGGCTTGCATCTGGCCAGCCTGGAATGGAACCTGGATGAAGTTGCCAATCGGCTGGACAAACACCCTCACTTCGCAGTGGATTTGGCGGAACGCTTTTCTCACCTTTATTATCATGCAGTCCGCAACCGAAATAAAGTGAAAAAGTTTTTTGAAAAATACCAGGATCGCATTATTTATGGGACGGATATCATTGATGATCCCCAACAGGATGCCACTGATATTATTCAAGAATTAAAAAGGCGATGGGAGAAACACTGGCTGTTTCTTTCTACGGATAAGAAGCTGCATTCCCGATACATAGATCAATCCTTTTTTGGATTGGATCTTCCCGAGTCTATTCTTGAAAAGGTCTATCATTCGAATGCACAGGATTGGTACTTACTGTCATAATAGCACGAGTACGAATCTCGGTAAAATATCCGGCATAACCATTTATTTTCATTACTATGCTCCTAACGACTCTTGATTGGCTGATTATTGCCGCCTATTTGGTAATTTCTCTTGTTATCGGATTATATGTAGCTCGGCAGGCAGGCAAAAACACCACAGAATTTTTTGCGGCGGGCAAAAGCATGCCATGGTGGCTGCTGGGTGTTTCCATGGTGGCTACAACTTTTTCCACTGATACGCCAAACCTGGTAACCAACCTCGTGCGAACGGATGGGGTGGCAGGTAACTGGACGTGGTGGGCTTTTCTTTTGACCGGCATGCTCACGGTCTTTGTTTATGCCCAACTTTGGAAACGCTCCGGGGTGCTAACCGACGTTGAATTCTATGAATTGCGCTATAGCGGTAAGATGGCTGCCTTCCTTCGCGGCTTTCGAGCCATCTACCTCGGATTCTTTTTCAATGTGGTAATTATGGCCTCAGTCTCACTTGCTGCAATTAAAATAGGCAGTGTTTTATTGGGACTTACTCCCGTTGAAACGATCAGTATTGCTGCTATTATCACCGTAATTTATAGCTCTCTGGGTGGGTTAAAGGGGGTATTGCTTACAGACTTCTTTCAATTCTTTTTAGCTATCGGTGGTAGTTTTATTGCTGCATATATTGCGCTTCAACAACCCAGCGTAGGTGGACTCTCGGGATTATTATCCCATGCAGCGGTCCTTAAAAAGATCAATATTCTCCCGGATTTTTCGGATCCCACACAAGCCTTGACGATCTTTATCATCCCCCTTGCTGTGCAATGGTGGAGCGTATATTATCCAGGGGCGGAACCGGGTGGAGGAGGCTATATTGCCCAGCGAATGTTTGCAGCCAAGGACGAAAATAATTCAGTAGCTTCGGTATTTTTCTTCAATGTAACGCACTATGCTCTGCGTCCCTGGCCGTGGATTATTGTGGCTTTGTGTTCAATCATCGTATTTCCTGATGTCGCTTCCATGAAAGCGGCCTTTCCCCAGGCAGCGTCGGTTGCTGCAAACGACATGGCCTATCCTGCCATGTTAACCCGTATCCCAACCGGCTGGCTGGGACTGGTAGTGGCCTCGCTGGTAGCTGCCTATATGTCCACTATTTCAACGCAGCTCAACTGGGGCTCCTCGTATTTGGTGAATGATTTTTATAAACGGTTTATCCGCCCGGAAAGCTCTCCCAAAGAGCTGGTACTGGTGGGACGCATATCTACTGTAGTACTGATGTTGGTTGCCAGTCTTCTGGCACTGCTGCTTCGATCCGCACTTGAAAGTTTTCAGATCCTTCTTCAGATTGGTGCCGGAACCGGGCTGCTCTTTATACTTCGCTGGTTTTGGTGGCGCCTGAACGCAGCCAGTGAAATTTCAGCTATGGTCATCTCCTTCGTCATTGCTATCTATTTTAAGCTAATCCATCCCTACACAGGGTTACCGGCTATCAGCGGCTGGAGTCAAATTGTTATCGGCGTTGTTATTACTACGATCGGATGGCTGGCCGTTACGTACATGACTCGTCCCACCGATTATGACAAGCTGGTTGAATTTATTCGAAAAACACAGCCCGGAGGCCCGGGCTGGAAACCCATTGTGGAAAAGGCAAAAAAAGAGGGCAAGCTTGATACCGATCCCAATGAAACCTGGAGCGTTCCACAAGGAATTGTTTGTATGCTTTTAGGGTGTGTAGCTGTATACAGCATCCTATTGGCGACCGGTTACTGGATGTACGGCAATTGGTGGCCGGCAGCCGGCCTGACGATAACCGGAATCGTCTCAAGTTATTTACTGTGGCCGGCTTGGAGAAAGCTGGACCGGATGCGGCCGAATGTGAGTGAGTTTGCAGAAGAAACTGGGGAGGATTAAACCTAGCATCACATCTATCCTCAGGTTTAAATAGTTAAATTAAATAGTAAAGGGGTATTATTATGAATAAATTAGCCTATATATTAACAACCACTTTAGTGATTGCGTTATTAGCAGCTACCCCGATGGTTGCCTACGGTCAGCAAAACGTCGGCCAAAAACCGGTACTCGGCTGGAGCAGTTGGAGCTTCATCCGTAAGCATCCTACGGCAGCGAAGATTAAAGCCCAGGCGTTGGCATTACATAATTCCGGCTTACAGCAACTTGGTTATGA
>Ga0102944_1001563_pt1 | contig 15005 bp, 11 predicted proteins | sample SalPonD_shore_MG_FD_78172 | JGI IMG/M metagenome (GOLD analysis project Ga0102944, IMG submission 78172) | Salt pond soil microbial communities from South San Francisco under conditions of wetland restoration - Salt Pond MetaG... | ecosystem: Environmental > Aquatic > Marine > Intertidal zone >...
TAAACGGATAGATGCAACGTTTTCTGTAACGAAATTTAATTTAGAAGAACTCTAACGCATTGATGCAGCCGCTTCGTTCACAAGTTCGAAAATATTCAAATAAAAAAAGGGTAGCCCAACCGGACTACCCTTTTGTAATTTTAGACTCGCTTCTTTAAACCTGTCAGTGGCTTTTTAGAAGTGGTATTTGAGTGATACGTTCCAGGTTCTTCCAAAGCCGAACCACACAAAGTTACGTGTATCAACACCATTCCATGTCTGCGAATTCGAAGTTGCATGAATATTAGTGTTGGACTGCGAAATATATGTGGTATTAAAGAGGTTGTTCACATTTACCCTCAGCGAAGCTGTGTTACCAAAAAGATCAAAACGATAGGTAGAGCCCAAATTAACCAGCCCGTAATTAGGCAGCTTTAAGGCCCCTTCGTTATTTGGCTGTTTAAACTCACTGTCTGTGGGACTGTAATCAGCATACAGGTTACCTACAAATCGATAACCGCCATCGACACTCAAGTCGCCAAACCGGTAATCAGCTCCTAAATAAGCAGTAACCTGGGGAGCGTTGCCAACCTTTACATCTTTCATATAGAGTGTGGCAGTACCAACTTTATTTTGCTGATCATCAAACAGGGAAGCATTGAAATTGCTGGTATATCTCCAATTACCCACCGACAACATTCCGTTCAGCTTAAGTTTAGGCAGAGGACGAACAGTTGTTTCAAGCTCAACACCGTCGTGAGTTTCATTTACGTTATCAAACTGGGCTGTTCCTGAGCTTCCTTGACCAATTGGGAAACTTGCTGTGATGAAACGGTTACCCCAGATGGTATGATAAAGGTTCAGACTCACATCAATTGCATATGAGGTGTAATTATATCCCAATTCGAGAGATGTAATCTGCTCATTTTGCAACTTCGGATTAATGATATTTGCAAAGTTTGGAAATACGGCGTCAAAAAGTGGCTGTCGTGAGATAAAGCCCGCATTAGCAAAAACATTATGATGTTCATTAATGTTATAGTTTGCACCACCTTTAATATAACCGCCAAGGATATTCTTCTTCTTGGAAAGAGTATTGCCCGGCTGGTCGAAAAAATCTTCTCGCTGATATGACTCATTAGACAAACCACCCTGAATAACAGCTGAAAATTGATCTCCGCCGTCATACTCGACCATACCGTTGAGACCCTGCCAGTTAACATAACCGATATCGTAGTAATCGATCTTCGGACCATTCAGGCCGGTGTCACGGAAAGGAGAAGCCGCAATGGTATTTCCGCTTACGAGGATATCACCAAGCGAGTTTTGATCACCACCAACAAAATAACCGTCTAATCCGAGCAGGTCATTAAGCTTACGGTAGTGATAACCGGTGTATTTTCGCAGGTCAATACCCAGCGTGAAAGTAAAATTATCTACATCCGCTTCCAATTTGGAAATCGCACCAAACCAGTCGTGAGAGTTCATGGAAGCTCGGCGAATAAGTACCGCATTATTTACATTATTACTTCTGTATCCATTTGAACCGATTAGATCACCATTATAGGCACTAACCGGGCCAGTGTATCCAGAAGTTGTTGACCGGTTTACTTTAACCACATTATCGAAGTTAATTGTGCCATCTGGATTACGGGAAGCAGCTCCATTACCCTGTTCAACCAAGCTATGATAAAGATCGGTATTATAAGGATAGAGATTAATATCGCTGTTATAATAATAGCTACCAATAGGGCCTGTTCCTCCACCTCGTCCAGCCGAACCATACAGCGAGGTAGCAAGTGTAACGTTGTCACTTATATCCCAATCCCAATTTAATGTAGCCAAGGGCTTATTGTAGAAATTACGGCGCATATTATATTCTTTGCCATTTAACGTACCACCGTTCGTATTCCATCGGGTATCGATTCCATCAGCTCCAAAATATTGATAATCACGAATGGAAACGTAAGCATAACGTTGATCATGCCATTGTCCTGCTCCCAAAATGGACAAATTGAATGATTGGCTTTTGTTTGGCTGATATCCAACAGCAGCAAAGTAGGTCCAACCTTGTCCACTGGTATTGTCAACATAGCCATTTCCTTCCCAACGACTTAAAAGAAAAGAGGCAGACCAGCCATTTTCACCAAGGCCGGTATTATATGAGGCCATAGATTTAATATAGCCGTCATTACCTACCATTTGAGAAACGGAACCTCCACGTTGTTTCTCAGTTGATTTTGTAAAAATTGATACGGTTCCACCTACAGAAGGCACAGCCAGATTAGTTGCACCCAATCCTCGCTGAATCTGAATACCGGAAGCGACGTCCGTCAAACCTTGCCAGTTGGACCAATAAACCCAGCCATTTTCCATATCGTTAACCGGCTGACCATTGATCAGGAAAGAGGTATTTCTTTGGCTAAAACCGCGTAGCCTGATGCTTGAATCTCCATATCCACCGCCCCCTTTCGTCGCATAGGCGCTGGGAGTTTTATTCATAATTTCCGGAAATTCCTTATTCCCAATCTTTTGGGAAATCTCTGAGGGGCCAATAGTAGATACCGCAACAGGTGTTTGTCGGACTCGGGCTATATCAACAGTTTTAGTCGATACAGTAATTTGGCCGAGTGTTTCTTTATTAGGTTTAAGAAGTACTTCCATATCCGGTTTCGCCTCAACCTCTTGCTTCTTAAAACCGACAAATGATACAACCAAGATATCTCCTTCCTGAGCATCAATAGTAAATTTTCCTTCAGGTCCGGCAGACGTTCCCGTCGTAGTACCCTTTATTATAATATTTGCTCCAGGTAGAGGATTTTTGGTTCCTGCTTCTAAAACATGTCCACTAATTTGTGCAAACGAAATGAGTGGAAACATAATAAAAGCAATAAGCATGCCTATGTAACGTTTCATAATCGATAGATATGTTTCGTTTAGATTAAGATTAAACGTGTCTTGATCACGTTTTTTGGAAAGAAAACAACCAACTCAAATATTTCTCAACATTAGATGCCAGTCATTTTTGTGGTTCGAATGTAATAAAATTTTGAAAGAATTGTATATAAACAAACCATTAAGAATTATTCTGCATACGGCTAAAAGTTTTTCATTTCAGTAAAATCTTGCCGGAAATTAATTCAATATTATTTGTTCTCATTCCCAATCACCCTGCTTACATAATTTTACCGTTCCAAATGTACTTCAAACGTTAATTCCTGATGAATAATGAGTGGGAAGTTATAGAGCAATCATAGCTCAAATACTAAGTAGCTTAATTTCGAGGACTTATTTTAAAGCTCGTTTTTTAATATGCCCCAGTACCTCCTGCCGAACTCCGCAGTGATAAAGAATAACGATAATTAAAAAGACCAGTTGGAGTCGAAATACTCCCCCTCGCTCATAGGCCCGGGCAGAAGTTTCAACCTTGTCATCAAGGATGGTAAAAGAGAAATGCCTCTTTATGCGGCATACGATTTCATTGTCTTCCATCACAAGATGATCTTCCCGAAATCCACCGACATCCCAAAAAGCCTCCCGGGATATAAACAGGCTCTGATCCCCAAAACGAAAAGCATCCACATCAAAACGGGTAAACCAGGCATAAATATCCAGTAAAACAGAATCACTATCAAAGGCCAGCTGGAAACATCCGGCCGTATATCCCCGGGGAAATGCCCTTTTTATCTTTCGATCAAAATTAAGAGGGGGCAGACTATCCGCATGCAAAAAATAAAGGATTTCCCCTGAAGCTTGTCGCGCCCCGTAATTCATTTGGTGTGCCCTTCCCTTGCCGGGCGATATTACTACCCGCGCTCCGCCCTTTTTTGCCAGGCCGACTGTCTGATCACTGCTTCCGCCATCGACCACAATAATTTCGTGAATCGAGTTACTGCGCTGCTGTACCGTTCGAATCGTTGTTGAGATAATATCCGCTTCATTATATGCAGGGATTACGACGCTGATTTTCATAAATTCTGTAGGTTTCGACCGGCTTTCCTCAAGTCTTCTTCGGTGTCAATGTCATTCAATACGGGCAACAATGCCCTTGAAAGTCCCAGCTGATCCGCAATTTTAGATGTTTGCTCAAATACCGCAGCGGTGCTCCATGAGATATTTTCGAACAGCCCGGAATATAATTGAGACATTCCCAATAAATAGTAGCCCCCGTCTTTTGAGGGGCCAATTACGACGTCATTATCATCCAGCAGATCAAAAGCTACCTCAATAATCTGTTGCTTTAAATCAGCACAATCGCTACCGATGATTACCGCTTTATGATACCCGCCGGCAAAGGCCTCACTGAAAGCATTTTTCATCCGCTCACCTAAATTGCTTCCCTTTTGCAAATGCTTGGTATAATTACCGGTATCCCAAAAACCAGCGGCAGGTATAAATTTTGAATACCAAACTTGACGGGAGCAAGTCAATTGATCGGAAATTTCTCTGGTAATCGATAACAGCCGTTGATATACATTGAGAGCCCGTCGATCCCCAATTGTTTCCGCCAGGCGGGTTTTAACTTCTCCTTCTTCGGGATTTTTCACAAAAATAAGCAATACGTTTGGGGAATCATCCATAGAACATAAACCTAATTAGCTATAAAACAGATGTTACAGAACTTCCTTAAAAGGATTTAAATTCCATTATTGTTAAGCTGCAATACCTTCTTAAATTAGCCGATAAACACTTGTTAAATATTAAATAAAATTGCTAAATCCATGCCAGTCAAACAGTTTGATTTACCTAAAATGCCAGGTTCATTTGGAACTTTTTTGCCGAAGTACTATTTAAAGTGTCCATGTGTTGCATTGAATGCTTAATAATTAATTTGAAAGAATAATAAATTTTATGAAAAAGCTACTGACAGTAACACTATTATCATTATTTATTACGATCTCAATATGTTCCCGGGGAAATGCTCAGCAAACAGATAAAAATCTGGGCGTTGGAATCATGGTTGGCGAACCCACAGGCATTACGCTTAAATCCTGGACCTCTACCAAGAATGCCATCGACGTGGGTCTGGCATGGTCGTTTGGGCGTTATGATGCCATCAATCTTCAGGCAGATTACCTGTGGCACAACTATAATGTATTTGATAACGTCGAATCGGGTTCATTACCTTTTTACTACGGTATCGGCGGACGTGTGGTCTTGGCAGATAATGATGCTGTTATTGGTGCACGAGTACCGGTAGGTATCAACTATTTGTTCGAGGATGCCCCGGTAGGTCTCTTTTTCGAAGTGGCCCCTATCCTGAATATCGCACCGGCAACCGATTTTGACGTTGACGGCTCGCTGGGAGTTCGTTTTTATTTTCAATAGATTGTAACTATGAATGAGGATGCTTAACGGCATCCTCATTTTTTATACTCTCCTCACCTGCTAAAAGATTATCTTTTTACCCTCGCGAGCCATTTCTATCATATCGAAATCTCCCCCAAATTTTTTCTGCAGACAGTGATCCAGTTCATGTAATCTTTTATCATTTGAATCGGGATCATGATGGGTCAAAAACAATCGTTTGATGCCCGCCCGGTGCGAGAAATCAACCACGGTCTCCCATGCCGAGTGCCCCCATCCATGTTTATCCTTATAAGATTCAAGATTGTACTGCGCATCATGGATCAAAACATCGGCCCCCTCAAAAAATTGAGTTAATTTATTATAAAATTTAGCATCCGCCCTGTCGCTGCGCGGCACGATTTCATTGTCCGGGCAAAATACAATCTGCCTTCCATTCACATGAATTTTATAGACAGCCGTATTGATGGTATGATTGGCCAGCAGGTATTCCACCTCATAGCCCTCGTACTGCATCATCTGTTGCGGCTGGGTAACATAAACCAGGTTAGCATCAATCATCTCCAGCGTTACGGGGAAAAAAGTTTCGGTCAAGTGACCTGCTAAAATATCCTTACAGCCTCCGTTAGACTGGGCCGGCATATGAATTTGGAAATGATTTTTTACCCCGTAGATCGGTTTGAAAAAAGGAAATCCCTGAATGTGATCCCAGTGGGGATGAGTTATAAAAATACGCCCGCTGATGCTTCCCGAATTTTGAACCAGCTCATTTCCCAGATTCCGGATTCCGGTACCGCTATCTAAAATCAGGATTTCTTTGGAATCCGGGATATGAACCTGTACACAAGTTGTGTTGCCTCCGTATTCCATATTCTCCTTATTTGCACAAGGAGTGGAACCGCGAACCCCCCAAAAAGTAATAGCAACCTGATCTTCGTTATTGCTCATTAATTACCCCACTTAACACAACTTACTACAGCTGATCCTTATTTTTATCAACCGTATAATATTTTAAATGTCGTAAAAATAGGGGAAGCTTTCAGAAAAACAAATTAAGCCTGCTTAATCGTCAGATGCGGCCCGGATATCTTCCATCTTGTCGGTCAGAGAATCCATTTTTTGTTGCTTCGCTTCTAACCTCTGTTCGGCCTTATCGATCTTATTTTCGACCTCATCAAGCAGGCTATTTCCTCCACCTGAAGGCTTAAAATATGTTTTCTTTTCCTTGTACTGTAATACCTCTTGTTCCAGCTCTCTAACTTCTTTTTTTACTTTTTTGAACTCTTTACGCAGCTTCTGAATCTTATTGCGGTCTTCGGGATCCAGATCCGCTTTTGCCAGTTCCTGATCAAATTTATCACCGGACTTGGCCGCTCTAAAACGATCATAAATCACATCGCAAGCCTCGCGATATTCCTTCCACATTTTGTTTTTATGCTTGATAGGCACATAGCCTGCATTCTTGAACTTTTCCTGCAATCCTTTGGCAATTTCCACAGCTTCGATAGGATCATCGTGCTGCCCCAACTCATGCAGCTTGTCTAAAATCTCTTGTTTTTCTTTCAGATTATCTTTCCGTTCTTCCTTGACCTCCTTGAAATGTTCGCGCCGGCGATCATAGAATTCATCCATCGCGCCCTTAAAACGCTTCCAAATCTTGTTTGATTTCTTACGCGGGACGGGGCCAATTTTCTTCCAACGGTCCATAAGACTTTGCATTTTTGAATGCCCTTTATCAAAGTCATCGGTATCCTTGATGGCATTCGCTTCATCTATCAGCTCCAGCTTCTGCTCATAATGCTTTTCTTCCTGCTCGTGGATTTTATCCTGATTTTCAGACTTCCGTTCGTTAAAAGCATCCGTCGCAGCCTTAAACTTTCCCCACAAATCATCTTCCAGACGCTGTGGTAAGTTACCCACTTTTTTCCAACGACGATGAAGCTTGTTGATCTTTCGAGCTGCCGAAGCAATATCATCAGCTTCAAGCAAAGCTTCCGCTTCCTCAATAATTTTCTCCTTTTTATGGGAAAACTTGTCAACTTTGCTCTGGTGATCAGGATCATACTTGTACTTGCGATCATAGTACTCATCCTGCGCACTTTTGTAACGATCCCAGACATTATTTGACTTCTCCTTGGGTACGCGGCCAATTTTCTTCCACTGCTTTGTCAGATCATCAAATTTCTCATCTATCTCTTTCCAATCTTCGGTCGTGTGATCGATAGACTGTGCAACATTCTCCATTTTTTCGAGCACCGCCAGTTTCAGCATCAAGTTATCTTCCTCTTTCTGACGCTGTTGAACCAGCCGATCTACTTTGTGATCATTAAAAATCTCAAGCAGCTCATCAAATCTTTTGTCCAATTTGTCACCTTCACCGGAAGGCAGCGGGCCAATACTATTCCACTGGCGTTTCATCTGACTTACGCGCCGTGAAGCGGTCCACGTCTCGTTGGATATTATCCCCTCGAACTCCTCCAGTAAATTCTTCTTGGTCTCCAGGTTCTCTTTTTTCTGTTTGTTGAGCTCTTCATAATGATCTTTTTTACGCTGCTGAAAATGCTCAACGGCTTTATTAAACTTCTGGAAAAGCTTTTTCACCTTATCCGAATCCGTATCGGGACCATCCGACCACTGGTGACTCAGATTATCCAGTTCCATCGACACATACGGCCAGTCGGATTGCTTGGCCAAGTCCTCAGCCTTTTTGACAATATCCTTGTAATAGGCTACCGGGTCATCTTCAGAACCATCGTCCGCCTCTTCTTCATCTTCACTTTCTGTTTCGGCAACTTCAGCTTCCTCTTTTTCGTCGGATTCAACAACTTCTCCTGTTTCCGCAGCCTCTTCAGATTCTTCCGCTTCGATTTCATCTGATACCGCATCCTCCTCCACTACAGTCTCCTCCTCGGAGACTTCCGCCGCTGCTGTTTCATCTTCGGTTACCTGCACCTCCACGGAGCCTTCCTTCGGCTCTGTAGATTGGCTTTCATCCAGTTTAGAGCGCTTTCCCTCTATCCGTTCGAGCAATAGATCCCGTGCACCGATAGCTGCCGTATTTCTGACCTCTTCTTCCAGTGCCGTCAACGTATCTTCATCGATCTTATCATTCCCAAGCTTCTCCTGTACTTTCGCTTCCAGCTCAGAAAAAACCTGCTTTAACTCGGCCACCCTGTCCTCTACTTCATCCTTGCTGACTTCACAGAGTTTCTCCGGACTGCCAGCCCCCCCATCCTTCAAAAAGAGCTCTTCATCTTCAGTTAAAAATACGTATTCATCCTCGTACAAAAACTCGGATGTCTTTTTGTTTTCTTCCGTCATCGTTTTCACAGGGACCTCTATTCTAGCACTTGGTAATTCAGATTTCAGCTTTTAACAGCTAGTGAGTTTAAATAAGATAATATTTCTGTAGAACTTATTACAATTTGTAATGGAATAACTATATATCCCCGCAGAACAAAAAGCCGGCCTCTTCAGCCGGCTTAAAGTTATTGAGACGCAACAAATAAGCTACAATCGAAATAATTAATTTTCTTCCTGAAATAAGTGAACATCACGCTGGGGAAATGGAAATGAGATTTCTTCTTCATCAAACCGTTCTTTGACGCGCTTGGTGATGGCATACCGAAGCGGCCAAACGTTCGCCGTCTGGGTCCACGGACGCACCCGAATATTAACGGCACTATCTCCCAAAGCACTGATGGCGATCAGCGGTTCCGGCTCGGCAAGCACTCGCTCATCGGCATCCAAAACTTCTTTGACTACGCCCATCGCCTTATCCATATCGTCATCGTAAGCAATGCCAAATTCCATATCCACCCTGCGCACATCATTACGCGAATAGTTACGGATCTCATTGCCCCAAACCTTCGAATTGGGCATTGTAATCCCAATATTATCAAATGTATGCATCTCTGTCACAAAAAGACCAATTTCGTCGACGACCCCGGAAGTACTGCCAATATCAACGGTATCACCCACATTAAACGGACGCAATACCAGCAACATAATGCCTGAAGCAATATTGCTAAGCGTGCCCTGTAGAGCCAGACCAATAGCTAAACCGATCGTTCCGAGTACGGCAACCAAACTTGCCGTCTGTACTCCAAACTGGTTAAGCACAGCCAGTATGGTAACGGCAATAATGACAATGCGAACTAATTTTGCAAGCAGCAGGGTTACGGTATCATCAAATCGCGCCGACTTGCTTAATGAACGATGCACCCTCTTTCCTATCCATCTTGCTACGAGGAGTCCAACTATTAAAATAGCAACGGCTCCGATCACACTAAGCCCGTATCTTACAAAGATGGGCTCCATACTGGTAAAAAATGAGTTAAACTGATCCATATCTCCCCTAACTGTTTAAATGATTAACAGGAATAATAAAAAAGAAGACAGTATTTCTACTGCCTTCTCTACTTTAGATTTCTAAAGTAAGTTATTTTTGAACAATTTCGCTAATTTCCGAGAATCCCTTTTTGACATCCTTCCAAAGCTTTTCGGTATCTTTTTTAATGTCCTCAAAGGCATCATCTCCCGAATCCTTAATTTTTTGCAGTTTGGAATCAAGTCGCTTCCGCTTTTCCTGAAGGGTTGAAATCCGCTTATCCAACGTGGCTTTCAAGTCCTGCGATTCTTTATTAGCCCGTTCCTGCAACTTATCAATTCTCGTATTCCATTCGCGCAATTGCTTCTCCAAACGATCAATATATTCTTTTCTAGTGGCCATAATAGTTTAAAATTTAATTAACATTAATTTAGAACTATCACTATTCGAGATGGCCCCGCAGCACCCATGCAGTTTTAGCGGGAATATGAAGCCGTTGTGTAAGCAAATCAACCGTCGCCTCATCTTCCGCCTCTTCATCCGGTTGCAGCACGTCCCGAATAGTCCGTAATACTTCTTGTACTCATGTTACAAAAAAAGTTCTGTGGTCATAACTGAATCCGAGTTCAAAAATCCTGTTCTTCTCTTAGCGTCTACATACCTGTACAGATATGGACATCCAATCATTCCTGCAAATTGATAAAGACCGCTTATAAGGCGAAAAACATATGCTCACAGGGGCAAACGAGAGGACATGGGACTGTTCTTACATAAGTCTGTTAACCACAAAACCGGCTTAATAGCAGCTTTTTCCTATTATTTACAGGTTAAATTCTGACCGCAATCCCACTACCAGCGCATCCTTAATACTAGGGACCATGCCCGGATTTATAATCTGCTGCACATCGGGTTGAATATTAAGCCAGGGCGTCACAGATGTTTGATACGTCCATTCCAGGGCTACTTCATAATCAGGATGATTGCTGGAATACTGCCGGTCATAAATCTTGCTATTTTGCACCGCAGAAACAGAGAATCCAGCGACACCCGTTTGATCCCACGGAAGATTTTCATAGGTGACACCGGTTTCCCAAAAAAGATGCATACGACTCAGGTTATTATCTGCTATCCCGAGTTGGGCGTGCCACGCAAGCGAATCCAAACTTTGCCACAGCCGGGCAAACGATCGTATATCAAAAAGCAGATACAGACCCCTATCATCCTTAGATGGAGCCACGGGAAGACCGAATCGCTGTCGTACAAAATTCCGGCTATACATCCATCCCCCTACCGCCAACTTAAACCAATAATCGGCCTCAGCTCCACAACTAATATGATTTCGATTTTTGAAAGCCTTCGATTGGCTTTGCCTCGGCTCCAAAAACCCAACTTCCGTTATCCAGAAAGTGCCGTCATTTTGCTGCGGACTCCAGGAAACCTTATTTACTCCGGGTACCCCATCCGACACAGCCGTTTGAGCGTACAATGATGGGATTGGCACCACCTTCAGGCGAATCGTGGGGGTCGTTGCCGGAAAGGTTGGCGGACCTACCAATCCGCTGGCAGCAATGGCTCCTCCTATGCCCTGAGAACTGTTAATAAATAGTGAGGCCGACTCCATATAATCAAACTCGAAGTTGATATCATAAACCCCGGCGAGCAAAGATAGCCTGTTAGCAAACAAATTCTGCTGTAACCAAGCCTCATAGATCCGAATTGTTCGTACCGCTTCAATATTGTTGGCTGTCTGTACATCCCCTATATATTGACTTGGATGGCCCCCATTATTTTGGAGAATAGTAAAATGCATAAGGCCACCTTGCCAACCGATCAATTGATTCGTATTGATTGAGATACCAAGATCCCAATTATCCAATAATTCGGTTTTGCGTTGCAGCCCTCCACGAATATTAGCCATCGCGTCTCCGAGAAAGGTACTTGTCACATCAATCCCCTGCGCTGCCAGATCATCACGAAAACCGCCCCATCGCCCGGTAAGACGAGGACGCTGCAAAATGGATCCTGATTGCCCATAAACCGGGTTGATCACAACCGCTACCAATACTAAACATAAAATGGCATTAATCGACCTCTTACTCATAGCACCCTTAAATTATTTCCGGTAGCACATTTTTAACACATCTATTATAGAACAGAAAATGGGGACTGTTTGCGTTCCAATCTGGAAATGGAGTAAAACGTAGACAAATCAGAGAAAAGCAATTAACCCTTAGCCTCTGATTCTTTTCTCCAACGAAACTTATCAATCAGGCGAAGCATATCGGCGGGAATTTTCGCTTCATATTGCACCGTTCGATGGGTTCGGGGATGTTCAAACTCAAGCCGGTAAGCATGCAGCGCCTGACGGTTAATAAGCGGCTCCCCCTCCTCTTCCGGAGCATAATGCTGGTCGCCCACCAGCTGATGTCCGATATACTCGAACTGCACGCGGATCTGGTTTTTCAATCCGGTATCGAGATTCACCTCCACTAATGTATTCTCCTTATATCGCTCTTTCACTTTATAATGCAATCGAGCCGGCGTTGCCCCCTCCTCGCTGGCATCCACAACTATATTCCGAAATCCATCCTTGATCAGCTTTAAATGATGCTCAAGCGTACCTTCGTCTTGCTCAATAATACCGCGCACCATCGCCAGGTACGTACGACGGGGCTCATGGCTGCGAAATTTTTGAGTAAGATCATCATAAGACCGTTTATTCTTGGCAAAGACCATTAATCCGCTGGTATAACGATCAATACGATGCACACTTCCCACCCGCACCCCGTGCTTTCCCAGGTGCTCCGCAACCAGATCGAAAAGATTTTTCACGTTGCTGTTTGGGATGGGAACCGCAAGCAGGCCGGCCGGCTTATCAACGACAATGATATCCTTATCCTGGTGAACAATATAGAACAGCCGCTTTTTGCCAGCCATAACCTGGAAACTTATTACTCCGGGACAAAAAATCGATTAGGATTCGACGCCGTGAACTTCTTTAAGAATGGCTTTGGCTTCCGAATCATTTTTCTGCATCACACGATGCTGAAGATTTGTAATAATCTCCTGCTGTGCTTTTTCAAAAGCCTCATTCCTGGCTTCTTTCTCCGTGCCCGTACGAATCAGATCATAAATATCATCCGCACGAATGATACTGTATAACTTATCGTCATTGAATGCATGCGATCGACGTTCTTCATATTCCTTAAAAAGCGCAGGGAATTCCTCGTTATGTTCAGCCCGATCAATAAGTTCAACATCTTCAGGTCCTTCTGCACTCAACGGGGTTTTACAGAGATAAAAAAACTTGTGCTTGTAATTCATATTCCGAAAATCTTAATCAATTATAATCGTATTAAGCGTTTAATCGCTTTAATGTAAGAAAAAATCTTTGCACCTTCTTAAAACTTATTTTCAAATATAAGCATCAATTTACAGAATCCAGCATGCGAACTTTTCGGAATTCTTTTAGCACTTATGTAATCACTGCCCTCTTGGTTTTAGCGGGATGTTCAACGCCATCTTCTCTGAAGAATACTACCCCATCCAAGCAGCCAAAACCGTTCTATAATCGCGAAAGTCCCGATGATTCGGGGATGTGGTTATTGCCCCAAATTAAGGGGGCTGTGCATGCCATGTTACAGGCTAAAGGGCTGAATCTTTCTGCCGATGCTTTCTACGATTCCACCGCTCCCTCACTAAACCAAGCCGTCGTTCGTATCAATATCGGTAACAGTGGCGGCGGAACAGGTTCTTTTGTCTCCGACAAGGGACTCATTCTCACCAATCATCATGTAGCCTATGATGCCATTGCCTCTGTAAGTTCAGCAAGCCAAAATTATTTAAAGAAGGGTTTTTATGCGGATTCGACTGCAGATGAAATCCCCATTCCAAACTACAGCCTTTATATTACTATCGAGCAAAAAGATGTTACCCGCCGAATTAACGACCGGTTGGCCGATTCTCTCACCTTCCGCGAGCGTGAGCAACAATCACAAAAAATCCGGAAGCAGCTTATTGCAAAACGCAAAGGAAAAAACAATGATCTGGTCGTAAATATCGATGATTACCGGGGCGGCAACCGGCAGTTTATGACCGTCTATAAGGTCATTCGGGATGTCCGCCTGGTATACGCTCCCCCTGCTTCAATCGGAAAATACGGTGGTGATATCGACAACTGGGAGTGGCCGCGACACACCGGCGATTACAGTTTCCTTCGTGCTTACGTAGCGCCCGACGGCAGCAGCGCAAAGTACGATCATACGAATATACCTTACCATCCCGCCACGCATCTCACCATTGATGCTTCAGGCATAGCTCCCGGCGATTTTACAATGGTACTCGGCTATCCGGGCAGCACTTTTCGCCACGAGAGCAGCTATGCTTTAAAATTTTACCGCGATATTCGGAATCCCATACTTATCGATTATTATCATGCGATCCGGGATGGCCTGGAATATGCAGCTAAACAGGATTCACAGGTAGCCGTCGAAAATGCCTCTGAACGCGCTTCGGTGGCCAACAGCCTTAAATACTATCAAGGCATCCAACAAGGCTTTAAACGATATCACATCGTGCAGCGCAAACACGATATGGAACAAAATTTTGCCCAATGGATCAAGCAAGATTCGCTGCGTCGGATTACCTATCGTCGCGTATTGCCGCAGCTTGATCAGGCTTATGATATTGCCTCCCAAACCGGTGACTTACTATACGCCACAGCCTTGCCGCTAAATAATAACAATCTGTTAAAAATTGCAGGTTTGTATAATTCGTACCGGCAGTATCTTTCCGATTCCACCAAAAGCGATCTTGATCAAGCAAACAAAGACAGCCTGCTAAAGCGGCAGCAGAAGATTCTGGAAAATATCAATCTAAAAGCTCAAAATATTATGCTTTCGGATATGATCTACACGCTCGCCAACCTGCCGGACGGGAAAGTGCCCTTTTACCTGATGCAACAGTTCAATGGCGCACAAGGTGACACCCTGAAACATAAAATTGACCAATTTCTAAATCAGCAGCGAAAACGATCCATCATTTACGACGCTGGTCGCGCCAAAAAATTTCTGTCTCTTCCAATCGACAGCGCACGGGCCCGGGCAACCGACAGCATGGTTAAGCTTTACCGGGAACTGCTGGACAGCTATAAATTTAGCCGAAGGAATTACATCCAGCATTTTGCCTACCTGCGTCCCGCCCAAAAATTGTATCAAAAAGGCATGATGGCATTTCACAACGATTCTGCTGGTTACCCGGATGCCAATTTCACCCTTCGTCTTAGCGGCGGACGTGTCCACGGGTACAGTCCCAAAGACGGTATCTACTATACGCCCTTTACCACGTTAAAGGGAATGATTGCCAAAAATACAGGCCAAACACCTTTTGA
>Ga0102944_1001567_pt1 | contig 14993 bp, 15 predicted proteins | sample SalPonD_shore_MG_FD_78172 | JGI IMG/M metagenome (GOLD analysis project Ga0102944, IMG submission 78172) | Salt pond soil microbial communities from South San Francisco under conditions of wetland restoration - Salt Pond MetaG... | ecosystem: Environmental > Aquatic > Marine > Intertidal zone >...
ATCCGATAACCTGGTACAACAGAGGTGGAACCGAGATATGTCAGGGTAACCATCGCACTGTTAGGATTGAGAACACGTAAAGCATGTCGGGCGATCCTTTGCAGAGAATAAGCAGAAATAGTCATTGTTGTATTATAATCTTCCTCAGTCGTGAAGATAATTGGCTTGGATAATGCTGATGCAGGAGCATAGCCAATGGCATGTACAATCATGTCAAACTTGCCTTCAACATTATTGAAAAGATCACGAACCTGATCTTCATAAGCCACATCACAGACCTGAAGGCTTTCGATACCCTCAACACCATCTGTCAGTTGCATTATTCGGGATCGAAACCGTTGTTGGTAGGAGAGGACACATGTGCCTCCCGCTTTGATTATCCATTTTGTAATTGCCCATGCGATACTGGTTTCTGAGGCAACTCCAAAGACGAGTGCCCGTTTACCACTTAAATCAATCATATCTGAGTTTTTAAGTATCTATTCAAAGGAGTTGTCATTGTTGATTATTCAAATTGACAGCAGAGTCTTAGGCTATTCCTCATTCAGCTGTTAGTATGATCTAATCAACTACAATCCATTTTTTCAACCTTGAGGATTCTCTAATGGCATCGATGATTTCCTGAGTAGCAAGACCATCATCAAAATTTGGATGAAGTGATCGACCAGTTTTGATACTTTTGTAAAATTCATCAAGTAAACGTACAAATGGAGGAACTAACAGATGATTTGGATCAATTTCCAAATTCAATTTCAAAGATTCAGGTATGGGTAATTTACTGAAATTCTCATCTTCACCCAACTTGGCACCTATTAAGGTCTGATCTTCTAGCATGATCAATGTTCCTTCCGAGCCAAATACCTCGACCCGGGGACCGCTTCCAAACGGCGTAGTTGTGGAAATATTCATCGTCGCAAGGCAATTCTGTCCCAGATCAAAGATACTTACAAAGGAATCATCGGAGGTAACTTTTTTCATCCGACCTGTCATTTTGTTTAATCGCTTGGGGATTTGAATGGCGGTCTGTCCACTGACTCGCTGAATATTGGGAAGTACTTGCAACATGAAATCAATATAATGAGAACCTAGGGCGTTGAGAACACCACCACCCTGTTTTTGCGAAGACCACCAATTATAACCCCGTGTTCTAGGGTTCAATCGTGATGAATTGCGAACGGTAATATCCATTTGGTAGATATCACCAACATAACCATTATTGATCAGTTCAACCAAATATGCTCTACTGGGTATATATCTGAAAACCAGATCGATCATGGCAATCAGTCCACTCTCATCCGCTCGTGCCTTCATCTCCTGAGCATGCTCCATACTGGTACTAAGAGGTTTCTCGCACAGGACATGTTTGCCAGCATCAAATGCAGCCATCGTCATCTGATGATGGAGATTGGGAGGAGTGACGATGGAGATAACATCAATTTCATCCATTGCCATGAGTTTTCGCCAATCCGTGAAGTGATTGTCGATCCCTAAATTTTTGGCAATTTTCTTGGTCTTTGAAGAGTGTCGTCCACAAATAGCAATCGGATTGAATCCAGAATGTTTTTGAAAACCTGGGAATTGGACTACAGAGCCAAAACCTGTACCAATAATGCCCACATTTAGTATATCATCAGAGTCTGACATGAAGACCTCTTACATTCCCTTCACAGCCTAGTTTATGAAGAAGACCCTGCACTATTACAAATTTGAATAATACCAAATTACATTGATGAAGATCAATATTCATCTATAATCGCATTATATTTCGCTTAATCCTGAATATTATTGATTTTTACCCATCGAATTGGTAGAGTTTTAAATAGAGGAATCTGTATTGTAAACACTGACCGATTAACTTTAAATATGGATTTAAGACTATAGAAATATGGAAAAAGAAATCATCTCGATAGCTACAACCAATCCCACAACAATGAGACCTGATGATATACTGGGTGATGCTGTCAAGATTATGGCCAAACAAGGCTTTAGAAGATTACCAATTGTACATGAGATGTTTCTTGTCGGTATTGTAACAGCAACAGACGTGCTCCGTGCGATACAAGGAGGGGACATGAAGGTACTTGAGATGCCACTTGAAGCATTTATGACGGTCGAACCAATTGCCGTTTACCGTAGTGCAGATCTGACTCAGGCAATAGACCTCATGTTTCAGCATGATTTGGGAAGTTTACCAATTGTTTCAGAGGGAACAGAAACCCTGGCAGGTATTGTGACCGAACGAGACTTAGTTAAACACTTCTCAGAAGTAGCTGATGCTGATCTTTCCGAATTTATCAGTACCGATCCAATTATCCTTCCTTTTGAAGGTACAACCATTCAGCAAATAGTTGATGCCATGGTCGACGCACATATTCGTCGAGCAATCTTAATTGATGATGACAAAAATGTCAAAGGTATTGTAACCTCAACCGATGTACTAAGATTTGTTGCTGATGAGATTATCCGATCAGGTACTCTAGATAATAAAGAAATGAAAAAGGAAGCAAAAGATATCGCCGTACTTAATGTTAAAACAGTTGATATTAACTCATCAATGGCTGAAGTAGCAAAAATGTTCACTGAGATTGGCATGGGAGGAGTTCCTGTTACAGATAATGGTGAACTCGTTGGCATTTTTACTGAGCGAGATCTACTTCGTGTCGTGGCGCTTTACCGCTTAATGTAAGATCACGAAAAGAATACTAAATTCACCTGATATCAATTTTATTTATTAAAGATAATCTTAATTGACTAACTTCTCAACCCATAGAGTATGATAAATCAGAAAATTCATCATACTACAGGTATATCAGAGAAGACATCTTGTTTGTAGACCAATATCCCGGTAATACTTTCAACGAGATACAGTATTACAGATCCCTGAGAGAATTTAGTATTATCTGAGCTATTATATGATATGATAGAATACAATTAACATAGGAATGAGGGATAATAGATGACACAATCCATACCCGACAGTGTTGAAGAAATGGAAACTCAATTTTTCTCAGGTATTACCTCTCAAATAGGTAATACCCCACTGTTAGAATTGGATTCTAATTTATTTGACGGACTTTCGCCAAATGTCAATATCTTTGCCAAAGCAGAATGGTTCAATCCAGCTGGTTCGGTCAAAGATCGTCCCGCATGGAATATGATTAAACAAGGATTAATTTCCGGGGAGTTGACCCCAAGAAAAACGATTATTGATGCCTCCTCTGGTAACACTGGAATCGCACTGGCAATGGTTGGTGCTTCACTCGGTTATAAGGTAACTATCTGTATCCCCAAAAACGCCAGTCCAGAACGACTTCAATTACTCGATGCCTATGGTGCTGAGATTATACTGACTGATCCTCTTGAGGGGACTGATGGGGCAATCGAACGGGTAAGAGAGATTGTTGCTGATAATGCTGATAATTACTTCTACACCGATCAGTACAATAATGATGCCAATTGGCAGGCACATTACCAAACTACAGGTCCTGAAATCTATCAGCAGACCAAGGGAGGGATTACTCATTTTGTGACGGGACTAGGTACCTCTGGAACTTTCAGAGGCATTACCAGTTATCTGAAGGAAACTGATCCTGATATCTGCTGTATCTCGATGCAACCAGATACCGCATTTCATGGATTGGAAGGATTGAAACACATGGAGACCGCGATCCAACCAGGTATCTATGAACCTGATCTCGGAGATCAACATATTGTCGTATCTACTACCGATGCTCAGAAGATGACCAGAAAATTGGCCAATGCGGGAATACTTGTTGGAATCAGTTCAGGTGCAAATCTCTGTGCTGCCTTGAAAATTGCCAGAGATTTAGATCATGGTACCGTAGTCACAATATTTTGTGATCGTGGCGAACGGTATCTGAGTGAAAATTTCTGGGAGGCAAATGAATGAGTTCTATTACCCTCTCACAGGAAATTATGGATCAAATCTATGCACATGGTGAGGAGAGCTATCCCTACGAGTGTTGTGGTGCTCTTATTGCAGAACAAGCAAATGGATCTGAAGTATCTGAAATTAGAAAACTAAAAAATATCAATAAAGACTCACCAAAAACTCGATACAATATCGATCCAATGGATCTAATGAATTTAGAGGATGAGTTGGATGAGGCTGGTCTGGTCATGATTGGGATATATCACTCACATCCCGATCATCCTGCCAAACCTAGTGAATATGATCGAAATCATGCCTGGCCAAACTTATCCTATATGGTCATGCGAACTACCAAGGGGGTTACTGAGGAAATTACCTCCTGGACACTTGACAGTAATAAACAATTCATCGAGGAGACAATAAATATTTCCTCATAATGGAGATTAATACAATGAACGTAACAATTGCTATACCTACACCACTACGAACATACACGGAAAACAATCGAAAAGTCGAGATTGATGCTTCGACCGTAGATCAAGCACTTCAGGGGCTGATCTCAAAATATCCCAAACTAAAGAATCATCTATATGAAGATGGGAAATTGAGAAATTTTGTCAATATCTATCTTAATGATGAAGATATTCGCTATCTTGACAATAAGATTGATACAGAGGTAAATGATGGCGATGCAGTAGCCATCATACCCTCAATTGCAGGAGGAAATCACTGATGACTGAAATCATTCAACAACAGACAAATACCGATCTCACACATGAGGAGATTGCTCGGTACAGCCGTCATCTGATCCTCCCGGATGTTGGCATGGAGGGTCAGAAGAAATTAAAACAGGCAAAAGTCCTGATCATTGGGGCAGGTGGATTGGGAAGTCCTCTTGCGATGTACTTAGCTGCTGCTGGCGTTGGAACCTTGGGTTTGGTCGATTTTGATGAGGTTGATAAATCTAATTTACAACGACAAATTATTCATACAACTGATGATATCGGCCGTCCTAAACTACAATCGGCAAAAGATAAAATCAATGCCATGAATCCCAATGTCGAGGTTGAATTGCATAAGACCGCACTGGATTCCTCAAATGCGTTGGGAATTTTTGATAATTACGACATTATCGTAGATTGTACTGATAACTTTCCTACACGGTATCTGACCAATGATGCTGCAGTTTTTCTCAATAAACCGTATGTCTATGGATCAATCTTCCGATTTGAAGGACAGGTTACGGTCTTCAATGCAGATGAAGATTCACCCTGTTATCGATGTTTGTATGAACGGCCACCACCACCGGGACTGGTTCCTTCCTGTGCCGTTGGTGGAGTAATTGGTGTCCTTCCTGGTATGATTGGAACAATTCAGGCAAACGAAGTAATCAAATTAATCATCGGCAAAGGTGAACCTCTGTCTGGAAGATTGTTACTACTTGATGCACTGGATATGGAGTTCAAAGAACTCAAGATTAGGAAGAATCCCGATTGTGTTGTTTGTTCCGATGATCCTGAGATCACCGAATTAATTGATTATGATCAGTTCTGTGGTGTCGGTGAGGATGTACCTATATTCTCAGAGGATTTCTCCATTACTGTCAATGAACTCAAGGGTTGGCAGGATTCAAATAAAGATTTCATGATTCTAGATGTACGTGAGGAACCAGAAACTGAAATCAGTAAAATAGAGGGAAGCACACTTATACCGAAAGGGGCAATTGCAGACAATCTTGATAAGATCCCCAAGGACAAGCCAGTTGTGGTTCATTGTAAAACTGGAGTTCGCTCAGCTAAAGTTGTGAATTTGTTGAAACAACAGGGTTATGATAATGTCAAAAATCTCATCGGCGGCATCAATGGTTATGCCAAAAATATTGATCCATCCCTACCACTCTACTAGATAGTTACAGGACACGATAATCCCGTTTATTCTCAAAATATCCATTTTCATACAATTTATCCTCAATAGAAAGGGCAATTTGTAATCGTTGGATGATCATTATCACTGAGACAAATACTATGATAATGAAAAATATAATCCATATTGTAGTAAACGTACTGAAATAGGTGGGAAATGCGATTAACAGGTTCCAACTGCCATGAAGAAGAATAGAATAAGGTAAACTTGACCAAAGGGATTTTTGTAAACCCACTTGATAGGCACCGATACCATAACCGAAGATGGCAGAATAGATTGGATGACCAATAAATGCCAAGCCCCCACGAAGGACAGCTATCTGAATCGCATTGAAAAAACCAATATTGGTCAGGATACCAATCCCATAGATGGCATTCTCGACAGTCGCAAATCCAGCCCCTACTGTCAGACCATAGATCAATCCATCTAATGGACCATCAAAACGATACTTCTTCGACAGTTCAACGATCAATACTGATTTGACTATCTCTTCAGCAAGAGGGGCAAAAACTACGAGTTCAATAAGAAAAATGGTATTGCTTCCATAGAGAGGAGTAATCACCCCAATGAGCAGGTAGAAAATTGGTACTGTGATAATAGGTACAATCATACCGTAGATGAATCCAACGAGAAGATTTGATAGCGGTTCTGGATCATATTTATCGAATCGATAATAGAAGGTGAGCACGGTGAGTGTAAACATCATTGTGATACCTACAATAATCAACCACTCAAAGACCTGAGGTAGGCGGATAACCGAGTTCAATATTTGAGACTGAACATAGGCTATAATAATATTTGTCCTCTAATTTCACAACCAGCAGTAGATGATCTACGCAATAATCTTGAGCTTTTATTAGATTTGACTTGAGACAGCATATATGGCACCAGTTGCACCTAAAACAGAACTGAATACCCGAATTACATCGATGCAACGGCGGCTAGCTGACAATGAGGTTGACGCCGCCATTATCCCACTTGGTATCTATTTCGAGTATTTTTTTGGCAAATCAGGTAATCCCAGTGAACGGATCATTGCGGGAATTATTACTACAGACCAAGATCCATTTCTCTTGAGTCCAAGTTTTGAGGTTTCTAATCTACAACGCTCGACCTATATTGATGATATCATTGCCTGGGAGGAGACGGAGAATCCCTATCAAATTTTAGCAAAAGAAATCAAAGATCGAGGTATTGGAGAACAGATCATTGCAGATCCCAAACTCTGGATAGATGAGGTACAAAAGATTGAACATCAACTGGACTCCAAGATCAGATCAGGACATGCATTACTGAGTACCCAGCGATCGGTCAAAACCGAATGGGAGTTGAATCAACTGAGAGCTGCTGCAAAAGCATCCGCTGATGGTATTCTAGCAGCACTTCCACATTTGGAGGTTGGAATGACAGAAACACAATTTCAACCGATTCTGACCAAAGAATTGGGTGAGCGATCAGGCAATCCATTATCTTTTGGCATTGTGCAATTCGGCGAGAATAGTGCCATCCCCCATGGAATGCCTACCAATAAGAAACTGGAAAATAATTCTGTAGTCCTTATTGATGCAGGAACATCGGTAAATGGGTATCAGGGAGATATTACCATAACCGTCCCGTTTGGTGAACCCGAAGGATATTATGAGATATATGATATCGTTTATGATGCCAATCGAGCAGCACTTGCAGCAGATCAACCAGGTCAGCCAGCTGCAACCTTAGATAAAATTGCACGAGATCATATCACCGAGAAGGGATATGGAAAGTATTTCACGCACCGATTAGGACATGGTATTGGAATGGAGGTTCATGAAGAACCATATATTGTTGGTACTAATCAGGAACAACTCCTCCAATCACAGTGTCATACGATCGAACCTGGTATCTATCAACCGGGTAAGTTCGGGATCAGAATTGAGGATGATGTCGTATTGACTGAAAAAGGTGCAGAGTTATTGTATGATACTCCTCGAAGGAATTTTGATGTATTTAACTAATGAGTAAGAATATCTTATGCCAGTCTGGCTGCAATAAAGATGAATATTCCAATTAGTACCGCAATCGAAAACTGGATTGCAAGCGCACCCCAATTTCTCTTTTTCTTTAATTTCTCGGGTTGTGTTTGTTTCTCAGACGTCATCTTCTGGAATCGAACATCGGATTGGATAGCTTTCTTACGATCCTCTTCAGAGACGTTCTGGGCACTTTTTTCACCAAAGACTGATTTACCACCGTATGCATATTTTCCTTCAGCACCTGATACTCCACTCGAAGCCTTCATCTCAAATTCTTTGTATTCCTTCAATGGATCAGGAGTATAATATCTGATGGCGAGGAAGGTAATGACATATGCCAAAACGACGATGTAAATCCATCCAGGATTCAGTGGTGATGTAGGCGAAGTACCAAGTGTATCCTCGATATTATCCGTAAATAAATCACCATCAGTATCTATATCCCGGTAATTCGTCCCGGTACACGTCCCGATAGTCTGTCCATTAAGAACAACAGTATCTCCTCTCTGACAGGGATGGGCTGGAGTACCCTCAATTACATCTGGTAGTGTATCCCCATCTTGATCCGGAAGAGAATTTCGCTCTTGAAAACCTACAGATGGTGTTCTTATGGTTGCTGTACCAGAAGCTAAGGACAGATATCCCATAAATAACGCAAAACCGTAGGTGATAAAGAGTATTACGAATAAGAAAGTTGCAATTATCCTAAGATCTTCCTTGATGAATTTCAGAAAGATATTTTTGACATTAATTCCTTCGCTCATATACGTCAGTTGTCCATCTATTTAGACTATTATTAATATTTATGAAGAGAACTGGTCGTAGAAAATAGGGTATTCCTCGAAATTTTCGAGTTTTGGTAATTTGTTCAGATGCATATCGGACCAGTAAAATCAGGTCAATACTACTTCTCGACCTTGAATATGGGTAATGAATATATAGATTTGAACCAAAAACAATATTGCATTGAATTCCACCCAGAAGCACATCCTCATCAGAGTTGTACTCATCTCTTCATTTCTCATGGTCATCTACCTTTTGCTACTGACCTACGTCCAGTCTAAAGTCAGTGATAACCGTTTTTTTGAGGTTATACTTCTGATATCAACCATTTACGTGGCGTTAATCATTGCACTTTGGATCAGGGAACGAAATTTATTCTATGATTTTGTGATGGAACGAAGGATCAATGCAGGAAATTCAGAGTACCTCCTCTGTCCCTACTGTCAGACAATACAAATGAAGGGACTGGATCATTGTCAATCATGCCAGGCAGAATGGATCCTTTGTCAGGTCTGTAAGGTGCCATTTGAGCCGGGAAGTAAGATCCTGATCTCTCCATGCTGTGGCTTGGGCTTTCATTATGATCATTTTGAAACGGCAATTCGTGAGAATGGAAGGTGTCCGTTCTGTAACTCGGATTTGGCAGTACAAACCTCAAATTGGTAGTAGTTAGTAATGATGTAGTGACGTTCCGAGGATAAACAATCTTGAGGAGTATAAGAGTAAAGAATTTATTTGAAGTCATTCGAGATAACTTGTGACCATTGAGGTGCAGAAAGAGGATCAAGATGAAAAGGATTATACCTCTGTTGAATACTGGAAGCCCCATTTCGATGATGAATGTCAGCTCGATTTGAGATATTATACCGTCGATGATGGTACCAAACTTCTGGGGGTATATGCTAAGAATTTACAGCATCCTGATACGACACCAGTTATTATTGTACCAGGATGGTTTTCTATGGTATTTGGTTGGTCCGAGGTCACACAGGAATTATCAAAACACACCTCAATCCTTTACCTTGAGACCCGGGAGAAGGTCAGTAGTATATTGCCAAACCATAAAGTAGAGATGAGTGTTCAGCGGATGGCAGATGATTTTACTCAGATCTCCCATTTAATTCCCTTCAAGATCAAGGATTCAATCGTAATCTCATCCTCAATGGGTGGTACTATGATGTTAGAATACCTTGGTAGAATGGTGAGGCCACCAAAAATATCAGTTATGATCGGTCCTAATCCTGAATTTGACATTCCCAAGAAATTGACAAAACTCCTCTTGTTCTCACCGTTATTCATCGTGGAACCATTCAAAGCAATTATCAAATTCTATATCAGGAGATTCAAGGTGGATATGAAGAAGGAACCCCAGCAGTACTACAAGTATGCCAATGTATTGGATGCTGCAGAACCCTGGAAAATACGACAATCAGCACGAGAATGCCTCTGGTATGAGGCCTGGGAGTTACTTGAGGATGCAGATATTGAATCCAGAGTAATTCTTGTTGGAGCGTCTGCAGATAAGATGCATGATGAGGATCAGACAATGAAGGTCCATGATGTAATCGAGGGTTCTGAATTTGTTGATTTTCCATCAAACAAGGCAACTCATTCCAGAGAAATGGCAGAATACATAGTAGACCTGTTAGAATAATTGCTTATCTTTTCTAACGGGGAGTAGCCTTTCTTATTGTTGTAAATTTATATTAGACTGCGCAGATCTAAAACTGTTGATACAATATTTTTAATGATCATTGTGAATTCTAAAATTGAATGCAGTTAGTCGAACTGAGGGAGGGTTTAACCGAATATTATCGACAGGAATACCCTGATTACTCTGATATTTCCATTACTGAAATAACTCGAATGACCGAAAATTGGGAAACCATAGTATATACCTACAAACTCGGCTACCAACGGGCTGATACCGTATTTTCCAAAGCATTGATAATTCGGTTATATCCCGGTCAAGACGGCGAGGAGAAGGCAAAGAAAGAATTTAATCTTATGGCATCTCTGATGATGACGACGATACAGGTACCCGATCCCTTCAGATTAGAGGTTAGAAATAATTTACAATTACCCTTTGTTATTATGGAATATATTAAGGGGCAGCTCCTCTCTATTCGGCTCAGAGACGATACAGAGAGACAGAATTTTTATCTCAATCACTTCGCCAGAATCCTAGCTGAGATCCATACGGTGGATTATGAAACCATGATAAGTCAATCCACAATGTATCAGGTGGCAGATGATCCCTATCATTATCTTGCCCGACTACTGACGAGTTTTAAGGATTTAATCGAGATCCATAACAAAAAAGAGTTCATCCCCGTCCTCCGATGGTTGGTTGAGCGAATGGATACTGTCCCTCACGACAAACTCTCCCTCCTACATGGGGATTATCATCTTGCGAATGTCATGGTTGATGATCAGGATGAAATGTATGTGATTGATTGGATCGATGGTAGTATAGGTGATTATCGAGTTGATCTTGCCTGGACATTGATAATTCATGAAACCAATATAAGTAAAGAAGTTCGAGACATCATCCTGAACTATTACCGAGCACACAGCCCATTTGCTGTTGAGGGAATCAAGTATTTCGAGGTGCTTGCTATTCTCCGGCAACTACTCGATATTTCCATCAATTTTACCTTCGATAATGAAATCGCACGACTCAACCCCAGTAAGGTGAATCAGATCCGTGATAATCTAGAACCAATCAAACGATCCTTGGGTATACTCTATGGTCATACCAAGATCAGATTGGATCAATTCAAGAAAATGCTCTAGGTAAATACAACTCAATTTTGAGAAATTCTTGAGACATTCATGATTCTTCAGTCGGGTTGAATTCCAGTGATGCAGAATTGACACAATAGCGTTTACCTGTAGGCCGGGGACCATCATTGAAGAGATGACCGAGATGACTTCCACATTTGGCACATTTCAGCTCGGTTCTAACCATTCCGTGAGACCGATCTACATCTTTGATGATATTATCGTCTTCCATTGCCTTGAAGAAAGATGGCCAGCCTGATCCACTATGGTATTTACTCTCTGACGAGAATAACAAAGTACCACATCCCCGACAATGATAAGTCCCATCTTCCTCATTATGTAGTAATTTACCTGTTCCCGCTCGTTCAGTTCCATTCTGTCGTAGGATTCGGTATTCCTCAGGAGTCAGTTTCTTTTTCCACTCTTCTTCACTTGGATTTTCCATGTGTATAATTATGAGATAGTGATTTATAAAGCCATGATTAAGGGAAATTTAGCAGATCTTACAATTCTCCATTCAGATACTGTCGATAATTGATTCGCCGATAGATTGGATGATGCTGGGGTTCATTATCCATAATTTCCTCAATCCGGTTAATGGTATCTTGATCCAGATGAATATCCCCAGCAGCGGCATTTTCTGTCACTTGACCGGGTTTAGAGGCACCAACAATTGGAGCGGTAATCCAATCATGAGAGAGGATCCAGGCCAAACTCAACTGAGTCAACGTGATATCCTGCTCCTTGGAGATCTCTTCTACTTCATTTAATTTAGCAATTACATCTTCATTCAATTCCCTATCGGGTAATTTGTTGTAGGTAGAATGTCTAGATTCCTCGGGAATTCCATCATTATATTTTCCAGTGAGCACTCCCTGTGCAAGTGGACTCCAGGGAACTACACCCATCCCATTGTAATCAATTGTCTGTCGTAACTCAATCTCAATCCATCTGTCGAGAAGATTATAGCGTGGTTGTGAGACCGCAGGTCCGACCATACCGAGATTTTCAGCGATCCGATGAGCACGTTCAATCTCATCAGGGAACCAGGTGGAAATTCCCCAGTAATTGATCAAACCCTCATCAAGCAGATGGTTCATCGATCTGACAGTTTCTTCCAAGGGTGTGTGATAATCATAGCGATGACAGAAATAAAAATCAAGATAATCGGTTCTCAATCGTGCCAGTGATTGCTCAATAGATTCGGTAATATGTTTCCGACTCAATCCCCGATCATTGGGTTTGTCCGTCATTGGAAAGAAAACTTTCGAGGAAATTACAAAATCCTCTCGTTCATAATCAGTGAGAAAATCACCGACCACCTTCTCACTCTCTCCACGTGCATAAATATCGGCTACATCAATAAAATTAATTCCCTGCTCGACTGCTTCCTCAAGGCATTGATGTGCCACAGAATCCTCGGTTGCACCACCATAGGTTAACCAACCTCCAATTCCAATACTACTTAATCGTGTACCAAATTTACCTAATTTACGGTATTCCATACAATTAATTAATCTTAGAGATTCATTATAAGCAATGGTATTGCAGTAATTTCATGATCCATCTTCTGAAAATTTAAATCTCATCACCATATTTACTGAAATATTCTTCCCGACGATTCAGTTCCAATCTCAACTGATCTAGAAGATATTCCAGGAATTCTCGATTTTTCGCATCCTCTTGGTTCACTCCTTCAAGATTATGGCAGTAATTTGACTCGTGAACGGTAACTCGGACCATACTCTCATCTTCAAAGCGATACTGGAAGGGAAATATTCTGCAACCAAATGGTCTGAATTCATGAATGCCACAGAGTCCTTCTGGAGTCAGGAATGTGCAACCATTGGTAAATGGTTTGCGTTTGATAGGATAATTCTTCTCCAAACTACCAAATCGATTTTTTGGCATTCTGACGAATGAAGGTTCATCTGAGATGATCTGATCGAGTTCATAGCCATGTGTTTCGATTCGTTGGATATCAAAATCTGTAACGGGAATATGGAAACGTTGACAACAATCTCCATCCATACAGCAATTCCAATCAACTAGGACGGTCTCACTAGGATAAATCTCCCCGGTGTCAATATTGAACTTCCCAATTTCCATTCCACCTTCAATAACAGGTAGCTCTATCTCCACAAACTGACATCGTATTTCTTCCTCATGAATGATGTTGTGGTTACATTTTCACCTGCATATTCGTAGTAGATCCGGTTTTGATTAGGATATGTCGAACTTAGATGATATCAAAATTGACAAAATTTGACGAGGTGTATATTGAAAATTAACCAATCCAACAATGAGGGTATATATTAACTGTTCAAACTCAACTCGTTCTTGACTTGCTCAGCTGAGGTTAAGGGTAGACTACAGGTCTGACCCCTGCAGATGAAAACGGTTGGTTCGGTCCGATCCGTACGATTTTCAAGTACTTCCCAATCAGGTTTATCGGATGATTGCCCATCATATCGATAAATCAGACGATTATGAGTATATGACGATAAAACCGCATCATTCAATTCGGCCGTTGGATGAACCATTACAATCTCATCGGGATATCTGAGATACATCGAAGCGGAATTTAGTAAGGTGCTTGTAGCACCAGGATAATCTGCGTAGCGACTTGAGAGTTTATTGATTAAATCATCTCCTCGACTAATCAATTCTGGCTTCTCCAAATATTTACCCAGTTTGAAGAGTACATAAACCAATACTCCCAATCCACTTTCCATTGAATCATCACTTACCTGCACGACCCGGTTGAATAGATCTTCACTGGTTGAAGGATTAAGAAAATAGATCCCTTCCGCCTCATCATAGAATTTAGTATCAGTCAGTTTCAGGATCTTGTCTGCAGTTAGGATATAATCAAAATTATCCGTATGTTCATAGGCATCAATTAAGGCTGCCATCATAAAGGAATAATCATCAAGAATACCATCTATTTCCCGATCCTCAAAATCCTCAGTTGATTTCATATATTTTCTACGAACCATCGACTTGGTTACATTATATTCCAGCAGAAAATTCAACGCGTCGACAGCGAGTTTTGTAGCCTGAGGATATTCCAATAATTCCCCTGCAGTAAGAAGACCACGAATTGCAATACAATTCCAACTGGTAAGAATCTTCGTATCAGTAGATGGTTTCTCTCGGTGTTCACGGTGCTCAAACAGAATCTTTCGGATTTGTTGTAATGCAGCAATAATCTCCTCTTCAGATTGATCGAATTCTTCCCCTAGTTGTTGGATGGATTTTGATAAACTCAGGATATTCATTCCAGTGATCTCTGGATGATGAGGATCCTCAAAATTTCCTTCTTTGGAAATCCCGTACCGGGCAGCTGCTAGAGGGTAGTGATCTCCCAGAAGTTCTTGCAGTTCATCCTGATACCAAACATAGTAGGCACCCTCTCGTCCTTCAGATTCTGCATTCAATGCGGAATAGAATCCTCCATGCTCATGTCTCATCTCACGAGCCAACCAGTTGATCGTATCTTTCACGATAAATTCAATAAATTGATCTCCATTAATCTCAGCTAACTCGGCACCAAGTTTGATTAGAGCCCCATTATCATAGAGCATCTTCTCAAAATG